>Ga0115002_10009378_pt1 | contig 10709 bp, 7 predicted proteins | sample ArcticOcean_MG_C_8_FD_89576 | JGI IMG/M metagenome (GOLD analysis project Ga0115002, IMG submission 89576) | Marine microbial communities from western Arctic Ocean - ArcticOcean_MG_CB11_86 | ecosystem: Environmental > Aquatic > Marine > Oceanic | place: Arctic Ocean: Canada Basin | collected... | reverse complement strand
CCTGGTCGACGGGGGCGGCGGAAACAACTCGCTGACCGGCGGAGCCGGAGGCGACCTCCTCACCGCAGGCAGCGGGTCCGACGTCATCAACGGAGGCGACGACGACGACACGATCACCGCCGGCGGCGGCGATGACCAAGTCGATGGCGGGGACGGATCGGACCTGCTGATCGAGTCGGCGATCGCCGGCGATGTCACAATCACCGACGTCGCGATCACCGGGTCCGACTCGGACACGATCGCGTCAATCGAGCAACTTGACCTGGCCGGTGACGACAGTCCCCACTTCTTCGACGCCCGCAACTACACAAGCGGCGACGTGATCTTCCGAGGCGGCGCCGGCAACGACACTCTCGCCGGCGGCAGCGGCAACGACAGGTTGCTCGGCTATGGTGGCAACGACATCCTCGCCGGCTTCGCCGGCGACGATACCTTCAACGGCAGCAGTGGCGACGACAGCATCCTCGGAGGCAACGGCAGGGACAGTATCTCCGGCGGAGGTGGCAACGACCAGATGGTCGGCCAGGGCGATGACGACTGGCTCGACGGCCAGGGCGGCACCGACACCATGGCCGGTGGCAGCGGCAGCGGAGCCGATGCCGGCGACGTGCTGGTCGGAACCGCCAGCGAAATCAACGAAGCCTTCACACTCGACTTCGATAGCCTCATCGACGCAACCTGATACCAGCACCCCCACGGACTGGCCCACCGGCCACCACCGGCGGACGCATGCCTGGCACGGCTCAACAACACTCCCATTCTCGCAAGCTAAGTAGTTTGGGTCGAGTTTATCGGTTGCGAGGACTCCGACCGCAGTCCGAACTGGCCTGATGGACCGGGTCGTATCGGCCGATGCCAGAGACAAGGAGCCATCGTGTTTTTGTTGACGGCTCCCGATCGATCCAGACCTCGACCGACAGGGATGTCGCGCTCATGAGTTCTCCACGCATCGGCTCGTTCACGCGAGCAGCCCTCGCCGGCCTACTGCTGCTAGGGACCTCAAACACCTCAGCCATAGCCCAGGCTCCAGACGGAAGCGGACAGCAACGGTTCATCGAGAGCCAACTCAGACCGCTGATGGCGCCGGAATTTCAGACGCCGACCGGCGAAGACCGATTGCTGATCAACCACGGAGCCGTGCTCAGATCGCTGACAGCATGGTACGAAGATCATGGAACCGCCCTACCCTTGCCGCAGGAATCGCGTGCCCTGCATATCGCCGAAATCCGACCCTGGGCCAGCCTGACCTACGGAAACATCCACCGTGGCTTCTTCCGCGGCCAATTGGGATACCTCACTTTCAACGACGGTGACCAGTACGGAACCCGCGATCGCGATACCCAGGGACCTTATGTCGACCTGGCCTACTACGAATTCGACGTCGATGCCGCCATGCAACAGGCTGGAATCGACCAGCTCGACGATTTTTCGGGCGACCTGACCATCGGACGACAGTTCCTCTACCTCGGACAAGGCATCACCTTCGGACTCACCACCGATGCCGTCAGCTTCGATTGGTCACACGGCGACTGGGCCGGACTCGCCTTCGGCAGCCAGGCCGTCGACCGCAACGTCAACTTCAACGGATTCCCCAATCCGCTCGCCTACCAACTCGATCGCCGACGGTTCTACGGAGGACAACTCGAGTACCAGGGCTGGGACCGACGCGAACTCTACAGCTACGTCCTGGCACAATGGGACAACTCGAGCCGACTCTTCGCCAACGAAACCGCCTACGACTCGATCTACTGGGGCGTCGGCACCACCGGAGAATGCTGTTCGGTGAACCCGGCCAGGAAATCGGGATCCCCAACCTCAGGTACCACTCCGAATTCGTGCTCCAGCGAGGAGACCACCAGGACTTTGCCGACAAGGATGACATCAAGGCCTGGGCCGTCGACGCCGGTTTGGACTACTTCTGGACCACTCCCATGAAACCACGCGTCGGCTTCACATACGCCAAGGCCAGCGGCGACAAGACTCGAGTCGGCAGCCCGCTTCCCAATGCCGGCCTCAACGTGCCTGGCAGCACTGACGACACCTTCATCGGGTTCGGATACATGAACACCGGTGTCAGCTTCCAACCATCACTCTCGAACCTCGAATTCACTCGGTTCTCCGCAGCCTTGCGACCCTTCGATGATGCCGATTCACCCAACTACCAGGGCATCGAAGTCGGCACCAGCGCCTACCTCTACTGGCGACCTGCACCCACGGCTGGCGTCAGCGATACTCGAGCCGACACCAGCGACGATTACCTCGGATACGAGTGGGACCTGCACGTCAACTGGAAAATGTCCAGCGACATGTTCCTGCTGGTCAACTACGGAGTCTTCGTGCCACACGAAGGTAGCTTCTCACCCGGCAACGAACGCAGCCGGCAGTTCTTCACCGTCAACCTCAACTGGTTGCTGTAAGAACCGCACCAGGAGCCAACCATGACAACTTCGCCAATCACCACAGTCCGCACCTGCTCACTGATGGCCATCGGGCTGCTGGCACTGACGCTAGCCGCCGGAGCCCACAACGAGCCGGGTGACGAACCGGATGCAAGGCTGCCCATCAGCGTCCGGATCGCTCGCAAACCCAAAGCCACCGTCGATGATGGCTACCGACTGGTCGCTCGACTCGCCCAAACTCACGGTCGAATCAATGCCCGCACCCATGTCGACGAATTGCCCTTCGATCAACTCCAGACCACACTGCTCGAACTCGATCTCGTCCCGGATTCCTCGGCCATCGACGCCGACGACGAACTCGAACGAGACCACCTGGCCTACATCACCGCCAGCTACCTCGACATCAAACCCGGCCTGCTGACATCGCTCTTCGGAATGACTCGACGCTACGCCTATCGGGAAATGCAGCATCGAGGACTCATGGTACAGGGCCAACCCCGCCAAACCGTCTCAGGCTCGGAACTGCTCAGTGTCCTGACTCGTATTGCCATCCAGATCGACAGGCGTGAGAATCAATAGGTAGAGGACGCTGACAACGACGATTCGCGACGACTCCAGACAAGGTCACACGCCATGCTCAGCCAATACGCCCCTCAACTCTCCCGATCCAAACACCCCGTCGCATGGATCGCATGCGGGCTGCTCCTGGCCAGTCTCGTCAGCATCGGCACCCGCCCCGCACCGGCCCAGGCCCAACAACCTGCAGCACCAGCCGCGATGCCCCAGGGAGCACGGTCGATGGGGATCGAAGTCGCCCAACTCCGAGGACTCGTCAGCTACACCCGCCGTGTCGGTCAGCGGACACGGGTGCGGACCGTGACCCGGGCCACCAAGTTACTGGCTGGCGACACACTGCACCTGGACATCGGAGCCCGCTGCCTGCTGCTGTTCAAGAACCCACCGCAGCCCAATGATGACGGCAATGCCAACAGAGCCGACGTCGGCAACGTCATCCGACCGGTCGCCTACAGCCCTCAAGCCCCCTCCACACAGGGCGATGGCGTCGCGGCCGCTGTTCTGTTCCGAGGCTACAGCGAAGTCTCGATCGCCATCGCCTACCACGACAACCAGGCAGCGACCATTCAACTCGATATGCCGCAGGGAATCGCTCGAGCCGGTATCGTACCCACCGCCGTCAAACCCCGATTCCGCATCCGCACTCCGCGGACCGTGGTGGCCGTTCGAGGCACTGAGATCCGGGAACTCGAAACATCCATCGATCGAGGCGATATCCTCTCGATGGGACGCACCGGCGTCGTCGCCACGAAAAACAGCGGCGGACCTGTCCGCTCGGCTCAGGCCGAACAGGGTACCAGAAAAACCAACGCAGCCGACCGCCGAGCAGGACGGCTTGTCCGAGCAATCAACGACATGATCGTCCGCACTCGACTCGTGATCGCCGGGCCGCACAGAAGCCGCATGGAATACGATCAGGCCTCTCGAGAAACTCGCGACGCCTACAGTTTCGGAACCGCCGATAAACTCAAGTCCAACGGCAACCCGGCCTTCTCGAGATTCCTCAACTCCGGGACCACCGACGACCAGAAGCGCGGAGGAAACCTGTTTAACGGCGGCGGCGGCTCGGGATCAGACGTGCAATAGACAACGGCAACCCGACACCGCTCGTCAGACCACAGAGCGGCCCGGCACACCCGCCGCATGATCGAAGCCACAGTGTCCACCCACAGACGCCCGACCCGACTCCCACGCCTCGCGTTCCTCAAACAGGTGCCGCCCACTCTCGTCTGGGTGCTCTGTGCGATGGCACTCGTCCTCAGCTGGGGTCTCATCGATCCGGGACACACCCGGCAACGCATGGACTGGTCGATTGGCGACCGATGGCTCGCCCATCGAACGCCACCCAGCCTCCACAACGACATCGTGCTCGTGCTCGAAGACGATGTCGCCGCCGCTGAATTGGGACACACCAACGCCCGCCACCGACGCGCCCGAGCACTCAGACAACTCCGACGACTCCGAGCACAGACTGTCGTGTTCGACTTCCTGCTGCTCGACACCGGCAGCGAAGTCTCGTTCTATAACGACGAAGCACACTATGACGGACTCCCAACTCGGCAACTTGTCCAGGACACACTGCAGAAGATCTACCAACACGATGAGTTCTACGACACCGACTCGGATCCGCTGACGACTCGACACACTCGCCGAGAATCACGCTTCGAACAACTCTACACCGAAGACGCACTGCAACAAAAAGCACTCGAAATCCTCGCCGGATCCGGTACCCAATCGATCAACATCGTCCTCGCATCACACTTCCGCCACGTCGATAACCACGACAGCCCACTCACACAACTCCTCGTCAACGAACTGACACTCAACCCCCGACACCCGGACACCAACTCACTCGCCAAAGCCACACACCTCTCACCGTCCACCGTCGCCGAACACTTCGAAAACGTCGTCGCCGTTGCCGCTCACGAAATCGTTCGCAACAACCGCAAGACCGCTCTCGAAATCGTCGCCATCGGCAACTCCCTGATGGCCGACCCGCTCCGACGAGCGCTCGACAAGACCAAACCCGTCCTGACCGAAGCACTCGACCGCAGCACCTTCACCACGCAACACCACTCACCAAACCCACTCCCAACTCTCGATCACCTCGAACTGCCCAGGTGGCAATTCGCCGAATACGCCATCCTGGCCTTCAGCGACAGCGAACTCGATGACGACTTCGTCATGCGACGCCTCAAGACCTCTCAAGCGTTCAACGACACGGACAACACCACTCACAATGCCCCTCAAGTCCACCCTTCACCAGTTCGTTCGATGGTCCACCAGGCCGTCGCCGCCTACCAACTGCACACCACACCCAATTCCTCTCAACACAACTCTCGAATCGAATCACCCTCCCAGGCAGACGACCTGATCATCAACTGGCCGCTGAACGGTCAGACCTCCTGGAGCCAGCAACTCGACCGACGTGACACCCCTGTCGATCGTCACCCGGATTCGACAGCCCGATCGCAGGTCGTACGAGTCTCCGACCTGCTGCAATTGGCCCAACTCGACGCCAACGTTCATGCAACACGGTTCGAAATCCGACTCCGTTCCGCTCGCCTCGTCAAAGCACTCGGTGTCACGTCCTCGATCCCCGACCAAGTCGAAACTCTCGAAACAGCTCTCGAAGCAGTCGTCACCGGAGACCAGCCCACATCCGACTTAGCCATCCTGCACAAGAAACTCGAACTCTCCGTCGCTGAACTCCTCGACGACAAAAATCTCGAACGCCAACTCGCCCGTCTCGATGCCGGCTCGGCCCAGTGGGCCGACCGACTAACCGAACTGATCGACACCGAATTGCCGGCTCGGATCCGGGTTCGAGATGAACTGGTACAGGACCTCACCCAGCACATCGACGGCAAACTCTGCCTCGTCGGACAGGTCAAGACCGGACTCGTCGATCTACACAACACCCCCATCGGTCGCCTGCCGGGCATCATCGTCAACGCCGCAGCTCTCAACACACTGCTGCTCGACAACCCGCTTCGGATCGAACCGCTGTCGATCACTCTGCTGGTGACGATCGGCTTGATGCTCGGGGCCGCCGTGCTGTTCTTTCAACTCGATGTCGTCCCCGCTACCGTCTCGGTCGTTCCACTACTGCTCGTCGTCGGCTGGATGCACCACGGACTACTGGCTTGGCAGAACATCATCACCCAGCCCGTCCTCCCGCTCGTCGGAATCGTCGCCTGCTTCTCGGCCGTCACCATCCGCAAGTGGTGGCACGACAACCTCGCACGACGCAGGGTTCGCCGTGCCTTCGAATTCTACCTGCATCCGACAGTCGTCGGGCAGGTGGCCGAACGACCCGAAGCCCTGCAACTCGGTGGAGCCGCTGCCGAATTGTCGATCCTGTTCTCAGATATCCGTGGCTTCACCACCATCGCCGAACGACTGCCCGACACCGAACTGACCATCCTGATCAACGAGTACCTGACAGCAATGACCGAGGTGGTTTTCGACAACGACGGGACCGTCGACAAGTACATCGGAGATGCCATCATGGCGTTTTATGGTGCACCGATCCCAAGCACGACTCACCCGCTACAAGCCTGCCGCACCGCCATTCGCATGTCCCAACGGTTGAATGAACTCAGACAACAATGGCAGGCCCGAGGATTGCCGACGATCCGGATCCGGATCGGGATCAATACGGATACCGTCCGAGTCGGCAACTTCGGATCGAACCTGAGATTCGACTACACGATTATCGGTGATGGAGTGAACCTGGCTTCCCGACTCGAAGGTGCCAACAAACAGTACGGAACCGAAACCCTGATCAGCCACAGCACCTGGGAACAGGTTCACGAACAACTGATCACTCGAGAAATCGACCTGATCCAGGTCAAGGGACGGCAGGAACCGACCCGGATCTACGAGTTGCTGGCCGAATCATCCGCCCCCGACAAACAACTCGAACGGATCGCACAATTCGACTCCGCCATCACACGCTACCGCGAACAACGGTTCCAGGAAGCTCTCGACCAGTTCAGCAAACTGGCCGAGGTCGACCCCAACGATCAACCGACTCGCATTTACATCGAACGATGTCGTACCCTGATCCAGACGCCTCCAACATCGGCCTGGGACGGCGTGTTCGTGATGACCAGCAAGTGACCACACCTCGAGCCTGTCCATGACCGCTTTCTCGGACGCCGACTGGATGCCGATGGACACCTTCGAGGCGTTGCCCGAAGACGCGCTGCAACAACTCGAAAATTCGATGCCACACCGACAGTTCGCTCAAGGCGAACACCTGATTCACCAGGACGACATCGGTGAAGAAATGTACGTCATCACCTCGGGCCACGCCGTGATCATGACCGAGGACGACTCGGGCCAACGCCACGTCATCGCTCGCACCGGACCCGGCGATGTACTGGGCGAAATGGCACTGTTGGCCCGAGAACCACGGACGGCCGATGCCATTGCCCAGGACGCAGTCGTCACACGCGTCCTCTCGGCCAAAACGTTTCACTCGCTCATGGACACCTACCCCGAATTCAGCCAGTTGCTGACTCGGTTGGTGGCGACCCGGGTCGGAGGCCGAGATCGCGATGTGCTCGTCGGTCGCAATATGCACGGATACCAGATCACTCGACGACTCGGTCGAGGCGGGATGGCGGTCGTGTACGAGGCGGTCGGAGACGACGGGCAGCTGGTGGCACTGAAGATGATGAGCCATCGGCTGGTCTGCGATCAACGCTCGCGAGACTTCTTTCACCGCGAAGCCGACATCATCGAAACGTTCGATCACCCGAACATCGTCAAAATGCTCGGCCGATTCGAAATGTTCTACACCTACTTCATCGTCGTTGAGTTCATCGACGGGCTAAGCCTCTTTGAACTGATCCGGCACAACGGACCACTGCCAGCCGACGACGTTCAAGCCATTTCCGGACAACTTGCCAAGGCGATCGACTACGCACACCGATCGGGGATCACTCATCGTGATATCAAACCCGGCAACGTGATGGTCTCGCGAAATGGGACCGTCAAACTGATGGACTTCGGACTGGCTAAACCGACCGCAGACAACAGCGACGCCGACCGAGTCCTCGTCGGTACGCCAGGCTACATGGCTCCCGAATTGTTCACCCAGGGAGAACCGGGACCGAAATCCGATCTGTTCGCCATGGGCTGCCTGGCCGTCGAACTGCTGACCGGTCAGAAACTCTTCAACCAATCCCAACCACACGAATTCGTCGCGGCAGTCGCCAAGTGGTCGGGATGGGATCCGGAATCCCTGGACATCACAATCCCCGAAGAACTCGCCAACGCGATCACCAGCTGGCTCGATCCGTCGCCACAGAATCGCATGGCAAACCTCGAGTCCATCAGCCAATGGGCTGCGACCATCCAGTTGCCCGAGGATATCGACATCTTCAATTCGTTCGACGAATTCGATCCGACATGGACCGAGGACGATACTCTCGACTCGACCGAGACGTTCTGAATCGTAAAGTTCAGCAAGCTACGGTCTCAACTGAGCCGCGTACCACCGCACCCGAAAACACAGATCCCGGCTTCCCAACGGCGGCTTCCCACCTCCTGACGCGGCACTGATGAAACGTACGCTCTAGCGGAACAACCCCAAACCCGGCAGGACGCCCAGACCGGTCCTGCCATCGCTGCGGTACTTGCCACGACCACCCTGAAGACGACGACCGTGCCACCATTTCAGACGGACCTGCGTCCATCCAGGAGCATAGTCCCTGCCCCACGTTCCCTCGCGATACACATCGCGGCGATGACCACCCGACACCGCGCCACCGCCCACGTAGTACCCTTTATGACGCTTGCCGATGGACAACCGCGCCCACGGAGCAACTCTCTGGGGATGCCCGGCTCGAGCTGACTGCGTTTTACGCTTGTCAGCCGCAGACGACTCCTGCCCATACGCAGACCCCGCGACCAGAAACAGGCCGGCCGCAAGCAACAACCCAAACCCTGTCCGAATTCTGTCGATTCCCATCGCCCACTCTCCCTGATGAAGCCAAGACCTGCACCTGCGACTAACCTTCCGGGTTCCGCAGGAACTTGATGTAAGGCAACCGCACTCCGTCAACGACGACCTGGTCGGCCCGAACAACTCCAGCCGGTGGCCCGAATCCAGCAATCCCCGCAGCGGTGACCACGTCGTCCTGATCCACCCCATCACCGCTGATTCCCAGGCCGCCAACCAGTTGGCCGTCGATGTAGATTGGTGCACTTCCCGGAAAAAAGACCACGCCGTTCTGGTTCTCGATCTGGTCGATGTCGTGGAAATTCGTACCCGGAAAGAAGGCGTCATAGCCCAGGACCGAGCCGTTGAGCGAATCGACAGAGGGGTCAAACGAGCCGACGGTCGCGGCGACCACACCACTGTTCAGACCGGTCGCCGGATCGATCCCCTGATTGGCGAGGATTGAAAAGATCCCTGCACCGGCGTTGTCGATGCCGTCTGGAAACCGTGGCTCGGCCAGAAATCGGAATGTCCGATTGGTAAACGCAGTCCCGGCCGCAACACCTGGCACCTGATCGACACTCTGCAGAGCACTCGCGTCAGCGTAGTAGGACATGTTGCGTGCCTTGGCAATGGCGACGTCAATCGAGAATATCGTCGCATCGTCCATCCGGTGTAGGCCCAACACATTTCCAGCCGTGTCGGTGACCGCCATCACCATCCGCGTGCGACTGCTCATCGGCAATCGCACCGCCGCCCGAGTCTGCTCGGCCTGCTCGACCGCCGCCGCAATGATCTGGTCGACCGCCGCCGCAGTCAGCAACGGGTCGGACGCTGATGACATCGACACCACCAGGTCGCCCTGAGATACCGGAAGGCCCGGCCGCGTCAACGTGCCCACACCGTCCAAGGGCTGGTTGAATCCGACCGATGCCAGAGTACCGGATCCCTGGCCAACTCGAACCAGCCGCCTGACACCCTCACGGCCGGCAATCGGTCCATAGACCTGCAGTTGGATGCCAACCAGGTCGAGTCGGCCGAAGGGAAGATCGAGTTCGTCGACGGGGGGAATCCCGGATATGACCCCCAAAGAGAAACTCGCCCCGCGACTGCCACCTGCTGCAGCAAAGGCTATGTACTCGCTCTCCAGAACGCAGGGTGAGTTGGCTGGATCCCGAGACGCACCGCAACGCGATGTTGCCGCAAGACCCTGCTCGTGGCTGGCAAATCCCTTGGGACCGGGAAAGAACACGCCAATTCCGCCAACAAGAGTGTCGCCCAGACCGTCGGCATTCGAATCGCGGAACAACGGAATGCCGCCCGGGAGAGTCGCCATGCCACGCGATCCGGACGCCGGGAAACGACCAGACTCCAAACCGTAGGACTCTGGTGGGACCAACGGAGTCACGCCGGGAGCCAACCGAGATGGGGCGATGTTGAAACGACCGGGCAATACGATGTCATCGACTGTCCCACGAATCCTGTCGGCTCCAGGGTGCACGATGCTGTCACGGTTGGTGTGCTCGATCGCAAACAAGTCGACCGGTGGAGTGAATTGAACCCCGGGTGGAAAATGACCTCCCAGGCCCATCGCCGCCACGAAACCGGGACCGCGGTCTCTCGAAGCCCGTGCCAGACCGAGAGAACCACCGTCGAGATTGGGGTTGGAATTGACTTCTCGCTCGGTCATTGTCGACTGGCTGATGAAACCGACCAACCTCGAAGTCAACGGAGCCAGCGTACCGTTGGCAGGGTCGCCGCTGGAGAAGAACGCGGCCGTG
>Ga0115002_10009377_pt1 | contig 10709 bp, 7 predicted proteins | sample ArcticOcean_MG_C_8_FD_89576 | JGI IMG/M metagenome (GOLD analysis project Ga0115002, IMG submission 89576) | Marine microbial communities from western Arctic Ocean - ArcticOcean_MG_CB11_86 | ecosystem: Environmental > Aquatic > Marine > Oceanic | place: Arctic Ocean: Canada Basin | collected... | reverse complement strand
TAGAAGAGAGCTTGCTGACAATTTTTGCTATTTTAATAAATCATATGATAGTTATGATGGATTTCCAAATTGGGCTAAAAAGTCTTTGGACTCTCATCGTAATGATGAAAGAGAATATTTATACTCAATAGCTGAACTTGAAGAAGCAAACATTCATGATGATCTTTGGAATGCGGCTCAAAAACAAATGTCTAAAACTGGTAAAATGCATACTTATATGAGGATGTATTGGGCGAAAAAAATATTAGAGTGGAGCCCAACTCCGGAGGATGCATTACAAAATGCGATTGATCTGAATGATAAATACGAATTAGATGGTCGTGATCCAAATGGTTATACTGGAATTGCATGGTCAATTGGTGGCGTTCATGATAGACCTTGGTTCGACAGGTCAATATTTGGTCAAGTAAGATATATGAGCTATGGTGGATGCAAGAATAAGTTTGATATCAATTCTTACATAAATTCAAATACCTGACAGAGTTACAATTCTTAGTTAAATATAATGGAAGTAACATTAATATTTCCTCATCAACTTTTCTCCTCTCATCCTGCAATATCCAGAAACCGCCAAGTTTTAATAGTTGAGGACCCACTTTTTTTTCACGATCATGAATTTCCAGTAAAGTTTCATAAGCAAAAAATTTTACTACATCACTTATCAATTGATAATTATTATAAAAAATTAAAAAATGACAATTATGATGTAAAGATTGTATCGTACAAATCATTTAGTGATAAAGAATATTTAAAAAAAACTTTCATTAAAAATTCTATAAATAAAATATTTTATGCAGATTTACATGATTATGAATTAAATCGAAGATTAGACCAAATAACTAAAGAGTTGAAAATAAAATCAATTGTTTATGATACTCCAAGTTTTTTACTTGGACTTGATCAAGTACAGGCAGATTTTGATGGCAAAACTAAATTCATGATGGCCCAATTCTATCAAAAACAACGTAGAAGATTTAATATTCTTATTAACTCAAACCAAAAACCAATTGGTGGAAAATGGAGTTTTGATGCTGAAAATAGAAAGAGACTGCCTAAAAATTTAGAAATTCCAACTATAAACTCTTTTAATAAAAAAAAGAAATTGAATGATGAATTAAAGCGTGATATCAATTTAAATTTTTCTTTAAACCCTGGTAAAATTAATAATTTCAATTATGCAGTCTCTCATGAGGAAGCTAAAATTAGTTTTGACCAGTTTCTCCAGGAGAGATTTAAGTATTTTGGTGATTATGAAGATGCGATATCAATTAATGAACCGTATATTTTTCATAGTGTATTAACACCTGCATTAAATATTGGACTCATAACTCCAAAACAAGTACTTCAGTCTACTTTAGATTATTCTAAAGATTTTAATATTCCTTTAAACTCATTAGAGGGATTTATTCGTCAAATTATTGGTTGGAGAGAATATATTCGAGCAGTTTACCATTTGAAAGGTTCTAAACAAAGAACAACTAACTTCTGGAATTTTTCGAAAAAAATACCTCAGACTTTTTATGATGGGACAACTGGAATTACTCCTGTTGATAATATAATAAAAAGTATAAATAATAATGCTTATGCTCACCATATTGAACGTTTAATGATAATTGGAAATATTATGTGCTTAATGCGATTTGACCCAAATGAAGTTTATAAATGGTTTATGGAAATGTTTATTGATTCATATGATTGGGTGATGGTTCCAAATGTATATGGAATGAGTCAATATGCTGATGGAGGTACTATGTCGACGAAACCTTATATCAGCGGTAGTAATTATATTTTAAAAATGAGTGATTATAAAAAAAGTGGGTGGTGTGAAACTTGGGATGCGTTATACTGGCGATTTATTGATGACCATCGATTTTTTTTTAAAAGTAATCCGAGAATGAAGATGATGGTATCATTATATGATAAAAAAGAAAATAAAGTTAAAAATAATTATATAAAATTATATAATAAAACACAAAAAAGCTCATAACGCTCGTAATTAACTTGATTCAATCTTCGAACAATATTAATTTACTTCAATGAGATACTTAAACTCAAAGCAAGTTGCTGATATTCTTTGTGTAAATATTTCGACCTTAAAACGATGGACAGATAATGGTTTACTAGGTTGTGATAAAACTGCAGGCGGTCATCGAAAATTTACAATGAATCATATCCGAGATTATTATAAAAAACACCCAGATGCAAATAATAATAAAGATCTAAGAATTAAAGATATTCATCAAAAACAATTATATGGTTTAATCCAAAAACATGATTTTAAAAAATTAGCTGAACAGTTAGCAATCGCAAGCTTAGAAACAGATGAAGTTACCGTTGCCAATATTATCAATGGGCTTTACATGAACGGTATTCCTGTGGCTGATATATTAGATTATGTTGTAGATGTCGCTGGCCATATTGTAGAGTTGCAACTTAATGCTAAAAAAATCGTCCATACAGAAGCATATTTATCAAGGCAGCTTTTAACGAGAATAGTGGATGGTTTATGTAGTGAAAAGCCTAATGGTGAATATAATGGAAAAAGTGCAATGTGCGTGAATTTTGAAGATAACTTACCTGATATAGGAGTCGTTATGTCAGAAGTTATGCTTAGACATTCTGGGTACAATGTTTTTAATACTGGTTCTCATGCAGAGTTAGGTGACTTATTAAGCGTAATTAAAAAAAAGAAAATAGATTTAGTCTTATTTTATTTATGTAATCTTCAATGCTGTAATGCAGTTTTGGTTGATAATATTGAAAAGACTAAAAAGGATATAAAGAAAATTGTAGAGATTGCAAAAGAAATTGATGTTAAGATAATATTTGGTGGTGAAGGATATCTATTATTAAAAGATATTCATGATGTTATTAATAACTCTTTTTTGACTTACAATAATCTCTTAAAAATAGTCTAATTTTTTTCAAAATATTTATATAAAGCTCTTATTTAAAAGTAATTAGGTTTTAATTTTTGACACGGATTAAACTATATTAATAGTTGTATATTCAACTATATTCATTATACTGTAAAATATAAATATGAAATTAAATAATACTCCAATGCCGGTTTTACTTGGTATGGCCCATAGATTAGCAGTTAAAAAATTTATGAAAATAATTGAAGTTTTGGGCTTAGATCTAACATTTGATCAATATATGGTTTTAGATCCAATTTGGAAAGAAGATGGAATTACACAACAGCAGATAGTAGATGGCTGCGGAAAAGATAAGACTTCTGTAACTCGAATAATAACAACGCTTGAAAATAAAAATTTAGTATTAAGAGTTAGGGATTTAGTTGACGCTCGTATAAATCATATTTATATAACAAAGCATGGAAAATTAATAATTGAAAAAGTTCGCGCCGTAATGATAGATACGCGTAAATATATAAAAAAAGATATAAATCAAAAAGATTATAATATTGCTCGCGCAGTTATTATTCAACTTATTGAAAGACTAGATAGTAATAATGGTTGAATATTCAACCATTATTACTAGGGTTGCTCTAATCATTGGTTTATCGTTTTTATTGCAAAGTTGTTCTCAACCTTTAAGCTATAAATCTGAAATTATTAATTCTATTCCTGACGGTTGGTCAGTTGAAGTGAGAGATGTAACAAGATATACAGGTAATTGGTGGGAATCTTTTGGAGATACAACATTTTCAGAATATTATTATGATTTCCAAAGTAATAGTCCTGATTTAAAGTCTATTATTAGTCAATCTATTATGGCAAATAATTCTGCTAAATATTTTTCGGCTTCTAGTTTCCCTAATGCAAATATTTCTGTTTCTAACTCAAATCGCAAGCAGAATTTAGCAGCTTTTGGTTTTTCTACTAGTATGTTAGGTCTTGACTCCAATACTAATAATTCTAATGATAATTCATCCTCTAATGATAATACTCAAAGTTCAGTAACAAGTTTTACATCAGAAAATTCAGGTTTGAATATTGCGATGCAGTGGGAAGTAGATATCTGGGGAAAACTTCTTAATGCTCGAAGAGCTGCATATAAAGATTATGAGTCAACATTGAATGATCTTGCTTATTTAAAATTTTCGATGGGTGTTCAATATGTCAATGCATATTACACAACAGTTGAAACTTTTCTTCAATATCAGTTATCAATCGAAACTAGGGAGGCCTTAGATCGCATTAAAAACATAGTATTGAATAGATATGATACTGGACTTTCCACTAGTTTAGATCTTCGCTTAGCAGAGTCATCATTATCAATTAGTCGAGTTCAAGAAGAAAATCGTTTAATTCAAAAATCAAATGCAGTGAGAAACCTTGAAATATTAATGGGTAAATATCCATCAGGATCACTTATCGTAAGCAAATATTTTCCTGAGAAGTATCCAAAAATTCCAGCAGAACTACCTGTGGATCTTATTCAAAGGAGACCTGATATTCAGGCTGCTATTAATAATATCGAAGCTTCAAACTATAGATTGGCTCAATCAAAAAGAGAATTATTACCAGCAATATCATTAACTACTTCTATTGGAACTTCAAGTCAGGATTTAAAAGATATCTTAAATGGTGATTATTCTGTATGGAATTTAGCAACCAATCTTACGGCTCCATTATTCCAAGGAGGAAGACTTAGAGCTAATGTTGCTATGAATAAAAATCAAGTTTCATTAGCCGAAATTAAAGCAATGAAAATACTTCTTCAGGCTTTTTCTGAGGTAGAGCAATCGTTGGCTACTGAGAATTCTATTAATAGGCAATATAAATCTATTTTAGAAGCTGAACAGCAATCTCAAGCTGCTTATAACCTTGCCGTTGGAAGATATGAAAAAGGTATATCTGATTTAATTACTGTACTTAATAGTCAGCAGCAATTATTTTTAGCTAAATCTCAAAAATACTCACTACAAAACCAAAGAATCCGTTCTAGAGTCAATTTATTTTTAGCTTTAGGAGGTGATTTTGATATTTCAAAAAACTGAAAATAAAATGAAAAAATTACTAAAGAAATATTTACCATTATGGATTATTTTAGGGTCATTTTTAATTACAACAATGATGATCAATGCGAAGCCTTCAGCGATAGTTAATGTTCAAAAGTTTATACCACCGGCGGTTGAAACACAATTAGTTATTCCACAGCAATATCAAGTAAAAATTGAATCTCAAGGTACTGTTAAGCCGCGAACTGAAATTCAATTAATGTCTGAAATTACGGGCAAAATTCAAGAGGTCTCTCTAAAATTACAAAATGGAGCAAAATTTGAAAAAAATGATCCGCTTATTTATTTAGAAAAACGTGACTTCGAATTAGCACTGATTACAGCTGAATCACTATTGTCGCAAGCACATGTTAATTATGAGCGTGAAAAAGCAGAGTCTGAATTAGCAGCAAAAGAATGGGAGAAAATAAATGGAGGGAAGGCAAGTGATTTAACTTTGAGGAAACCTCAATTATCGCAAGCTAAAGCCATTTTAGCAGCTGCCGCCGCCGGTTATGAGCAGGCTGAAAGGAATTTAGATAGAACGATTGTTAGAGCACCTTTCAAGGGTCGAGTAAGGCAAAAGATGGTTGATGTTGGTATGGTTATATCTCCGGGGCTAGCGATTGCTCAGATTTATGCTACAGATTATGTTGAGATATCTTTACCAATTGCTGAACAAGATTTAGCATTTTTAGGTATACCTTTAGATGGTAGCCCAATTAAGCAAAGCTCTCAACCCAAGGTTCAGTTCTTTACTGAGTTTGGAGGTCAACAGCTTTCCTGGAATGGAACAGTTGTTCGCTCATCAGCTGAAATTGACCCTAAAACAAGAATGTTATCTGTGATAGCACAAGTATCAGACCCATATCAGAAAACATCAAATACTCTACCCTTGAAAGTAGGGATTTTTGTTAAGGCTGCTATTAAAGGCCTAACTTTCAATGGTATTGTAAAAATCCCTCGTTATACTGTAAGGGATAGTAAGGTATGGGTTGTTAATAAAGAAGGAATCCTAGATCAAAAACAAATTGAAATATTAAGATACGAAGATGATTCAGCATTAGTTATTAGAGGCCTTGATATTTCAGATTCTGTACTACTTACCCGATTAGCTGTCTTAGTTAAGGGTATGCAATTAACTAAAAATTAAGCTTTTAGATATGGAACGATTAATACGCTGGTTTGTTAATAATACGGTTGCAGCTAATATGATTATGCTATTCATTTTAGTCGCGGGTTTACTTACACTGCCAAGAATACGAATGGAAGTCTTTCCAGATATAAATGTTGATATCATTTCAATCTCAGTTATTTATCCAGGAGCTTCTCCTAAAGATGTTGAAGAGAGTATTTGTTACAGAATTGAAGAAAATCTAACTGGCCTAAAAGGGATTAAGAGAATTAGATCCTCTGCTTCAGAAAATATTGGTATCACAACAGTTGAAATTTTACCTGGCGAAGACATAAATGAGATCCAAGATAAAATTAAAGCTCAAATAGATGCGATTGATACTTTTCCTGATAATGCAGAACGGCCAACGATCCAAAACATGACCAAAACTTCTGATGTTATCACAGTTGCCGTTTATGGAGATATAGAAGAAGAAAGTTTACTTGCAATTTCAGAAAATATTAAAGATGAGATTGATGCTTTACCTGAGATTTCATTAACTACAATCATAGGTAAGAGGCCACGCGAGATTTCAATAGAAATTTCAGAGCTTACTCTTAAAAAACATCAACTATCTATCGAGCAAGTTGCTCGGTCAATCCGATTGAATTCTATGGATATACCTGGTGGAGTAATTAAGACAGATGTAGGAGAAATACTAATAAGATCAAAAGGTCAAGTCTACGACAAAAGAGGTTTTTCAAGAATTCCAATAATATCACGCCAGGATGGTGCAAACCTTTTGTTGGGAGATATTGCAGATATTAAAGATGATTTTGCAAAAGTTGATCTTAGTCAAAAATTTAATGGTAGTCCTTCTATATTGATTAGAGTTTTTAGAGTGGGTGACCAAAATGCACTAGATATTTCTAATGCAGTAAAAGAATATGTTGAACAAATCTCATCTACTTTACCAATTGGTGTTGGCATTAAAACTTGGAATGATGAAGCAATTATTCTACAAGGTCGAATCGATCTATTGTTAAAGAATGCTTATTTAGGGTTACTTTTAGTCGTTACAATACTTGCAATATTTCTTAAGCCTAAACTAGCATTTTGGGTATCTTTAGGAATCCCTATATCTTTCATGGGTGGTTTCTGGTTAATGCCCATTTTTGATGTATCAATTAACATGCTCTCCTTATTTACCTTTATTCTAGTCCTAGGTATAGTAGTTGATGATGCTATTGTAGTAGGAGAAAATATTTTTTTATGGCGTGAGCGAGGGCTTTCTGGAGTTGAAGCTGCTGTAAAGGGGGCCTCTCAAGTAGCGGTGCCAGTCATTTTTGCAATTTTAACAACTATAGCTGCTTTCTCACCAATGTTATCTGTTGCGGGGAATGTTGGACAAATTTGGAGGATAATTCCTTTAGTAACAATTATTGTCCTTATTTTTTCACTTGTTGAATCTATGACAATTTTACCTGCTCATTTAGGTCATGTTGACGATCAAAAGTTGAGTAGGTTTAAAATAATTAATATTCTTAGTAAAAAATGGGGGAGAATTCAAGATAAGATTAAATCAAGATTAAATAATTTTATTAATAAAAAATATAAACCTTTTTTAGCGTGGACTTTAAACCATAAAGGTACTACGCTTGCTACATCTGCGGGTGTATTTATGTTAACTATAGGGTTGATTGCTGGAGGTTGGATTAAGTTTGTATTTTTTCCACCACTAGAAGCTGACCTAGTTAATGGAACAATTTCTTATCCTGATGGATCACCAATTACAATGTCATTGGAAGGGTTAAGTTTAATTGAATCATCAGCTCAGAAATTAAAAAAAGAATTATCATCAGAATATCCTGGCGAAAATATTTTTGTAAATATTTTAGCTACAGCTGGAGACCAACCTGTTAAAAATAAAAGTTCTCAAGGACCAGGTGGCGGTGGAAGTGAGGCCACAGGATCACACTATGCAGAATATGCCATTGAACTTTCTCCAGGTGAAAATCGTTCTATTAGTGCAACAGAAATTGCGCGAAGATGGAGAGGTTTAACGCCAACAATTATTGGTGCAAAAGAAGTGGTGTTTACTTCTGATTTATTTTCAGCTGGTGACCCAATTAATATCCAGTTAGTTAGTCAAAGTGTTTTAGACTTGAATGCCGTTAGTGCACTTTTACAAGAAAAATTATCTACATATCCAGGTGTTATTGATATAAAGGATTCATTTAGTCTTGGTAAAGAGGAAATTAAGCTACAGCTAAAGCCAGAAGCCAAAAACTATGGTATCACAATGGTGGATGTCTCAACTCAGGTTCGTCAAGCTTTCTATGGTTTAGAAGTACAAAACTTTCAACGTGGTCGCGATGAGATCAAAGTGTTTATACGCTATCCAGAAGATGAAAGAAAAACGATTAAAAACTTAGAATCTTTACAGGTTAGAAATAATCTGGGGGTCGAGGTTCCATTGCGGGAATTGGTTAGTATGGATTTCACTCAGGGCTTTTCAACTATTAGTAGAGTAGATCGGCAACGGTCAGTTAATATAACGGCTAATGTAGATATCTCAAAAGTTACAGCAAACGAAGTTTTATCAATGGTGACGCAGATTGATTTACCTCAATTACTCAAGGACTACCCATCTGTAAGATTTTCATTGGAAGGTGAACAAAGAGAACAAAATGATAGTTTAGGATCAATCTTTAAAAACTTTATTTTTGCAATGATTGTTATTTATACTTTACTTGCAATTCCTTTCCGATCATATAGTCAACCATTGATTGTCATGGGCGCTATACCATTTGGTTTAACGGGTGCTATTATTGGCCATATTATAATGGGACAAAACTTAACCGTATTATCATTAATTGGAATTGTTGCATTAGCAGGAGTTGTAGTTAATGATTCTTTAGTCTTAGTTGATTTTATAAATCGATATCGAGAAGAAGGTCATAATATCTATGAAGCTGTGATGGAAGCTGGGCCTAGGCGATTTAGGCCAATACTTCTTACCTCATTAACAACATTTTTTGGGTTATTTCCTTTATTGATGGAAAAAAGTGTACAAGCACAATTTTTAATTCCCATGGCAATATCACTTGCCTATGGGGTTCTGTTTGCTACAGTAATCACACTTGTTATTGTTCCTTCGGCTTACCTTTTTATTGAAGATTTAACAAATAGAAAAAAAGCTCAAAACGCTCATAATATACTTGGCCAATAACTAATTATTATATAATTTTTACCAATGAAAACATATAAAATAAATACAACTCAATTTATTAAAAAACCGCTAGAGTTTGTTTTTGATTTTTTTTCCAAACCAGAGAATCTTGAACGTATTACACCTAAAAATCTTTCATTTAAAATTTTAACACCGACCCCAATAAAAATGGAAAAAGGTTCGTTAATTGATTATACTATTCGAATAGTGGTGATACCTATTCATTGGAGAACTTATATCTCAAAATATAATCCACCCTACGAGTTTGTAGACGAGCAAATTAAAGGCCCATATTCTTTTTGGCATCATACTCATACTTTTAAAGAAGTAGATGGTGGAGTGGAAATTAAAGATCGGGTTAAATATGCGATACCAATGGGAATTTTAGGTAGATTTATACACGCTATTTATATTAAAAATGATCTCAAAAAAATATTTACACATCGTAAAACTGTTATTGAGAATCTTTTTTTAGATGATAAATTTGTTTAATTAAAATTTTTTTAAAGGAATCTATTTAATTATGAAAGTAGCCTTATTTGGTGCCACCGGTTTTGTTGGTTCTTACATCGTTGATGAGCTTATAAATGAAGGTCATAAACCGGTAGTATTAGTTCGTCAAAATTCTGAAGAAAAGCTTTCTGAATCATCTAAATGTAAACTAATTAAGGGTGATATTAATGATCTTGATGCAATCAATAAGACCATTAAAGGAGTAGAAGCTGTTATCTACTGCATTGGTATTATACGCGAATTTCGCAATAAGGGTATCACCTTTGATAATCTTCATTTTCAAGGCGCAAAAAGATGTATGGATTCAGCTATAAAATTAGGTGTTAATCGTTTTATACTAATGAGTGCCAATGGTGCAAAGATTGATGGAACTGGTTATCAAAAAACTAAGCATTTAGCAGAGCAATATCTTAAATATACTAAATTAGACTGGACAATCTTTCGCCCTTCTTTAGTCTTCGGAGATCCTCGTGGGAATAATCGGCCAGAGTTCTGCACTCAATTAAAAAAAGACATGTTAGGCCTTCCTATTCCAGCACCAAACTTTCATAAAGGTTTAAATCCTTTAGATGCAGGCAAGTTTGCGATGGCGCCAATTCATGTTAGAGATGTAGCCTCTTTTTTTGTGAAATCAATCGAGATGGAAGCCTCTTCTAAAAAAACCTATCATTTAGGTGGAGTAGCATACTATTGGAAAGATATTATTCAAACAATTGCTAAAGCATATGGAAAAAAGAAATGGACTATTCCTGCTCCGGCAATAGCTATTCAGATAGTTGCAAGTTTATTAGGAAGGTTCTCTTGGTTTCCAATTACAAAAGATCAACTTACGATGCTTGTTGAAGGGAATGTTTGTGAATCAGATGAAATTTTTGAATTATTTA
>Ga0115002_10009376_pt1 | contig 10710 bp, 10 predicted proteins | sample ArcticOcean_MG_C_8_FD_89576 | JGI IMG/M metagenome (GOLD analysis project Ga0115002, IMG submission 89576) | Marine microbial communities from western Arctic Ocean - ArcticOcean_MG_CB11_86 | ecosystem: Environmental > Aquatic > Marine > Oceanic | place: Arctic Ocean: Canada Basin | collected... | reverse complement strand
CGACATTGGTACGCATCAATCAAGATCGTATTACCAAAAGAGCGCAATTGTTCCGCCGGTTGTTCCGACTCAAGACACTTAACTCCAATAAAAACAATCACACTTATGTTTAGTAGCCACTAAGTAAATAGTGCGTAACATCACTGAGTAAGAAATATGCTTGACCCTGCCTTTTCATCAACGGTATATTAAAGCGTTCGCAATATAATCTCTCCACCCATAGGAGCTCCCCATGCTCGTTGATGAACGCCGAGAAAATGAACGCTTAGAAATGCGCTTGCCTTTACAAGTGGTTGCTGCTAATGGTGAATTGGTCGATTTAGAAATCATCGATATGAGTTCTGACGGCCTTCGGGTAAAAGGAGATGCGCTCTCCATCTTTGCTCCTGAAGGTGATGGCAAGCAAGTCTCTTTTGAATTGCGCATCTCGGCAAAACTCGCCTGAATAGAACCCCAAGAAGATGATACCTTCGAATTGGGGTTAAAACTCCAAGAAAAATAACCCAAATAAAAATCTCACGCCTATAAGTCAGCCACAATGACAGCCAATGGGTCATCTGGACAACCGCCAAAAAGGCATCGTGGATCAATTTACAATCCACCCAATATGACCACATATACAAAAGCCCCAGAGGATACTGCCTCTGAGGCTTTTTTCTTTGACATTCGGCCTATGTGAAGCAATTATTATAGGCGTCTATCGACCACGGTTCTAAACAATAAAATCCACACTTTCAAAAGAGGTCCATCATGTCCTTCAAAACCACCGATCTATGTGACGCATTTGAAACCGACCCGTCCCTGCAAATAGCCGAACCCCTTTTTAACAATTATGGCGGCATCACCACATTCTGCGGCCCTATTGCTACCGTCAAAGTATTTGAAGACAATGTCTTGGCCCGCCAAATGCTCGAAACACCTGGCGAACGTAGGGTTCTTGTCATAGATGGCGAAAATTCAACCTGGTGCGCACTCTTGGGGGACCAAGTTGCCGAAATTGCAGCAAACAATGGCTGGGCGGGCATTGTCATCAATGGTGGTATTCGCGATGCGGTTGACGTTGCCACATTCCAAATCGGTGTCAAAGCCCGCTTTACAGTGCCCCGTCGCAGTCGCAAAGACGGCAATGGACGCCAAAATGTGCCCCTCGCGTTTGCAGGCGTCACCTTCCTCCCCGGCAATTACCTCTACGCCGATGCAGACGGCATCCTCATTGCCACACATGACCTGCTTAACAAGTCCGAATAAAGATGCCAGAACCCACACCCCACTTATTCTTTGAAACAGTCAAAGCCTACCAAAGCACCGTCGCGCTTAAAGCAGCCATTGAATTGAATGTCTTTTCTGCCATTTCAGAAGGACATACAAATCCTGCCCTAATGGCCAAACGCTGTGGCGCAACAGAACGGGGTGTTCGCATCTTGTGCGATTATCTCACCGTCAAGGGTTTCTTGGCCAAATCTGAAGATCTGTATCGACTCACCCCAGACTCCGATACGTTTCTCAATCCAAAATCACCCGAGTACATCGGTTCTGCCATTGCATTCCTGTTATCAGACCCAATGCAAAATGCCTTTCAAAATCTGACCACAGCCGTTCAAAAAGGTGGCACAGCACTCTCCCAAGAGGGTACTCTGGCGCCAGATCACCCCGCTTGGACAGCTTATGCCAAAGGCATGGCCCCTGTTATGCAATTTCCAGCGCAACTGCTTGCAGAACATCTCGACCCAAATGCCGACCACCCTCTCACCGTATTAGACATTGCTGCAGGTCATGGTTTGTTTGGGCTTGCATTTGCACAAAGAAACCCACAAGCCACAATAACCGCCCTCGACTGGCCCAATGTGCTAACAGTCGCCCAAACCCATGCTCAAGAACGCGGCCTGTCCGATCAATTCAAAACCCTTTCGGGCAATGCACTTGAAACAGAATTTGGAGAAGGTTTCAACATCGCCATTCTCGCCAACATCCTCCACCACTTCGATCCTGACACTTGCATCACGTTGCTCAAAAAAGTTCACCACAGCCTCGACACCAATGGGCGTGTCGCTATCCTTGAATTTATCCCAAACAACGATCGCATCTCCCCCCCAGAAGACGCTGCATTTGCACTTGTCATGCTGGCGACCACCCCCCAAGGCGATGTTTACACCTTCGACGAACTCAATACCATGTGCCTTAGGTCTGGATTTTCTCATACCACGCTTCACGCATTAGGCCATGGCGAGCAACAAGTGATTATTGGACACAAATAGGAGCAAAAAATGAACAAACCCAATCGTCCCAACGTCCTTTTAATCATGGATGATCAGCACCGCTTCGACTACCTCGGTAGTGCAGGTGCCGATTTTGTTCGCACACCCAACCTCGACAAATTGACCGAACGCGGCATGCGCTTTACCCAATGCACCACCAACTGCCCCGTATGTGCCCCCTCGCGCATCGGCCTTGCAACAGGCGTACAACCCTCACGCTTGGGATGTATTCAAAACAACTGTTTTTTGCCCCTCAGCCAAAGAACCTACTATCAACAATTGCGCGACTATGGTTACCGCGTCGGTTGCATTGGCAAACTCGACCTGGCCAAACCCGACCCCTACAATGGCCGATATGGCGACCGACCCAGTGTATATCAATGGGGCTTCACCCACCCCGAAGAATGCGAAGGCAAAATGCACGCAGGCAGCTCAGAAACCCCCATTGGCCCCTATACCTACTATCTCGAAGAACAAGGTCTTCTACAAACCTTCTACGACGATTACCGACGCCGACAAAAGGAAGGCTGGTCCGTCTCTTGCCATGATTCCCCTTTACCAACCGAAGCCTTTGAAGATACCTACATCGGTCGCCGTGCAGCCGAGTGGATCACCAACATTGCCGACGATTTCCCGTGGCACCTCTTTGTCTCCTTTGTAGGCCCTCACGATCCCTTTGATCCACCCGCAGAATACGGCGAGAAATATCGCAATGCCGATATGCCAATATGCCAACACATGTAGCTGACGATCTCACTGGCAAACCTCAATATATAAAAGACCGCGTGGTTGACGCCACACCCGATAAAACCACCGAAACTCGACGACAATATTGTGCGGCAATCGAACTCATCGACGATCAAATTGGCAACATGATCAACGCGCTAGAACAGCGCAACATGCTCGACAATACCTACATCATCTTTACCAGTGACCATGGCGAAATGTTGGGCGATCATGGCCTCTACCAAAAAAGTGTGCCGTACGAACCCTCTCTCCATGTACCACTTATTGTGGCAGGCCCAGGTATAACAGCCGGGCAAACCTCTGACGCACTCGTAGAACTCAACGACATCAACCCGACCATCTGTGAAATGGCCGACGTACCAACCCTTACCAACATCGACGCAAAATCATTTAACGCCGTTCTAAACAATGAATCCAGATCACATCGCTCAGAAACTATCAGCACCATCCGAGTTTTTCAATGCATTCGAACAAGCCGTTTCAAATTCATCGACAACATTAATGATATCAATGAACTCTATGACTTGATTCAAGATCCAAACGAATTAAACAACATAGCCGACAAACACCCCGACCTTGTTAAAGAACTCTCTGGCCGCCTCAACGCACGGCTCACAGAAGGCACATGGCACCATTAACACACAAAAGGCTTTGGATCAAAAGACTGACTGCTGATCGTTTTACTGAAAGGTTCCCTATTATGATCTACAACAACACACGCCTCACTGCAGCAACAGAAACGGTTAAAGATAAATTGGGCAACAATCCCGATTTCTGGATGAGCAAATCGCGTATGCGATAGAAACATAAGCAGCCAGAACTAAGTCTTATTTACAGAACCATGTAAAAGTCGTATCTTCTAAGCACACGTGTTACTACCACAAAAAAAGAGGAGATCGAGTCATGTTGATTTAAAATGTGATGTCACCCGAAAAAAAGACTCATATCCCCGAAGTATTTCTAAGACATTACATAGGAGGTCATAATGGCTCACTTGGAAATTGCCAATGCAGAAGTGTTTTACCGTACGTTTGCAGAACTTTTAGCATCTGGTGAAGAAGATAAAAAAATTGCGCGCAAATTAGGTTGCCCACGTGGCGAAGCAAAGCGCGTGCGTACCTCGTTTGCAACATTAGAGATTGTCGTTCAAGACACATTCAACTCGGAAAAGCTTGACGGTTGGCTGGCATCCCCAGAAGGCCAACGTGCTCAGAAACAATGGGAAGGTCAACACCGCCAGCAAACAATGGGCGGTATAGGAAGAAGTCAAAAAGGTGGTATAGCCCAACAAGCTGTTGGCAAACGCCAAAGAACCCGCCAAAAAGTGTAAATGAGAGACCATAATCAGTACGTCACAAAATGTGATAATGACGAGAAAATGGAAATGTAGGCGACTGTTAGGTCGCGATAAAATAGTGTTGCGTGATCTACTAGTAAAATAAAGAAAGGCCGACAGAATTCATCTGTCGGCCTTTTTTATATCCCCTTGTGTTTGGGCATATGTGAGTGACCTATAACATCCTAAAACGCATACCCCATAGACCCATATATAGACAGCGCCTTGCGATTTGACCCTGTCACTTCAAAACGCAGGGGACCAGGAAACCGCCGATCCAAATACATACCCACGCCAAAACCGTGGACCCAATCGTCTAATCCCGTCAACATGGGTGCTCGGTTAAAAGCACCTCCCTGATAGAACACACCCACAGCCAAGTCACGTAATACTTCAACAGATGGCTCTCGAAAACGTTTGCGAATCAAAACACGCCCCGAAGCCATACGCGTCACCCGGAGTGCATCTCGGCTTAATCCTGGAAAGTCCACAGCAGCCACACCAAAGTGCCCAGCACCTCCCACATACAAAACATCATAACTCGGCGCGGTGGCAGAAACATAAGCCCAAACACCCATGACACCCAAAGTCCAACTCTCCCGAACACGAACAGACTGCGACCAAGCACCAAACCAATGATAATAATCAGGCATTGCGAACACGCGTTTGGCTTTCAGTTGCACATGAAGTCCCTGGTCGGGCAAAAAGGGCTTATCACGTGTATCAATTACCCAATCGAACCACACGTTGGGCACATTTTCTGACACATCCGCAAACAATTGGGTGCCTTTTCGAATGTGGAGGCGTTCAAACTGATACCCCAACCTTGCACTGCCCCAATTCCCAAACAAACGTTGCAATCCGACTGTCGCTTGATATCGAGATTCTTCAAAGTCACTCAATCGTGTATCGTTTTGAAATGCCAATCGATCCTGACTGTGCCAATGGAGTTGGGCCATCAAACGCACAGATAACTTGGGCGCTATATAAATACCCGCTTCTACGAACTTGAGCTTGCCCAACACCCCGCGCACAAAAAAATCCGATCCCCGACCCATCACATGGCGCTGCCAAAACTCAGACAAAGCCAACAACTGAAAATCTTGATCGTAGTGCAGCCCAAATCCCAATTCAGATTGACTGATCTCCCGCACTGTAAATACCAAAGTCGTATGCTCACCTTCTCGGAGCAAAGCATACCTGACCGTCTCAAACAAACCCGTGGCATAGAGCCGCGACACATCTTGGTCAACAATATGAAGCGCTACGAGTTCACCCAAGGGTGTTTTGAGTTGCTTGCGCAAATCCTCAGCATCAGAAGGCTGAATGCCCTCAAACCGAATATCATGAACCACCACATCCAGCGGCAAACCAGGCCATATTTTCAGATCGAATAATTTGGGCAACAAAGAGGTGCGCAAATCCGCTGTCGAGACAGGAATCGACAAATGATGTAAGCCGTCCAAAATAGCAGGCAAATGCTGTTGAGCCGCTTGTTCGCCAAGTGTTACCAATTCATATGCCGCATCAAAATCACCAATCTCATAATGACTTAACTCAGGTATCACCAACACATTTGCAAGTTGCCTGTTTTCAATTTTCTTTTCTTCAATTCGAAAACTGATGGCCTGATCAAAAATATCAATAAAATCTTCAATCTCATCTTTATGGGTTCGAAGGGGGGTGGCACAATCAACAGCAATTACAAAATCTGCGCCCTCGGCAAGCGCAACATCAACAGGCAAATTATTTGCAATCCCCCCATCAACCAACAACGTATGTTCGGTCTCAACGGGTGTAAACAAACCCGGTACAGCAATACTTGCCCGAATGGCCCGACTCAAAGTACCCGACCTAAAAACCTGCGTATCACCGGTTAATATATCTGTTGCTACCGTTCGAAATGGAATGGGCAAACGATCAAAATCATTCTCTGCCCGATATGTCGCGGGTGTGGTTAACAAATCTAAGATCTGTTGTATTTTTTGACCCGAAAAAATGCCCTGCGGCAACCGCGGCGTAAAATCTTCCAAATGCACAGCAATCAAACTGCGATCACTCCCCTGTTTATGGGTCGCATTTAATAATCGCCGGTCGGGCCGATCATCGGTTATCTCGCCCCAATCAATGGCCGTTACAATACGCGCAACATCATCGGCAGAATAACCCACCGCATACAAACCACCCACCAGAGCACCATAACTTGCGCCAACGATCATATCAATTGGCACACCCGCTTTTTCCAATGCGCGCAACACACCAATATGAGCCGCCCCTCGTGCACCACCTCCACTGAGCACCAGCGCAACCTTAGGTCTTTCTTGAGCAAATGCAAAAAAGGGCTTCCCCAAAACAAGAAGCCCTATCAAACTCAAAAATAAATATCGCCAAAAATGAATCAACAACCTCAACCCCATTCAGATGGATGCATCAACCCAATCAGATCGATATTGTGTCACAAATGCATTAAAAAATGCACGCGAAGTCTCATCTAACCCATCCAGATAACCCGGCTCTAAAAACCATGGTTGATGTGAAAAATAATCGCTCGTTGGCACATCGGCACGTGTATAAGTAAGCATCAACGTATGGCGCAACAGATCTGCATGATAACGGCCCCGATGCAATCCCGCCGCATTAAACCCAACAGCATCACCCGACTCAAGTGACACACGAATCGCATGGGGCATCGCATTCGATTTGTTATGGCCCCCCTCATCTGCTTTGCGAATAAGATATTCTTCATCCGTATCCCATCGCAGATGGGACCTCGGCACAAACTCCACATCATCACTGGCCACCAGTGCCACTTGCAATTGTACACCTACACCAAATCCCTGCCGCGACAAAATCTTCTCGCGCTCTTCCGCATCCGTCTCCGAGCGAAACTGGGTATCGCGATGCCAATTGCCGTCTCGGCTGTTTTCTTGCGGATTAAAAAACAAACTCGTACACCGAAACATCGGCTCACCCTGCAAAATAGTGCGCACCAAATCTAACACACGCACATCGGCAACCGCATGCATCAAATCATGCAATCCATCCCGACCATCGCTAAAATAGCCTGAATGATTCAAATGACGCATCACCGTAGATTCAAGCCCACCACCCGGCTCTCCCTTTTCGGGGTTGCACACGCGCCATTGTGCCAACACATCAAAACAAATGTCGCGCAACCGAGCTGTGTGGTTCGGGTCAAACAGCCCCCGAACCACCACATAACCCTCTTCTTCCCACTGCTTTTGTAATTCTCTATCGATCATCGCGTCTTAGATCCAGCCAGTCCAACTCGGCTTCACTCAACTTCAAATTTAACGCTCCAATATTGGCTTTGCATTCGTCTGGGTGAAACACACCAACCAAAGAGAAGATGTTCAGCGGTTGATTTAAAATAAAGGCCAGCCCAATCTGTGGCACACTCAAACCTTTCTCAGCAGCCAATTCACCCGCACGATCCAACCGTTTGAAGTTCTGCTCATAACAATAGGCCTCCACGCAAGAACTCGGCAAATTCTCTTTATAACCTTCAAACGTCTCGCGTGTAAACCGACCCGAAAAGAACCCTTGCGCCAAACTCGACCATGTAAACAAAGGCATCTTCTGCTCGGCATACCAAGCTCTGTTGCCATCATTCTCGGGCCCACTTAAACTGATACAATCTGCCCAAGGCTCTTTCACTTGCTCAGCCAAACTGTAATTGGGGCTGCTCACTGAAAACGGCTCCAAATTGTGTTTATAAGCATATTCATTCGCTTCTTGAAGACGTGGCACCGTCCAGTTTGACCCACCAAACACACCAATGTGACCCGCTGCCTTGTGCTCGTTCAACACCTCCACAATAGGCCCCACTTCCACATCAAGATCATCGCGATGCAACACATAAATATCAATAAAGTCTGTGCGGCATCGCGCAAACGAATCGTGTAACTCAGAGGTGATATCAAAAGGGGTCACACGTTTGCGGTCACCACTGTGATGCCCACCCTTGGTCAAAATCACAACCTTATCGCGCACACCACGCGACTCAATCCACTTGCCCAACACACGTTCACATTGCCCGCCACCATAAATATGAGCGCAATCAAACGCATTCACACCCAACGCATACACACCATCCAACAATTCAAAACCCTTCTCTTCTTCATCTGTCTTGAGCATAATCGTTCCGTGCAAAATTCGCGAAATAGGTTTGTCTACCCCGTCAATATTTCCATATTCCATTGGCATGTTCTAATTCCTTTCTCAATATTTTGACTTGCTAACAAATACGATTTACGATCTCATTTGACCATTGGGCAGACACGGAGGTCTACGCCAATCGTTTGTCTTCGTCCTTTAACATATGCGCGGGTACCGCGCCCCTACTCTTGTTCCATCGGATATTTTAACCCACATTGCGCACGCACGGTATCCATTGTACCCATTAACGCCAGCGTTTCATCATGTGGAATAACATCACTCTCAATTTTCCCAGCACGCACACATCGAGCAACCTCTTCTGCTTCAAATTCATATCCATTGCCCTTATGTGGCAATTCCACAACCTCTTCTTGGTTCCCCACAGTCAACGTGGCTTTTGTACCGTTCCAAAACGAAGGCACGACACCAATCATACCCTCAGTTCCCAAAATCTTAGCATCGTGAGGTGTCTTAATCCGCACACCACAAGACAACAATGCCAATTCACCCTGACCATATCCAAAAATCATAGCAGCTTGTTCATCCACACCCGTTTCACCAATATGTGCCTGACTCGAAATGGTCTTCGGTTGCCCCCCAAATACCATAGAGGCATACGAGACCGGATAAATGCCCACATCCAACAAACCGCCCCCACCTAAGTTGAGATCAAACAAACGGCCTTTGGGATTAATGCCTGCGCGAAACCCAAAATCGGCATACATCATCCGCACATCACCAATAACCCCATCAGCCAACCATTTGCGAACTTGCACAGTAATGGGCAAAAACCGCGTCCACATCGCTTCCATCAAAAACACGTTCTTTGCCCGAGCAACATCCACCATTTCTTGTGCGTCCTTTTGATTAATCGCAAAAGGTTTTTCACACAAAACAGCCTTGCCCGCTTCCAGGCACAAAATGGTATTTTCTTTGTGAAAAGGATGCGGTGTAGATACATAAATGGCATCTACATTGTCATCATTGACCAATGCATCATAAGAAGCATGGCGTGTTGGCACATCAAACTGATCGGCAAACTGGTCGGCATTTTCCTGGGTACGTGACCCCACCGCAACCAACGCCGAACCTTCAGCCGCTTGCAAACCCGTGGCAAACTTCTTGGCAATATTACCACATCCCAAAATACCCCAACGAAACTTATCGCTCATCTGTTAAACTCCTAACCGTTATTATTTAAAACCCGTGGCAAAATCTCTTCAAGCTGTGCCAAAGGATCTTCCATACCCCGAATGGCCTGCACCCAAAAGTCAGGCTTCTCTAAATCCTGCCCAATACTTTGTTTGGCCACATTCTCACATGTATCGCTGCCCGTCAACCTCAAAAAATCTTCATACCGTGGCAAAAAATCTGCCCCTTCTTTTTGAAACAAAGCAAACAAACCCCGACTCAGCAAAAAACCAAACGTATACGGATAGTTATAAAACGTTGTACCTGTAATATAAAAATGGAGCTTAGAAGCCCAGAAATAAGGATCTTCACTCCCCTCCTCCAAAACGTCACCAAAAATGCGGCGCTGTGTCTCAACCATCAAATCCTTGATTTCAGATACACTCAACTCACCCTTTTGACGGGCTTTGTAAAAAGCCTTTTCAAATTCAAACCGCACGGGAATATCCATCAAATAAATCGCCCCATGCCCCACTTCCATATCCAACGTCAACGCCTTCTGTTTGTCAGAGACATCGGGATTCTCCAAGATCCCTTCGGTCAAAATCATTTCCCCAAATGTCGAGGCTGACTCTGCCAAGGTCATCGGGTAACGGGATGCAAAGGGTCGTTTATCCCGCAAAACATAACTGTGAAAAGCATGGCCTGCTTCATGAGCCAACGTACGCACGTCACCAATCGTGTCATTATAAGTCATATATATACGTGACTGCTTAATATGCTTTGATCCCGTACAAAATGCGCCAGGGCGTTTGCCTGGACGTGGCTCCCACTCGACCCAATTGTTATCATAGACCCGCTGAACAAAATCACCCAACTCAGGATATGCGCGTGAAAACGAGGCATGCACCAAATCTTTACCTGCTTGCCAATCCAAAGGTTCATCATCAGACAAAGGCAACGGTGCGCCCAAATCGTACCACGCGATTTTATCGCGCCCCATCACATCGGCCTTCAATCGCAAAATGCGACGCCCCAATTCAATTTCGGAATGAATGGCCT
>Ga0115002_10009373_pt1 | contig 10712 bp, 12 predicted proteins | sample ArcticOcean_MG_C_8_FD_89576 | JGI IMG/M metagenome (GOLD analysis project Ga0115002, IMG submission 89576) | Marine microbial communities from western Arctic Ocean - ArcticOcean_MG_CB11_86 | ecosystem: Environmental > Aquatic > Marine > Oceanic | place: Arctic Ocean: Canada Basin | collected... | reverse complement strand
CTTACCGACATAGAGCACCGTGCCGGCCGCATCGATCATGCGGTAAACACCGGGTGCGGCCGGCATGCTCTTGAGCGCCGCGCGGATCGCGACTTGTCCGTCGGCCAAAGCGCTCTCGTCGCCAGCTTGATCGGGGCTTATCGTTGCAGTCATAGCAAGAGATATTGGTCAGATGGGGAGCGCAGTCAATCATGGCGACTTCGTTGTCGGATCAGCTGGTGCGACAGGGACAAGGGAATTGACGAATTCTGCAAGAGATCGCGGGCTGTGCCGCCGAAGACAAACTCCGCGGCGTGCTAGAGCAGATTGTCGCCCTCGGAGATGCCCTTGGCGGTCTTTTGGCGGGCATCCGCCTTGACCCCGTGCCGCGCGAGGAACGTGGAGATCTCGGCGCCGGGGATATGCTCGTCGTCTCGGGGGTTGATGCTGGGCACAATCACTTCCTTGGCCCGCGCGAGAAGCGGCAGGGCGTCGGTCACGGCTCGCGTTCCAGGCGAAGAGAGGCCGTTCGGCCAGCGTCTCGAGCGCGCCCGTGTAGGGCGCGACAAGCACGGGCCGCCCGGCGCGCAGGGTTACCTCGCCGCGACCGAAGCGGAACGCCGATCGGAATCGGCTTGGCCGACCGCGACGAAATCGGCGTAACGGGCATGGGTGACGATAACGTCGTCGGCAAAGCCGTCGAGGCAGCGCCATTCGCCGGCCAGGCCGTTCTGTTTGAGGGCACTTTCGAAGGCGCCCTGCACGGTACCGGCGTCGGTTTGGGCGCGTTCGCGGTATTCTGCCTGAATTTCGGACAGACACCAGATTGCACCGGGGAACATCATCGGCGGCTCAAACGGTGGGATCACGAACAGGCCGATGAGATGCGCGTCGTGACGGGCGGACAAGTCCAGGCGAGCGGCGCTTTGGGCCGTTGAATCAAGTTCAACCAAAATCGTCGTCATCGGCATATCGCAACCCCTCGCTCTTCAACGGCGGCTCAATAGCGGCCAGCCTCACCATCTCCTTGCAGGTTACGGTCTTTACCGCCATTGGCATTGACATAGGTCAACGGTTGGCCGGAGGGCTGTGCGGCGGGGCGAGGTAAACAAGTCGAGTGGCGCGACCGCAAGGCCGACGTTGCCCGGAGAGGCGGGAGGTATTCGTCAGGCCAAGAGGCCGGCAGATTCGCGGAAGGCGCGGGCCGCGGCCTTGGCGTCGCGGGCGGCGTCGGGCGAGTCGGGCAGGGCGGCGCACCAGGCGTCGATGGCCGCCTCCGAGCGCGGCACCCAGGTTTCGAGCCAGCCGTCGAGAACAGCCTTGTTGGCGTCGGTCTGGAGTGCAAACTCCACGAGCGCACTGGTCCAGCGGCGATGGCGGTTGCTGTCGTTGAGTTGGGCGTCGATCAGCATGGCCAACAACATGTCGTTCTCCCGACGCGCGGTCTTGGCGAGCTGGCGCAGGCAGGCTTCGTCGATCGCGAGCTTCACGACAAGATTGAGCGACGTGAAGGCCTCGCCCCAATCGTAGGCGACGAGTTGGCGCTCCATCAACTCGCGGAAACCCTGCCACGCCTCGTCTTCTTCCCATATCTCGCGCTCGTTCTCGCCAAACCCCTTGCCCGGGCAATGCTTGGCGAGCTCCGCCGTGCGGTAGGCGTTGCGATGCAGCCAGCGCAGCGAGTCGCCGTCCTGGAAGATGGCGCAATTCGATATGGTGCTGGCCGGGGCGATGCTGATCAGATAAGCCGACGACATCTGCACCGCGTGGGTGAGGTAGCGGCCGGGGGTGTAGAGGCGGGCTAGAACCGACAGCCACTCGTCGGACAGGCCCGCATCGTGTTCCAGCTGATCGTACTCGTTGAGCAAGCCGTCGACATACTGTTCCTGGCCGTCCTGCAGGGTGTTGTAGGTCCGGTAGATCAACTCGTCGGGGTCGCGGAAATCGTCCCAATCCTTGTGCTTCAAGGGGCAGCCGTGCATGTTTTTGCGGTACCACTTGTTCATGAAGATGTCGGGGTCGAGCTCGAAGGGAACTTCGGGGTTGTCCATCCGGGTGTGAAGATTGACCGACACGACCTCATACTCGCTCGGCTTGCGCCGCTTGCCCTTGCGATCGAAATAACTCCAGGTCTTGAGCTTCTTGACTTCGAGTGCGTCTACCATTGGGTCTCCCCTGCCTCGCGGCTAAAGTTTCTTTTCGAGATAAAAGCGGACCTGGTCAGTGCCGTAGTCGATCTGGCCCGAAAATCCCGAGAGTTTCACTTCGAGTTCGCGCATCTCGAACGACCGGCCGAGGCATTCTGCGACCGTTTCGCTGCGCAGGATCAGTTCGCCGTCCGCCTGGATCCGCAGATAGGCAATGTGATCGTCGATGAAGATTTCCTTGCCGGGGTTATCGATCTCGGCCGCTTCGACGACCGCATCGGCAAGCTCGCCCGCCTGCATGACCGGTCCGGCCAGGTTTTTCGACCGCGCGGCGTCGGGTTTGTCGTTCATGGCGTTGCCTTTCCCTGTATGGCGGGCTCGCTGCTTGCGCGAGTGCTCACCCCTCTGGTCTGACGTTTTGAGTCACATCGACAAACACGTCGTCGTTCTCCACCTTGACCGCGAAATTGCACAGCTGGGCGTCGTCCGGATTGATGCCCTTGCCGGTGCAAACGTCGAACTCCCACAAGTGGGCGTTGCAGGTCAGCGTCCGACCGTCAAGCTCTCCCTCGATCAGAGGATGTTCCTGGTGAGGACAGCTTGCCGGGATCGCGCGCACCACACCGCCCTCGACATGGAGGACGACAATCTCGCTGCCGCCCACGGTGAAGGCTTCCATTTCGCCCTCCCACAGGTCATCCAGGTTGCAGACCTTTTCGAACGCCATGGTCGCGCTACTCCGCGTTGTCGTGATCAACGAGGACCTGGATACATTCCATCTTGACGAAGCCTGCGTCCTTGACCTTGAGGTCCCGGGGCAGGGGGTCTTTCTCGTCCTGCAGGCGAACCCGCAGGATCGCGTCGTCCGGGACCGCCTTAACCAGCTTTCCGGCCGAATGGTAGGCGGATTTCTGGGCGACCTCGTCCATGGTGTCTTCGGTGTCGACGAGGACGAGTTTCACGCCGTAGTCGTACTGCATGTTAAAGATCAGCGGAAACTGGGCCATTTCCCTAGTACTCCCTATTGTTCCCCTGACGCCTCTTCATGAGGGCGTCTCGGGCCATTGTCCGTCCGGCCCGGGGTTGAGCTGTTTGTTCTGGCCTCTCGAATTTTCCGTGCGAAAGGCGCAGGCCAACTGGTCGGTTAATCCTGCGTCCCCTCTGTCTCGGGACCTGAAAGATTGATCGGGCTATCCATTCCTTATGAGACCAAGCCCGACCTACCTCGTCGGTGAGGCGGCGCGAGCCGCCTGCTTTCCAGAGTGTGTTCGCTCTCCACGGTCCGTTTTCCTGAGAGTTTCCGGGGAGGTTGCTCCTTCGGCGCTGGCGGGCTTTAGACGGGTCCGCCGGTCTCTCCCATGGGGAAGTTGCCGGTTTGTGCTCTCTCCTCTTCACGCCCTTTGGCGGTTAGTACAACGCCGCGGGGCGGAATGAGTCAGTCGCGCTGTGATGGGGTGCCTTATTCGGCCGCTTCCTTTGCATCGAAATAGGGTTTGATCCACGAATAGTCGTGCGCGTCTTTTCCGCCCTGGTCGGCGACGCCCATGTATTCGAGCACCGCGTCCGCCGTCTGGGGTTGGATCACCCCTTCTACGAAGCGGTCGACCACGGACATGTGGCCCTTGTAGCGCTCCGGCTCCTGCTGAAAGATCCAGCGGTCGACCTCGGTGCCGAAGTGATAGCGTCGGCCCTCGTAATCGAGATAGTAGTCGTGCACGGTCCAGGGCTTGCCGGGGATGCCGGTGATCGCCAGCTGGGACATATTGCACATGATCGGCAGGGTCTCGGGAATGGTCATATCCTCGCGGCCATTCACCAGGTTGTCGATAATGGTGTCCCACAGGGTGCCGAAAGTGTCGTTCCAACCGGGGTATTTTTCTTCCATCCAGTCGCGCTCGGCAGGGCCGAGATGCACGGCGGAGTCCCACCACACGGTGGGCCGCCAGAGCCAAATGCCCAGCGCCTGGCTGTGGTGGAAATACTCGATATCCTCGCGCAGGATGTCCCAGAACCAGGGAACCTCGAGCCCGATATCGACGATCTGGCGCTCGAACTGGGTCAGGATCCATTCTTCCATGAATTCCTTGAACGAGCGTTCGCGCTTTTCGAGCGGCGTGTAGTAATCCATCGGCAGGCCCGTCAGAACCGAAAACTGGCGCCAGGTCCGCCAGAAGGAAATGTCGACCAGCTTCTGGGCCTCTTCCTTCTTGCCGTTGTCGATCATCATCTTGACCAGCGGGAATCCGATCTGGGCGTGGCGCGATTCGTCCGTCTGAATGCTTTGAAGCATGGTGGCGAAGGAATGGTCGCCTTGCTTCGCCGCGTCGGCGGCAAAGGCGATGAACTGGAGATTGGTGAACGCGGTCTCGAAGGAGATGTTGGTCATGATCGCGCTGGAGACGACGTCGCGGGTGTGCTCCATATCGGCGAAGGTGTGACGCGCGCCGACGACCGCCCAATTGTTCGAATGGCAGCCCTTCTGGGCCCAGTCGAACTGCGGGTTCTTCTTGATGTGCTCGTAGCCGAACCAGAGTTGGACCTGGGCATGGCGCATCTCATCGAGCGAGCCGAAGCTCGACATGTTGCGCATGCCGGGGCCGCGCGAGAAGCGGGTCATTCGCCCGAAGGTCGAACAGGTGCCGTATTCGATGAACGGGGCGGCGGTGTAGAAGAGGACCAGGCTGCTCTTCCAGCCGGGATCGGACTGGTCGTAGAAATTCGAGCGCTCCAGCGCCGCCTTCACGGAGTAGGCGCCCACGTCCTTCTCGTGCTGGGTTTGGACATATTCGCGATAGGAAAGCTTGTAGGGCTCGTCATAGGCCTCCCAGTCCTCCATCGATAGGTGGAAGGGATCGCTCATTTCTTCGGGAAAGAGCTCCTCTTCCGAGACGTATTTAGGTGTCCAGTTGGTGGTCCGGGCAATGTCGTACCACTCGCCGCGATCGAGCATGGCCATAAGATTACTCCTCCCAGAATCAAGGGGCTTGCCCGTTTCGTTCGCTCTTGATTCCTAGCTAACCATCTTATAGATATTATGGAAAATAAGGGGGGCCTGTCAAGTAGGCCCCCTGGTTGGCTTCGAAGCTCTCCGGGGCTTAGAACAGGCCGACGATCTTGCCCTCTTCATCGACAGAAATGCTGTTCGCGGCCGGCACCCGCGGCAATCCGGGCATGGTCATGATGTCGCCGCAGACCGCCACGACGAACTCTGCACCGCCCGAAAGCCGGACCTCGCGTACGGGCACCACATAGCCCGAGGGCGCGCCTTTCCTGCTCGGATCGGTCGAAAAGCTGTACTGGGTCTTGGCAATGCAGACGGGGTAATGGCCAAAGCCACCGTTCTGCATGTCGTCGATCTGGTTGCGCGTCTTCTGGTCCGCGGTGATGTCGTCGGCGCGGTAGATTTCCTGCGCGACGGTGCGGATCTTGTCCCACAGCGGCATGTCGTCGGGGTAGAGCGGCATGAAATCCGCACCGCCCTTGTCCAGCACTCCGACCACGGCTTCGGCGAGCCCGGTGGTCCCCGCGCCGCCGCTGCCCCAGTGATCGCATTCCACCGCCTCCACCCCGAGCTTGGTGCAGGCGGCCGTGACGGCAGCGACCTCGGCGGGGGTGTCGGCGCTGAACTTGTTGATCGCAACGATCGCCGGCACTTTGTACTTGGCGATGTTCTCGAGATGGCGGGTCAAGTTGGCGATGCCCGCCTCGACGGCTTCGACGTTCTCGTCTTTGAGCGCATCCTTGGCGACCCCGCCATGCATCTTGAGCGCCCGGATGGTGGCGACGAGGACGACACATTCGGGCTTGAGCCTCGCCTTGCGGCATTTGATGTCGAAGAATTTCTCGGCCCCGAGATCGGCGCCGAAGCCCGCCTCGGTGATGACGTAATCCGCCAATTTAAGCGCCGTCTTGGTGGCGAGCACCGTGTTGCAGCCATGCGCGATGTTGGCGAACGGCCCGCCATGCACGAAGGCCGGATTATTCTCGAGGGTCTGGACCAGGTTGGGCATCAGCGCATCCTTGAGCAGTGCCGTCATGGCGCCATCGGCCTGGACTGCGCTGGCTCGGACCGGCTGGCGCTCACGGGTGTAGCCAACGATGATGTTGCCCAACCGGCGGCGCAGATCGTCCATGTCCGTTGCCAGGCAGAAGATCGCCATGACTTCGGAGGCAACGGTGATGTCGAATCCGTCTTCGCGCGGGAAGCCGTTGGCGGCGCCGCCCAGGGAATTCACGATCGAGCGCAACGCGCGGTCGTTGATGTCGACGGCGCGTCGCCAGCTCACTCGGCGGGGGTCGATGCCGGCCTCGTTGCCCCAGTAGATGTGGTTGTCGGTCATGGCGGCGAGCAGGTTGTTTGCCGCGCCGATGGCGTGGAAGTCGCCGGTGAAATGGAGGTTGATGTCCTCCATGGGTACGACCTGGGCGTAGCCGCCGCCCGCGGCGCCGCCCTTGACGCCGAAACAGGGGCCGAGGCTGGGCTCGCGCAGGCAGATCAGCGCCTTCTTACCGATCCGGTTCATGGCCTCGCCAAGGCCAACGGTCGTCGTGGTCTTGCCTTCTCCGGCCGGCGTCGGGGTGATCGCCGTGACCAGAATGAGCCGCCCGTCGGGCCGGTCCTTGAGGCTCTGGATATAGTCGAAAGAGAGCTTCGCCTTGTAATGGCCGTAGGGATCGAGGTGGCTCTCGTCGATCCCTAGCTTGTCCTTGGCGACATCGCGGATCGGTCGCATGGTCGCGGCCTGCGCGATCTCGATATCGCTTTTCGGGTTCTTGTGCTGGTCGTGCGCTGGCGTGGCCATTGGTCGGCTCTCTCCCCTGATATCGTCTGGCTTCGTTCCGGCCCGACTCCATAAAAAGAACGGCCCTAGAGGCCGGGTCGAGCGGGCTCAGCCTAGTCTTCTCGCCGGATGCAGGCAAGCCATTTGCCATCCGATTCTGGCGGGTGGGGCAGCCAAAAAAAACCGGCGGACCCGAAGGCCCGCCGGCGATAAGTAGTAAAGAATTCGAGGAGTTAGTGGCCTGCTCGACTGCCCATAGCGCGCTGGACTTCGATGGCTTTCATTTCCTCGTCGGTTGCGATGCGGCCCTTGGCGGTCGCCATGGCACGTTCCATGCCGACTTCCTTATAGAGTCTCACAGCTTCCTTAAGTTCTTTATCTTCTTGCTTGAACTGCCAAACCATAAACCAAATTACCCAGACGAAGACGACGATCGCCATGATCCATTCGGCCCCGCCACCGTCCATCCCACCGGCACCGGGGGAGAACGCTGCAATCTGGCTCAGGTCTGCATAGGATGTAATACCAGTCGACATAATTCTGTCTCCTTTCCTATCCGAGGCCTACTGTTCTTTAGCGTATTCGCGCTCAATGGCTTCGAACTCGCCCTCCGTGATCTCGAAGTACGGATAGCCGTCTCCGAGGAAGTGCGTGTCCTGACCAGCGAGCTCGACTTCGCGCGGAACGCGAAGCACGCCAAAGGACTGCAGGATCTTCGCCCCGATGTAACCCGGCAATATGCCGAACACGACGAAGAAGATAAACGCTCCGATCACCTGTCCGAGAGGATTGATGATCGCGAAGCCGTCGGCGTTGTTGCCGAACCATCCCGGGTTGATGTCGCCGGTTGGCGCAGCAGCCGGGTAGCCCCAAAGCACGAAGCCGGCGGCGATCACGGAGAAGATGCCGGCATAGCCGTGCATCGCCACCGCGCCAACCGCGTCGTCGATCTTGAAGCGCTTCTGCACGTAGTGGTGCATGTGGTAGGCGAACAAACATCCGGCGAAGGCGAGACCAACGCACTGGAGCGGATGGTAGGCATCCATGCCAGACGCGCAGGAGACGACGCCGCCGATACAGCCAGACATCACCCAGAAGGGATCGCCCTTGGAGCAGAAGTACATCGCCATCATGCCTGACGACATGGCCATAATATAGTTCATGGTCATATTTGAGAGCGTCACCGGCGTGCCGTAAATGGTGACCGCGCCGTAGAACGGATTCTCTTCTGTGCCCAGCGCAATGAACGGCACGTGACAGGCCGCCATGAAGCCGAAAAACCCGGTCATGATGATCAAAATTCCGGTACAGACCATCCACTTGTTGTGGGGCGGAATGTCCCGGACCTCGCCGTTCGGGCCGAATTTACCGATGCGTGGACCGAGCACGATGAGGACGCCGAGGGCGAAGCCGCCGGAGACCGCGTGCACGAGACCTGCCGCATAGGCGTCGTGATAGCCCATTAGCTGGACCATCCAGCCGTTCGGTGCCCAGCCCATCGCCGCGCCGACGAGCCATATGAAGCCGCCGAAGATGGTAATGAGCACGAGCCACGCGCCGAGCCGGATGCGCTCGATGAGCGCGCCCGAGCAGATCGAGCCCGTGGTCCAGGCGAACAACACGAACGCCATAAAGAAGACGCCGTTCAGATGGCCCCAGAACTCGCCGTCGGCGTCACCGCCGCCACCCATGTTTGGGCCCATCAGGTAGCTCCATGGGAGCGACCAAGGCGCGTCAGCAAAGGGACCGAAGGGTACCTCGGCAAACGCCCAGTAGGCCCACCAGCCGAAGAAGAAGAACCCGAAGGTAATCATCGGGATCAGCATCAGGTTCTTCGCCAGGGTGTGGCCCAGGTTCTTGCGCCGTGACGTGCCCACCTCGTACATGGTGAAGCCGACATGGATAAGAAACATGAAGACGACCGTGATGAAGAAGTATTGCTCGGTCCATATAACACCAAGCGCTGTTAGTTCGTCAGTCATACGTTAACCCCCTGCAACGTTGGTCAGGGCGGCTGAAGCCCGCCATGCCATCTGTTATGCGCCGGACCCTATCCTATAAATTTGGGGTCCGACCACTCGTGGAGTAGGCGCACTCTGCACGTAATTCAGAAGCCTGTCTAGCAGTAATGCCGCCAAATTTGGCGTTGCGCTTGGTTGATATTATTGTCTGTACCAGTAGTGCCTAATGGGTGCGGTGGGCTTTAACGTGGGGCACAGCTGGTTGCTCAAGACGCCACACATTGTGCGTTGCAGTATCGTGGAGTTTACAAAATAATTACTTGTTTTATGCGAAAACTATCGCATGTATCTCGTAGAATATATGAAAAATGCTGCGTAGCAATATACTCCTGCCCCTATAACGATTTGGTCCTTCCCGGACGAGGTGCGCATGCTATTCTGCTGGAGACGAGCAGGATGACGTGAGAATGGGCGGAACAAGTCAGCGGGATCATTTTTTGGGTTGGCAGTGCCGGATACGGCAGCTCGCGATTCGCGAAAACGCGGGCCAGCCCAGCCCCGGGATGCGCCCCCGGGTGCTCGGTACGAGCGGCGCCGAGCTGGCGGACGGGATCAACGTGCTGATCATCGAGACCGAGCCCGAAGAGGCCACGAGCCTGTTTCGCTTCACCTGCCAGAAGAGCCACGACCCCCAGACCCGCTATGATGAGGCGCTGCGTTTTCTGGCCTCGGCCTATTATCAGTATCCGCGCGGATTCAGCGACTGTCTGAGCGCGACGTTTGCCGCGGATTCAGCGTTTGCCGCGCGGTTGCTGGCGCTGGGCTGTTGCCGGCTCGCCTTCAAACAGTTTGGTCAGCGCTACGATCTGGCTTGCGCGGTGAGCGAGCTTTCCTCCGATCACCCCCGCTACGAGGCCACCTTCTGGCACAACAAGCTGTTTAACGCCGCGCTGCCGTCGGGCGTGCGCATTCTCTCCTTCGCACCGGACTGGGCCAAGGCCGAAGCGGAGCCCGCGCCTTAAGCCGTGCACGGCGGCGCTTCGACGCATCAAAAGCCCGAAACTAGACAGGGCCCCCGAAGGAGCCCTGTCCAAACCGGCTCGTCGCGCGCGGCTAGAATTTGCGGTAAGCGGCGTAGAGATCGACCATTGGGTGGTGGTCCGACATCTGGAACTTGAGCAGCAGTTCGCGCGCGATCATGTCGCGGTCTTGCTGGTTGTCTGGCAGATCGACATCCTCGGGTACGGTCACCCAGCCGTTGATGTTGCGGTCGAACACGGCAGCCCGGCCTTCCTCGTAGCCCATGTGGATATCCTCGAGCCAGTTCAGATCGGTCCAGCCCATGGTTTCCATATAGGTTTTGAGGAACGGCGTAACCCGGTCGTAGTCGGGCACGAGGTTCACGTCGTAGCGGTAACCGATATGCTGGCCAATCTCGGCCTCGCGTTCGCTATCGAGGCCGGAACTCTTGAGGAAATAATCGACGTCCTGTTTGGTCTTCTTGCTCATGACCGCCTCCTAGTAGCGCGACATGTCGGGCTGGCCGACGGTGTGCTGAGTTCCCGCGAGCGGCACCATGGCGAGCGCGGACGCTTCCATGGTAAGCGCGGCGAGATCCTCCGGCTCAAGGGAATGCACGTTGGTCTTGCCGCACGCGCGGGCCATCATCTGGCATTCCATGGTCAGGGTATGGAGGAAGTTGTAGACCCGCTCGGCCGCCTCGTCGGGATTGAGGCGCTTGCGCAACTCGGGATCCTGGGTCGCTACGCCGACCGGACAGCGCCCAGTGTGACAGTGGTAGCAGTATCCCGCCTCGACGCCGATCTCGGCCTCGTAGTCGGCCT
>Ga0115002_10009371_pt1 | contig 10712 bp, 11 predicted proteins | sample ArcticOcean_MG_C_8_FD_89576 | JGI IMG/M metagenome (GOLD analysis project Ga0115002, IMG submission 89576) | Marine microbial communities from western Arctic Ocean - ArcticOcean_MG_CB11_86 | ecosystem: Environmental > Aquatic > Marine > Oceanic | place: Arctic Ocean: Canada Basin | collected... | reverse complement strand
TAAGGCTTCCTGTTCGCTCCGTCCGCCAATTCGGTCCGCTTTCTTGTCGAAAACCGCAACCAGCCTCATTCGACATAGCCACTTACGTCTTACATTGCGTGCTCATGCAGTCGATTGCAACCCCGTAAGTATACAGCTCGCGCTCCTAAGCCGCTCCTAAGCCGCTTCGACGGCGCGTTCCTAAGCCGCTTCGACCGGCGCATTTTTTTGCGCGCGCGTCTCCTGCACAGTGTCAACCAACCCGTATTTCTCAGCCTGATCCGGGCTCATCCAGAAATCACGATCCGTGTCCTTGGCAATGGTTTCGATCGACTGGCCCGTGTGCTCCGCCAACAGCCTATTCAGCCGCTCGCGCATCAGCAAAATCTCTTGGGCTTGGATTTCAATATCCGCGGCAACGCCCCGCGAGCCGCCGGATGGCTGATGTAGCATCATGCGCGAATTAGGCAACGCAAAGCGTTTGCCGTTTGCGCCCGCAGCCAATAAAAAAGCGCCCATGCTCGCCGCTTGACCGATACACAATGTGCTCACGTCGGGCCGGATGAACTGCATCGTGTCATATATCGACATGCCGGACGTAACTGACCCGCCGGGCGAGTTGATGTACAGGTGTATATCTTTGTCCGGATTCTCCGATTCCAAAAACAGCAATTGGGCCACAACCAAATTCGCCATATGGTCCTCGACCTGGCCAACCATGAACACAATGCGGTCTTTCAACAAACGCGAGTAAATGTCGTAAGCGCGCTCTCCGCGAGCGGACTGTTCCACCACCATCGGTACCAATCCGAGGTTCTGGATCGTATTGGCTTGGGAATCGTAGCTATTTATCATGCATTTCTCCGCACTGTCTGCACTTGTTCCATTTCCTACGAGGCGGTTTTGTCCGCTTCGTCCTGTTCGGGAGCAGTTTCCTGTTGTTCCTGATTCGCTGACTCATCATCAGCATTCGCCGCGACCGAATCTTCGTCGCCTGGTGCCGGGGCGATTGCAGCGCCGCTCATGATGTCATCATAGTTCGACGCGAGTTCTTCGACCTCGGCTTGCGACATTATGTGGTCAACTACCTGATCTTCAAGTACTCCCATCTCCAAAGTTTGCATTTGTTCCGGATTGCTTCGATAGAATGCGATCACCTGCTCAGGCTCACCATATGGCGCGGCCACTTCCTGCAACCGCTCATCCAAACGTGCTTGGTCGACTTCTAACTCGCCGTGCCGAATCACTTCGTTGACGACTAAACCAACCTTCACTCGCTTCGCGGCTTGTTCTTGAAACAATTCGTCTGGCAGGTCCGGCGCCTTCGCACCCTGTTGCGGCATTTGAAACTGGCCGAGCATTTGCTCTTTCAACACTTGAATCTCACGTTGCACCACCGCCTGTGGAATCAAAAATTTATGTATTTTCTCTAAACCATCCATAACCTGTTGTTTAAGTTGGTTTTTTATCGAGGAGTCCATCTCGCGCTGCATATTGCCTTTCACTTCAATGCGAAATGCGTCCTCACCACCTTCCTCGACACCAAATTCCTTGAAGAACTCATCATCAAGGTCAGGTTTATCCGACGCTTTGACCTCTTTCATGGTTAGTGAGAACTTCACCGTCTTGCCTTGTAATTCTTCTGCTCGATAGTCATCCGGAAAAACCGCATCGAATTGCACTTCGTCGCCCGCGCTGAGACCGAGCGCGCCTTGATCGAAATCTTCGATCATTTGGCCTTGTCCAAGCACAAACGAGGCATCCTCACCGCTAGCTGCCTCGACGGGTTCACCGTCAAGGGTGCCGGCAAAGTCGACCGTCACTTGATCACCTTCTGCACTGGCCCGCTCTACAGGCTCAAACGTCGTACGCTGCTCACGCAACCGCTCAACCATGACTTCGAGGTCTGCGTCGGTAATCTCTGCCTGGGGTCGCTTGATCTGAACCGCCGCAAAATCACCAAGCTCAATGCTGGGAAACACTTCAAACGTCGCGGTGAATTCAAAATCGATACCAGGGTCCATTTTCACGACCTCAAGGTTCGGTTGACCCGCCGGATTCAACGCTTCTTGGGCAACTGCCTCATAAAACGAGCTCTGCATGAGTTCGCCGGCGACCTCGGCGCGCACGGCATTGCCGTAGCGCCGTCGAACCTCTTTCATGGGAACTTTGCCTGGACGAAATCCGGATATCTGCACCTTACCGCGCGCATCCTGAAGTTTCGTGGTGATCTGACCTTCAAAGTCTTCACTAGGCAGTGCAACCGTCAAACGGCGTTCCAAACCGGTCATTGTTTCAATCGATACGTTCATTTTCTATTTTTCTAGGGCTGGCGTGAGGAAACTGGGGTGGACGATGGGGATTGAACCCACGACCGCCGGGATCACAACCCGGAGCTCTACCAACTGAGCTACGCCCACCATGGCTTATAAACGGGGCGGATTATAGGTTCCGATTCCCTCCTACGCTAGGGGAAGATACGCGACTCATTCGCAACACGATCTAATTGCAGAATTAAAGCAGCGTGTTGCGCGTATTTACTGCATCGTTCCGGGATGGAAACTAGTACGAAAAAACCACACACGCTCGCGTTCCCGCATTGAGTTGTCGCGGAATGTTATGGATTGGTTGTTGATATTTGCCGTCTTAGTTGGTCCGTTTGGGAATCGTCGTTCTGTTTGCCGAAGACGAGCCCACGTATTTTGCGGAAGGAAAGCCTCAGGCGCAAACTCGCCTCGAATCGACTCCCGACGAGCGAGCCCAGATTAATTAGCCTCACATCGATTCAGCGCATCATCCGGGTCGGGATTGATCGTGCTGATCGAACACGTCCCTACCCTCGCAAGCCTCACGGCACCCACCTTTCGCCCAACCACGCATCGCACGACACCGTTCGTAGTGCATGATAGGGCGGACGGCAGAACTACCCTCGGGTAACCATCCTAGTCCCCCTAATCAAGTGTTAACCCAAGGTTAACTTAACGGGTGAGTGTCCGCTTTTGGCAAGTCGAGAGGATCGGTGCTACGAATCCGTCTACTATCTCGCCTTTGCCGACACCCGAGGCATCACCCCTATCAAATCCGCCGAATGACCGTTGTGGGCACTTTTGCGATGTTCACAGCCTAGGCCAGCGAATGTCAGCTTCCTCGAAAGCCGACGCTCGCATCGCTCAATTCAAATGTTGTCGCAGTTCGGCCGGCCAACAGCAGAGCTACGACAGGCCCTAAGGACTGCTGTGTTATCGTGCGGACGAGATAGACAAGGTGAAGTCTAGAGAAGCGAATGAGCAAATTGAAACCTGAATTACCTGGCAGACTAGGAAACCCGAATCTTACGCTTGCAACTGATCCGCGACTCGATCCAATCCTGGCCGATTTTTTTTGCGCAGGACGACTCTCTGGATTTCGCTGAGGTGTCCATAAGCGCGGACTCTTCTTATGAGGGTGTGCTCGCGTACGTTACCGAGCTTGAGCAAGGCCTCGACCCCTTTTACGAAGCGTTATATGGCAGTTTACCGCCGGTTGCCAATGTCACGCGTCGGACTGAAGTGATTCCGGGCGTTGACGACAACGAGATCCTCCTATTTATTCACGAACCTTCCAATAGACAGAACGCGATCCCCGCTGTTGTGCATACTCACGGCGGGGGGATGGTCTTTCTCAGCGCAGCTGACTTGGTGTATGTGAGATAGCGCGACGAACTGGCTGCTATGGGCATGTGCGTTGTTGGTGTGGAGTTTCGCAATGGCGCCGGCAAGCTGGGTAACCATCCGTTTCCTGCGGGCTTGAATGATTGCGCGAGTGCTTTGCGCTGGGCACATCAGCAGCGTCAAGCGCTCGACATCACCAACTTGATCGTGTCCGGTGAATCTGGCGGCGGCAATCTTTCCCTCGCCACAGCAATCAAGGCGAACCAAGAAGGATGGATCAGTGAGATCGACGGCGTGTATTCCTGTTGCCCATATATCTCTGGAAGCTATCATCCGGCGCCACCGGAGTTGACCTCTTTGTATGAGAACGAAGACTACATGTTGGGCGGCGAGATGAGCCAGGCGTTGCTCAAGGCTTATGATCCAACGGGTGAGCAGGCAAGCAATCCATTGGCTTTCCCGTATCACGCGACACGAAAGGATTTGACTGGCCTGCCACCCCATACCATTTCCGTCAATGAATTGGATCCGTTGCGGGATGAGGGTTTGGTATATGCACGTAATTTACGCGCTGCGGGTGTTCGGGCCGTCAGCCGAACCGTCAACGGAGCTCCCCATGGCGGCGATACTGACTACTTGTCCCTGATACCGGACATATACTATTCGACGATTCGCGACATTTACGGATTTGCGAGCGCGCTATAGCGTTGCGAACAACACCAAACTCTACACCTAAAAACTGCACGGGTGGGCGATATTGAAAGACTCTAACTTGCTTCTTTCCGGAATAGGAATGACAGCAAAGGGTCGAGAGGAGCCGGTCGCTCCTCGATGCCCGTCACTCGATATCAAGAACAGTGAGTACATCAGACATAACAAAAAAACGACCGCCAGTTTGGCTTCTAAGAATTATTGCGACTATTGTTGCTGTCGGCAGCATTGTCATATTCGCTCCTTGGCTCTCGGCCGTTGCGAACTTAAAACCGCTGCCCGATACAGTTCAGGAACAAGTTGACGATGCCATCAACTTTGAACCGGACGGGATCATCGTTTATGTGGATCGAATAGGTGAAGGACCTCAATTTTATGCTGCGGGATGGAAGGATAGAGAGCTTTTAATCCCCGCCGACCACGCTCTTTTCAAGATTGCCAGTATCAGCAAACTATATATAGCCGCCGCCACTGCTATGTTGATAAGCGACAACCAATTGGACTTGGACGACACGGTCGCAGATTACTTCCCCGAGCTGGTGGGCAAGATAAAATATGCTGATCGGATTACGCTTAGAATGTTGCTCCAACACAGGAGCGGCATTCCCAATTGGGATGAAGATCCTGATCGGTGGGCCATCTCGTCAACAGATGTGAATGATTATCTGGGGCTGGTATTCGATGACCCCGCCGATTTTGAGCCCGGTGATCGTTACGACTATTCCAATACGAACTACCTTTTGATCGGTAATATTCTCGATCAAGCACTGGGCTATCATCACCAGCTATATCTCCGACGCGAAATTCTCGATTCTCTTGGACTGACGAGCACTTTCGCATTATTGACTGATGTTGACCTCGCACGAGTCTCCAGTGGGGTGTATCGACGCACCGGACCCAAGAAATACTCTTGGCGCTCGACGTACATATCCTTGTCCCTGAAAGCTGGAGTACCGCCAGGGCTCGTTGTGAAGCAGGCCGGGCAAAACGAGCGAACTACGCGGGCTGAATACGCCGATAATATAGCGGGCGACAATGACGACAAGATTCTTGAGGATGCGACCGAATCGAAAAAAGAGTCTACAGAACAGGTCGCTTTGTAAAACTATGTAATAGTTTCAACCAGTTAGTGGTACGCCTGGAAGGACTCGAACCTTCAACCCCCGGCTTAGAAGGCCGGTGCTCTATCCAGTTGAGCTACAGGCGCATTGCACAAATGCACAACCAGAGTGAAAGTAAAAGTGGTCGGGGTAGAGAGATTCGAACTCCCGACATCCTGCTCCCAAAGCAGGCGCGCTACCAGACTGCGCTATACCCCGACATTTGACACGCACCCTAAGATGAGGTGGCGCGACTATACTGACGTGTCCGAAGGCGGTCAATCACTCCACGGTTTTCCCACAAAACCCATACAGGTCAAACATTTCAAAGGGTAAGATACGTTTTTTGGAGATGCAATGACCGCACAAATCCTGGATGGCACCGCTATCGCTAAAACGATACGTGGCGAATTGGCGACAGAAATCAAATCGTGGCGCGCGCAAGATCGTCGCCCACCGGGGCTTGCCGTCATATTGGTCGGCAATGACCCTGGCTCCGAAATCTACGTTCGAGGCAAGCGGCGCGATTGCGATGAAGTCGGATTCCATTCAATCGTGCAACACCTCAGCACCAACGTGACGCAAAAAGACTTGGAAGATCGTGTCAAAGCGTTGAACGACGATCCTTCAATCGACGGGATATTGGTGCAGACCCCATTGCCCGATCACATCAATGAAGACCATATGATCGACTGCATAGATCCAGATAAGGATGTTGATGGATTTCACGCGTACAACATTGGGCGCCTCGCGTTGCGCCGGCCTACGTTGCGCAGCTGTACGCCCAAAGGCGTCATGCAGCTCCTAGCGCATACCGGTGTTGATTTTTACGGGCTGGAAACGACGATTTTGGGCGCGTCGAACCACGTCGGCCGCCCCCTGGGCTTGGAATTATTATTAGCCGGATGCACGGTGACGACCACGCATAAGTGGACTCGCGATACCGGCGCCAAGACGCGTGAAGCCGATGTGGTGATATCCGCCGTCGGCAAGCCGAACTTGGTACCGGCCGAATGGATCAAACCCGGCGCCGTTGTGATCGACGTTGGCATCACTCGCGACGAGAAGGGCAAACTGCACGGCGACGTCCAGTTCGACGCGGTAAAAGAAGTGGCCTCGTGGATCACCCCTGTACCTGGCGGTGTTGGCCCCATGACGCGCGTTTCGTTGTTGCAAAATACGCTACAAGCGGCAAAAGAAAATCTAGGCGTCGACGCCTAGAGCGGACATTCGAATCTTGCAGCGTCTATTCATCTCTGACCTACACCTCGAAGCGCCCACTAGCCCGGCTTTTCTGCGTTTTAGCGAACTACTCGATCACGAATCCCGCCGGGTCGACGAGATCTACATCCTCGGGGATCTGGTCGAAATGTGGGTGGGCGATGACGAGGACACCGGTTGCGCACCGCTGCTGCGCGAAGTGCTGCAGGATGCCGGGGCAAACTGCAACATATTCCTAATGCACGGCAACCGTGACTTCCTGTTCGGTGAAACGTTCGCCGCCGCTACCGGCATCAGTTTGATCGACGACCCATATGTTTTAGATGACGACTTGCTGCTTTGCCATGGTGATATGTTGTGCACAGATGACGTGGACTATCAGGCAATGCGCCGCACCGTTCGAAGCCCACAGTGGCAGCAGGAATTCCTCTCGAAATCACTAGCCGAACGTCAGGCATTCGGGGCTGGGCTGCGCGCCCAGAGCAAAGCCAACAACGCCAACAAACCGAGCGGCATCATGGACGTTAACGCGGACGCCCTTTCCCAGTTGATGACACAGCACACTGCCAAGCGCCTGATTCATGGGCATACGCATCGGCCCGGGCACTATCAAGAGCGCATTGTTACAGGTGCCTGGGAACGCTGCGGATGGTCATGCCGTCAGCGCGATCAAGTCTTCACACTTGAGTGCTTTTCCCTCGCGAACCCTTACCCTGGGTAATGCGCCTTGGTTTGACAACAGAGGCCGTTGAAAAACAGCCTTAAGAGTTCTGGCCCGCACAAGCGGTTGATTTTGGGCCAAAGAGCCCTCAGCGTGCCGGAGGATAAAAAGCACATGGATGTGCAAGTGCATAGCGCAACCGAGGCGCGTATGCGCGGAACCCGGAACCCGGAACCCGGAAAAAAGTGCTACAGCGGCGAGCCGCTGTGAAATCGAAATTCAGCCGCTGGCGCACGAATGAGTTCTGCGTCGCGCACGAGAAAAACCTCAATGCGCTCCGCAACATCGCTCGCCTCGCCAATGTCGCGCGCAAGACCGAGGTAGTCGCCGAAGTGGCGGGCCTCGGAATCCAAAAGCTTGCTGTACAGCGCACCCAGTTCGTTCGGCAGTACGTCAACCAAACCCGCGAATCGCTCGCACGAACGGGCTTCAACCACCGCCCCGCAAATCAGGACATCCACTAAACGATGTGGCTCGCTGGATCGAATTTCCCGGTGCAGTGCGCCGGCATAGTCTGCGGAGCTCAAATGTCGGTAGGCGACGCCGACGGCTTCCATCAAATCCAGCACCTGCTCGAAATGGCGTATTTCTTCGCGCGCGAGGCGTGCCATTTTGCGTAGCAGCCGGGTCTGATCAACGTATTTATAGGTAAGGCTCAATGCCGCGCTAGCGGCTTTTTTTTCGCAGTTGGCATGATCGATGAGAAGCTCGGGCACGTGGTGCGGTGCAGCGTTGAACCACGCATCAGGGGTCCGCGTGCCAATAAAATCGAGCACACGCGCAACATCGGCTTTACTCAAACCGACACCTTGAAACTGTGTTCATAGTGCGCACGAGATCGCATATAAATCTCAGCATCCAAAGCTTGCACAACCGACAATGCATCTTGCGGTGCATCCGCAATCAGCCGTAGCCCGGCGACAGCAACATCTGCGGCTGACAGGACAACCAAATGGCTGATCAGCGCATAGGTCCGGGCTGTGCCCGGGTCACCGGTTATTCCCGCATTGGCGCACTCGGTTTCTAAAAGCGCTTGGTCGACAACGGCAATTCGCTGCTGCACCACCTCATCGCGCAACGCATGCAAGCGCGTCCAGACGGCCGCTTTTTGTGCTTCGTCATAGCCGTTCCACTGCACGATCTCATGCGCAAAACGCTTGCACCCGCGACACACGAGGTCACCGTAAGTGGTTGAGCAGATGCCAACGCAGGGCGTTCGTCTATTTGGGCTAATCATGGGGAGTGATACGCAAAGCAGCTTGGTGCGCGAGATCTCACGAAACTAATCCAACCGTTGTCGTTAAATGCCGTTGTCGTTAAGTGCGAAAAGGACGGCGGGTGTGATTAGAATGCTTTGCCTTGAGGGCTAAACGCAAGCCGAAATCGCAGTTTTCGAAGTTCTTGCCGCAACCAGCGCATCTCGACCGAGCTACTGACCTGATTGGGGTCGTACAATTGCTCCTCCAGGCGGGCGCCAAGTATCGCATGCGATCCAGACGACTTTGCACTCAAGCGTTCAATGAACGCACGTGGTGACTCGTGCAGTTCGCGTCTAATCCCGTGACGCGCCATGGTCGTAGAAAAACCTGAAAATAGTCGTTCAACTGGATGCCGTTGGACCGGCCGCCTACGCCAAAATAGTACCAAAGCTACAAGCGCTAAACTGCCTCCGCCTCCGAGCAGAATTCCGATGCCAATTCGGGTCGGGGTGATGTCGCCTAGCAGGCGCTTCAACACGCCCGCTTGAACCGTGGCGTCATAGCCAATGACCGAAAGATTCCAGCGGTATTCCAGCGAGTCGACGAACCGTAAGGCGCTTGCCAATATGCCCTCATCTCCCATGAGCGTGCTCGACATAAAGGAAAGAGATGCACGATCGACCTGCGAAAGCGCGGCGTTCAGGCCACTTTCAACCCGCGCCGGTGCGACCGCCGCGGTTGGATCCACACGCGTCCAACCCAGTCCTTCGAACCACACTTCAACCCATGAGTGTGCTTGATATTGACGCACCACCACGTGGCCCGTGATTTCATTAACTTGTCCGCCTTGGTAACCGCCTACCATCCGCGCCGGTATCCCCACCGATCGCAATGCGAAGACCATCGCGCCCGCGTAATGCGTACAGAAGCCACCTCGCCCATCGAACCAGAACTGATCGATGCCGTCATCGCCGGTGAACAACGGCGGTCGTAACGTGTAGTGATACGTTTCACCGCGTATGTAGCTCAACATGCGCTCGACCATTTCTTCAGGCGACTGCGATCTGGCAAGTAAGTCTGCCGCGTAGGCTCGCAGGCGCGGGTTTTCGCCCTTCGGCAATACCAATTCGCGCGCATGCGTTCGCTGGTCGAGTACTTCATCCATAACGAAATCCGGATGGCTAACCACCCGGTAACGTAGAACTGACATGATGGGTTCAGCGTTGACCAGCCGGTAGTCTCTGGTCTGCTCAATCCGGGATCCAAAGGTTACGGCGGTATCCAAGGCAAACAACCATTTGCTAAGACTTGGTTCCGTGAACACTTGGTAGGCGATTCCAGGACTCGTGGAGCTTAGCGCTTCAATCCGTCGCGGGTCGTTTAGCACCGACCAAGTCCCATCTTCATATTTGGAGTACACCAACCCGCGCCAATAGAGATCTCTCGGTGCCGGCGCCGAGCCGTCGAAAATAGCGCGAAAAGCAAGTTCATCCGACTGGCTTAAGCTGGCCACATCGCCAGGTGTCAGCCGTTCGCTTAATCCTGTCGTCGCGCACGACGGGATGGGTACATTCCACAAAGGTTCGACGCGAGGAAACAACAAGAATAGGACTAGCGTCAGCGGTAGCGCCTGGAATACCAATCCGGCTGCAGTCCACAAAGAAGCACCAGGCCGCACGCGAGTCTACAGCTGATTCATACCGACCGTCGCAGCCGTTACCACAACGGACGCGATGAGTTCATAGGCAGCGATCGTCATCGACTGATCAAACAAAAACGCGGTGGCAATAAGGAAGTAACTCAAAAAGATCACAACGTATGCATCGCGACGACTCTTCATCTCGACAAGCTTCAATGCGAATGCAAGCACCAGGAGCGAAGTGGCCGCTTCAAGACTGAACAACCGAAGGCCGGTTAACGCCACGCCAAACGATGCCGCTCCGACTAGAACTGCCTTGACCCAATTTGCCGGATAACCGCCCCGCCCCAAATACACCTGCGTACGCCAAACACCGCAAAACAAAGCGGCACCATCAACAACGCCAGACTGTTGCGCGGAATTTGATAAGCGATGCCCAGTGCTTTGCCGGGCAAGGCTTGGGTGGCGACGATCTCAGAAGCCATACAGCGC
>Ga0115002_10009370_pt1 | contig 10712 bp, 10 predicted proteins | sample ArcticOcean_MG_C_8_FD_89576 | JGI IMG/M metagenome (GOLD analysis project Ga0115002, IMG submission 89576) | Marine microbial communities from western Arctic Ocean - ArcticOcean_MG_CB11_86 | ecosystem: Environmental > Aquatic > Marine > Oceanic | place: Arctic Ocean: Canada Basin | collected... | reverse complement strand
TGCAGCGATCGGCCGTGTACATGTAGGGGTGCCAACCATCACCAAGGGTCGCCGCCCGGCGCATCGGCCCGTCTTGGCGGCCCGATACCCAGATCGGTATACCGCCCGGCTGGACCGGCGTCGGCAACATATCGACGTCCTTCAGTTGAAAGATCTTGCCGTCATAGTCGAATCGCTCACCCGTCCAATAGTTGCGGATGATCTCCAATCCTTCGGTTGCGCGGCGGCCGCGCTCCTTGATCGGCACGCCGCAGCCATGGAACTCGCGCGGATAATCCCCCCCGACGCCAACCGTTAGAAGCGCACGCCCGCCGGACAAAACGTCGAGGCAGGAAAACTCTTTGGCGACAATCGTGGGATGCCGCAACGGCAGCAGCAGGGTTGCGGGACCTAACTTGATGCGCGAGGTAATGCCGGCCGCGTAGCTAAGGATCGTGACCGCGTCGAGAATCGGCCGGTGATAGACGATGTGTTCGCCGGTAAAGAACCCGTCAAAACCGCATTCTTCAACCGCGCGAATATCATCAGCAGACCAATGGTCTCCACCGCAGGTTATTCCAAACTTGGCCGGCATCGTCACGTCACTCCCCTAGATTTCTACACGGTACTTTTCGATTTTCTCCGGATCGAGTTCGACGCCTAGACCAGGGCCGTCCGGAACCCGCAGGCAGCCGTCTTTATACGCAAACGGCTCGGTGATGACGTCGTCGGTGTAGAACACCCCGCCGACCTTGGTTTGTTCGCGCCCGGCCAACGTGTTGATCGTTATCACCGCCGGCCACATGGTCCCTTCGAGCGCCGCTGCCAAATGCAGATTTGCCGCATTGCCAACGCCGCCCTCAAGCGATCCGTTAACATTGGTCGGCAAGCCGGCGGCGCGGCCGATCGTCCCGATCTCCATCGCTCGCAACAGTCCCGCTGCTTTGGTGTAGTAGATCGACAGGAGATCGGCGGCCCCACGTTTGACCACCTCCATCGCATCCTGCGGCGACCAGCAGCCTTCATCAACGATAACCGAGACATCGACCGCATCGACCACCCGCTTCATCGCATCGATACCTTCGACCGGCTGCTCGACCGCAATGATGCCGGCCTCGCCCGTCATCGCGCGGATCGTGTTGATTGCGGCTTTGACGTCGCTGTAACCACGATTGACGTCGGGGTAAATCCGCACGTCGTCACCCACCGCGTGGCGCACCGCCTTCATGATTTCCAGATCCTCGACATAATCGCCGCCGACCTTGACCTGCAACCAGCCCACGCCATCGGCGACCACTTCAGCCGCTTCCTGAGCCGAATCTGCCGGGGCAGCAAGGCCGACGCTATGGCAGATCGGGATGTTGTGTCGGGCGGCGCCGCCCAGCAGTTGATACAACGGCACGCCAGCATCCTTGGCGACGATATCAAGCATCGCGCACTCGATCATCGACTTGGTGTAGGGATAGCCGCGCACATGGATATCGATCTCGGCAAACAGCGATTTGAGGTCGCGCGGATCCGCCCCTTTGAGCATTGGGCCGATGACGTCGCGGACCAGGTAGCAAACGATCTGCGGATCCTCACCGAAATAGCGGCCATGCTCGCCGCCCCAACTCAGGATCGCCGGCGCTTCACCAAGCCCGGTGACACCATCATCGGTGGTTAGTTTCAAAATCACATAGCGGCCGATCGCATCTTTGAGCGAGCGCCACGTGTAGCTGGAGCGCCGTGGTAAATCGATGACGATGGTTTCGATTTCGGTGATCTTCATTTGCCCGACCCCGTTTGGCGATAGGCTTTGCCGGCCGCCTCAGCCGAGACCTTGCCTTCGCGCAGATCTCGCTCCAGCGCCCCGCCATCGCGCTCTGCAGCGGGTCCGAAGCCGCCGCCGCCCTGGGTCAACATGCTGAACACGTCGCCGCGCCGCAGTGTGCGATTGACTGTCTTGGAGTGAAGTTCCACCGGCTCAGGTCCCTCGGGATTGAGCTGCATTCGACCGGTCGCGCCCGGACCACCACCGAACAGGCCGAACGGCTCGATCTTAAATTTGTCGAACTGGGTGTTGAGTGTGCCGCTTTCGTCTAGGAATTCAATATCACGACGCACGCCGAGGCCGCCCCGGTATTTGCCGGTACCGCCTGTATCGGGCAAAAACTCGTAGCGTTTGAAGCGCAGGGGGTAGGTGCTCTCGACCATCTCAATCGGCGTGTTGGCGAGGTTATGAATGCCCTGCGAATAGCAATCGAGCCCATCCTTGGTCTGTCGCGCGCCACCGCCACCCACCTCGATATCGAAGAAAATCCACTCTTTCCGATAGCCCGCACCGTCGCCCGACAGAATGTAGACATTCGACATACCGTAATAGGCCGCGGTGATGCGTTCCGGCACGATCTCCGAGAGCGCCAGCATCAGGGCGTTGACAATAGTGTGGGTAATTGCGTTGCGCCCAACCACCGGTGCCGGCGGCATCGCGTTAACCACACTGCCCTCGGGTGCCGTGATCTCGATCGGTTTGTAGACCCCGTAATTGGCCGGGATGGTTGGGTCGAGGATCGACAAAATCGCAAAGTAGGTAGCTGATTCGCAACTCGATATGGTCGCGTTGATCGGTGATCGGCGCTGCGGGTCGGTGCCGGTAAAGTCGACGTGGATCGTGCCATCGCCGATCGTAACCTTGGTCACTATCTTGATCGGCTCGTCTATGACACCATCGTCGTCGACGTAATACTCGGCCTCATAAACCCCGGCCGGCAGCTCGCGCAACTTGTCGCGCAAGCGGGCCTCCGAGGTTTCAATCGCTTCCTCCATGCAGTCCCTGAAGGTATCGACACCATAGCGTTCGATTAGTTCGAGCACGCCGTCACGGCCAATCTCAAGCGCCGCGGTTTGCGACCGAAGATCGCCGATCGTCATCTCGGGCTGGCGGATATTGGCCTCGATCACAGCGAACAGGCGCTCGTTGAGTTTGCCTTCCTCGAACAGCTTGATCGGCGGTATCCGCAAGCCCTCCTGGTAGATCTCAACCGCATCGCCGGCATAGCTGCCCGGCCGCATGCCGCCGATATCGAGGTGATGGCCAAGGGTGCCGCAAATCGCCACCAACTCACCGTCGGCAAAAACCGGCAGGAAGGTTTGTACGTCTGGCAAATGCTGGCCGCCGCTATAGGGATCGTTGGTCACCACGATGTCGCCGGGCAGCCACTCTTCAATTGGGATCGCCTCGTCGAGCGTCGTGCGTAACGAACGCGACATCGAATTGAGATGGATCGGAATGCGGCACGATTGCGCGATAATCCGCCCCTCGACATCGAACATCGCAGTCGAATAATCGAGCATCTCTCGGATTACGGTGGAATAGGACGTGCGCAGGATCGTCGCCGCCATCTGCTCGGCCACGCCGACCAACGCATTGTTGACCACTTCGAACGTAATGGGGTCGACCCGCATCCAGTTATCCTCTCGTCTGGAGAATCATGATCGTCAGCCGATCGAAATCATCAGATTACCGAGCTCATCGACGTGCACGCGCTGTCCGGGATGGATCACTGTCGTGGTATCGATCTGCTCGACCACCGCCGGGCCTTCGAACTGCGCCCCTGGACTCAGCGTGTCGCGGTCATAGATTGCAGCGTCGACGAAACCCCCGACCTCGTCGAAATACACCTTGCGCGTTTCCATCGGCTCGGCTCGGGCGCCGTTCTTCGCCGCTGTTTGGATCGATGGCGCCGCCATCAAACCGATCGCTGCAACCCGCCCACTGACGAACTCGACGGTTTTTTCGGGGTGATGGTGAGCGTAGAGTTGTTGATGCAGATCGTGGAAGCCCTGAATGATCGCTGCGACAGCGGCCTCATCAAGCTCACCTTCCGGCACCGCGACATTGACTTCATAAGCCTGCCCGACGTAGCGAAAATCGGCCGAACGTTGTAGCTCCTGGCTTGTAGCGGCAACGCCGTCGCGGTCTAGCGCCGCGCGGCCCTCGGCGTCGAGGTCGGCGAACAGAGGCCCAATATTGATCGAATTGATCGCGTCGCCGCCAAACACTTTGGTTTGCGCAAAATCGTGACGAATATCAGCCATTACCAAGCCCACCGCTGAAAAAACGCCAGGCCGCTCCGGTACCAGAACGCGCTCAATGCCCACCGCTTGCGCCAACGCCGCGGCGTGCATCGGTCCGGCGCCGCCAAAGGCAACCAGTGTGATATCGCGCGGGTCATAGCCCTTCTCGGCCGAACTCACCCGCACCGCACGTTCCATGCTGGCATTGGCAATTCGAATTATCCCGGCCGCGGCGGCTTCAACCGACATCGACAGCGGTTTGCCGATCTTCTCATACAGCACCGCTTTCGCACGCTCGAGGTCGAGCTTCATCTCGCCGCCGAGAAACCGATCCGGATGCAATCGTCCCAACACCAGCTTGGGATCGGATACGGTGGGTTCCGCCCCGCCGCGCCCGTAGGACGCCGGCCCTGGTTCCGCGCCGGCGCTCTGCGGCCCAACATGGAGCCCGCCCCAATTGTCGAGCCAGGCTATGCTGCCCGCACCGGCGCCGATCGTGTTGATCTCGATCATCGGCACTTTGACCGGTCGCGCAGCGATCGTTGCTTCAGTGGTCATGCGCAGCTCGCCTTTGTGGATCAGCGAGATATCGGTGCTGGTTCCGCCCATATCGACGCCGAGCAGATTGATGTGCTGTAAGGCCTTGCCGATCCGCTGCACCGCCAGCGCGCCACCGGCCGGGCCCGACGTGATCATTCGCACCGGGTAATCTTGCGCCGCAGTGACCGTCAGCGAGCCGCCGTTCGACTGCATCAGCAAGACCTTGGCGTTGGGCAATACGCCTTGAATGCGCGGCGTAATCTCCTCGAGATAGCGGGTTACCAAGGGCATCGCCGCCGCGTTCAACACCACTGTGCTCATGCGCTCGAATTCGCGAATCTCGCGGCACACTTCGTGTGAGGTCGAGATGCTTATTCCTGGTAGCTCCTGGCGCAGCCAGTCACGCACGATCGCTTCGTTGGTCGGGTTGACGAATGAATTGAGAAAGCAGATTGCAACCGCTGAGGTCGCGCCGCCGTCCCGAATCTCCTGGCACAATAGCGCCACCGCTTCGCGGTCGGGCTCGGTAATAACCTCGCCCTCCGCGGTGGTGCGCTCGGTGACACCGTAGCGGCGTTCGCGCGGCACCACGGGAACTTCCTTGTCCTGCTGCAGGTCGTACATGTCGGGGCGAAAGTGGCGGCCGATTTCCAACACGTCGCGAAACCCTTCGGTCGCGAGCAGCGTTGTCGGTGGCAATTTGTTTTCCAAGACAGCATTGGTGACAAGTGTAGTGCCGTGAACCAGCAGGCTCACGTCAGCGGGGTCGGCACCGGCGAGTTCGAGCCCGCGCACGACTGCGTCGAGCAGGGCACCGGCCGGATCACCACGTCGGCTCGGGACCTTGGCGATGGTCACGCGGCCGGACTCTTCTTCCAGCACCGTGATGTCGGTGAAGGTCCCGCCAATGTCGACGCCAAGTCGGATCGTCGCCATCCCTACGCCCCCGATTGTTGGCCGAACACAGCCCCATATTTGAACTTGCAGCGATCGATGCGATAGGAGATTACCCCGGCTTCGACCGGCACGCCGCCGTCGATATTCCAGGTATAGGTATTGGCGACCACGAGGGTGCGCGATGCCACGCCCAGCGCAATGGCAACATCACCCGGCGCTGAGATAATTTCGCTCTCCCAATCGACCTCGACTACCGGCGAACCAACAACACCTTCTAGCACCCGCGACGCATCTTCGGTCTCGACGAGTTCTGGGTTGAAGCGGCCGCTGATCTCCGGCGGATAGAAGCGCCGGTCGTGGCAGACGATGCGATCATCAACCACGCGAACCAGCGATAACGACCCCACCGTGGCGTCGTCCGAAAGCCGCAGCCGTTCGCGCACAAACGGCGGTGCGGGCGCCGTGGCGTCGAATGAAAGCACACGGGTTTCGAACGCAACCCCCTGCTCGGCCAAGTCACGCTCAAAGCTGTAAAGTGGTGCAAACCGCCGGGTGATCTTGGGTGGACTTACCGTCGTTCCGCGCCCCCTGAGACGTGACACCAGGCCGCTTTTTTCGAGCAGGTCGAGCGCGCCGCGTACCGTTACTCGGCTGACGCCAAAGCGACGCGCCAATTGTTCCTCGGTGGGCAGCAACGAATTCGGCGCAAGCACACTGATTTCGTTCTGCAGCGTGTCGGCGACATCGAGATATCGCGGAGATCTTGCGGTGGTTGCCATTACGGTTGGTATTGCTCTCCCAGATGCGATTCTTTGAACGCTTGTTAGGGTGATTCTCAAAAAACCGAATGAATTGTCAATACATATTGGTAGTAACTAATATTATTGTTCGTCGCGATGATATGTTGGCTGGCGATCGGATTGTTCCAGGTTGGGGAAAGCCATGCCACCGGATGCGTTCGTTGCCGACATAGGCGGCACCAATTTGCGCATCGCTACCGCCTACCGACGAGGCCAACCAGAGACGGCGTCGGCAAACCCTCAAACTCTGGTTTGCCGCGACTACGACGACATCGTGGCGGCGCTGCGCGAGGGTCTTCGCCGGCTCGATCATCTGTCGCCCCGCCGCGGCGCTATCGCGATCGCCGGACCGGTCACCCTCGATAGCGTCACAATGACCAACGGTCCGTGGACCTTCTCGATCGATCAGCTTACCCATGACCTCGGGCTCGACGAGCTTCGCGTCGTCAACGATCTCGAAGCGCTCGCCCATGCCCTGCCGCACCTCGATCCCGAAGACCTCGAACAGATTGGTGGCAAAACATCCGTCGAGTCTTCAGCCCGGGTGGTGGTCGCGTCCGGGACCGGGTTAGGCATTTCCGGGTTACTTGCGACCGGTGACCATGTGGCAGCAATCTCCGGCGAAGGTGGCCATGTCGACTTCGCACCGGCAAATCAGCGTGAGATTGAAATTTGGCGGTGGTTTGCCGATCGCCACGATCATGTGTCGGTGGAACGAATTCTCTCGGGGCCGGGTCTTGCGGATCTTTACCGCGCGCTTGCCGACGTCGATGAAAGCAAGCCGGCGGTCGACCCAATAAAAGTGGATGCGCAAGCTATTGTTGGCTTGGTGCAGGCAGAGCACTGTCTGGTTGCACTTGCAGCGGCTCGTGATTTCTCCGCAATACTGGGTGCGGTTGCCGGTGACCTCGCTCTGACCTTGGGCGCGCGCGGCGGTGTCTATCTCGCCGGCGGCGTTCTCACCGGCCTCGGCTATGCGTTTGATCGCCCTGCTTTTCGCCAACGCTTCGAAAACAAAGGACGCTTTCGCGACTATCTCCGGCCGATCCCCTGCTATCTAATTCGGACGCTGCATCCGGCGCTTACCGGTCTCGCCCACCTACTCAATCGTTAAACCGCTTCGCCGCGGCCGCGTTTTCAAGCGTGTTCAAGAATGTGTCACGCCAAGTTTCGAGATCGTTGCGGCACAACTGATCCATATTTGCCATCCACCGCCGACGCCGCTCTTTAAGCGGCATGCGAATGGCCTACCAAATCGTGTCGGTGACTTCCTCGGTATCGTAGGGATTGACGATCAGCGCTTGCGGCAATTGCCAAGCAGCGCCGGCAAACTTCGACAACACGAGGATCCCAGGATCTTCCTCGGCCTGCGCGGCGACGTACTCCATCGCCACTAAGTTCATGCCGTCGCGAAACGGGGTTACCAGGCCGACTGTGGCCGCGCGATAGATTCCGGCGAGTTGGCGCCGCTCGAACGAGCGGTTGATATAACGAAGCGGCATCCAATCGGGTTCGGCGAAGCGCCCGTTGATATGCCCCGCAAGCTGCTCCAATTCGCGGCGTATGACTTGGTACTCCGGCACCTCACCGCGCGATATCGGCGCGATCTGCATATAGGTGACCTTGCCGCGCATCTCGGGATACTTCGCCAGCATTCCTTCGTAGGCGAGGAAGCGCTCGTTCATACCTTTCGAGTAATCCAAGCGATCGATACTGATGATCAAGTCGTCGGCGGGTGCGCTGGTAGTGTCCTTGGGCGACGTTTCCCGTTGCGATCGCGGCAAATTCTTTGGCATCGATCCCGATTGGAAACACGCCGGCCTTTGATGTGCGGCCATAGGCCGTAACGGTGCCGTCACGTTTTATCTGACCGCCGGCAATGTTTTCAACATAGTCGACGAACGATCCAAGATCGGTTGCGGTTTGAAAGCCGATCAGATCGTAGCTCAGCAGCGCTTCAACGAGTTCGCGGTGGTTGGGCAGTGTCAGCCGGATCTGTGCCGAGGGAAATGGGATATGGAAGAAAAATCCGATCTTGTGGCGGCACCCTCGCGCGCGCAGCGCTTGGCCAAGCGGGGTCAGATGGTAGTCATGTACCCACACCAGATCATCGGGCTTAAGCAATTTTGTCAGATGGCGCGCGAAGTCGGCATTGACACGCGTATAACCCTGATAAAACGCGCGGTCGTACGCGGTGAGGTCGGTGCGGTAGTGGAACAACGGCCACAATGTGCGATTGGCAAAGCCGTTGTAATACTCGTTGCGATCAACGGCCGAGAGATCGAGCGTCGCATAGGTGATCCCGCCAGCTTCAATAAGCTTGGGGCCACGTTGCTTTTGTTTGCTTACCTCTCCGCTCCACCCGAACCACATGCTACCCGTGGCGCGTAGCGCGACTTCAAGCGCGACGGCAAGACCACCGGCTTTCGCAGTAGTTTTAGTCGGATCTTTGGCTACGGCAACGCGATTGGAAGCGACGACGATTCGTTTCACAAAACGCATTCCCACGTTCGGCTGAGGCGCAGTGCGCAGTTGATAAGCCCAACTAAAGAATACGTCTGGGGGAAGTTCCCCCACAGCTCGCCACTCTCTATCTCGGGGTCCTCGGACAGCAGCCCGAGATGATTCCGTTTCGTGAGCAGTTCCTCGAAAATCTCCCGCGCCTCGTCCCGACGGCCCAAGGCCGCCAATGCTTCAACATACCAGAAACTGCAGATGATAAATGAGTTTGTCGGTGCACCGAAATCATCAGCCTCGTGGTAGCGCATGAGATGCGGACCACGCCGCGATCGTTTCTCGACCGCGGCCAGTGTTTTCTCAAAGCGGCTATCGCCGGGCTGAAGGAAGCCAACTTCGTGCATCAACATGAGGCTCGCATCGAGCCGGTCGCCGCCGAAGTAATCTGCAAAGCTATCGATCTCCGGATCCCACGCCCGCTCTTCAATTGCGGCACGCACCTTATCGGCTCGGCGCGACCAGTAGCTCGCGCGACAACGCAAGCCCAGATGGTCGGCCATTTTTGCCAAGCGGTCGCACGCGGCCCAACACATCAGGCTCGACGAGGTGTGTACCCGCACGTTACCGCGCTGCTCCCACATGCTCTCGCCGGGCTGGTCATGGAGCTTATACGCACGTTCACCCACCGCTTCGAGGCGCTCGAAGTCCTCGACCCCAGCCTGGCGAAACAGGCGCTTGTCGAAAAAGGCCTGGGTGCTGGCCAGCACGATGTCGCCATAAACGTCGTGTGGAATCTGCTCGTAGGCCTGATTGCCGACCCGCACTGGGCCCATGCCGCGATAGCTGTCCAGGGTCGTGATCTCGCGCTCCAGAAATTGGGTTTCAAGCGAGATGCCATAGACCGGCTGAATATCCCCGCCATCAGCCATCGCCATGATGTTGGACAGATAACGAAGGTAGTTTTCGAGAATCCGCACCGCGCCCAGTCGGTTAAGCGCGCGCACGACGAAAAATGCGTCACGCAGCCAACAATAGCGATAACCCCAGTTGCGCCCGCTATCGGCCGACTCCGGCATGGACGTCGTCATAGCGGCGATGATCGCGCCGGTTTCTTCAAAATTACACAGCTTGATGGTGATCGCAGCACGGATCACGGCATCTTGCCACTCCAATGGCAGCGCCAATTGGCGGATCCAGTCGCGCCAATAATCGCGGGTGCGATCATAGAATTCCGACGTCGCCGCCGCCGGCGAACGGGTGAGGGGTTCATCCGGGCCAAGCACGAACGAAAGCGGTTCATCGAGGAAAACGGCGTCTCCTCCAGGATGTAGGAGGGCGGCGCGTCGGTCGTCAGCCGAATCGTCGCGGTCTCCCCGACATAGCGAATGTGATTGCTGCCGTGGGTAATCTCGGGATCGGAAGCGCCGTAGCCCGAGGTCGGCCGCAAGCGCACCCGAATGCGCGGCGTGCCGGACAAACGGCGCACGATCCGGTTAATCATCAACGGCCGGAATACGCGACCGAGTTATTCGAAACGCGGCGTAAAGTCGGTGATCTCAATCGCTCCGCCGCGGTCATCGAACAGACGTGTCACCAGGATTGCCGTATTTTTGATATATTCCTGTTCGCTGCGCGAGTATTGATCCAGCGCGATCTCGAACGCGCCGCGGGGATTGTCGTCATGATCTTTCCCCTTCAGCAGCTTGCAGAAAACTGGATCGCCATCGAACCGCGGCAAGCACCACCAGATAATCCGCGCCCGTCGGTCGATCAGAGCGGCAGTCGAGCAATTGCCGATTGGCCCTAGATTGAGATCGGTCATGTCAGCTCCCCCATGCCTCCGCTATCCTATCTATGTCCTGCGGCGCTCGCGTCGCCTAACCTCGCCGCGATCGTTTCCAGCCACGCGTACAATGCGCCGACATCGGCGACCCGCCATTGGGCCGCGGTCGCTCCGTTCGCGCCGACCCGAATACTAAG
>Ga0115002_10009366_pt1 | contig 10718 bp, 7 predicted proteins | sample ArcticOcean_MG_C_8_FD_89576 | JGI IMG/M metagenome (GOLD analysis project Ga0115002, IMG submission 89576) | Marine microbial communities from western Arctic Ocean - ArcticOcean_MG_CB11_86 | ecosystem: Environmental > Aquatic > Marine > Oceanic | place: Arctic Ocean: Canada Basin | collected... | reverse complement strand
TTCCAGTTTGCCTCAGTGTCGTCGATTCCGCCGGATGGATCCATCATCGCAGCATTGAGCACGAGCACATCAACTCGACCGCGCCAACCGACCGCCTCCTCCCAAATACGCTCGACGGCCGCGTTGTCCTCAAAGTCTCCGCCAACGAAAAACTTGTGTTCAGTGGAAATTTGCGCGAGCGCAGCTTGCGCGCCTTCCAAATCGCCGACCTTCCCCCGGTGATGTGCGATCAGCTCAGCACCCGAATTTCCGATGCGCTTCGCAGTTGCTGCACCAATCCCCTGCGATGCACCGGTCAATAGAACTACTTTATCTTTCAGACTCTGCATACTTTTGACTCGGGTTGAGTGGAAGAGCGAATACAAAAATCGCGTTAATGCCGCGTGTCGGCTGAATCTCCGGGTGAATGGATAGTACGCGTCGCTCCGGCTCAGCGGTCGCGCCACCAACAGGCACTGCAATGTACTGGCGGCCGTCCATTGCGTAACTTACCGGGTGAGCAGACACCGGCGAACTCACAATCGTCTCCCACAAAACTTCACCTGTTTCATCGTCAAATGCCTTGAAGCGTCGATTAACGTCGCCGCCGAAAACAAGCCCGCCCTCTGTCGCAACAAGACCACTAATCATCCCTGCGCGTTGTTGATGAATCCACCCTGTCCGACCAGTCGCGACCGAGACCGCATCGACCCGTCCGACCGGATAAGGCTTTTGCTCAATGGTGGGATCCTCAACAAAGAAAACGGAAGACGCATAGACCTCCTCAGGCGTCGCTGTGCCAGTATTACCAGTATGCAGCATGCAAAGATTTTGCTGCGGCTGGTACATCAGACCAGTTCTTGGACTGTATGCACCTGCGGGCCAGTTTTTGCCTCCCGACCGGCCGGGACAAACGAGAATTTCTTCAAATGCGTCAACGATCAGATCTTCGTTTATTGATACCGCGCCGGTCTGCGGGTTGATGTCAGTAACCAGATTTTGATTCAACGTCGGTCTGGCCCATAGGAACTCACCGGTCTCACGGTCAAGAGTGTAAATTATTCCGGTTTTGCCCGGTATACCGGTTACAATTTTTTGTATCTTATCGCCTCGTATGTCTGGATTGATCCAATCCACCTCGCTCGGGTCAGGCTCAACCCGGGTGTCGATAAGGAACCTCTCAAATACATGATCGAGATCCCAATTGTCTCTGGGCAAATGCTGGTAGTACCAGACAATCTCACCGCTGTCTTCGTTGAGCGCGAGCGTCGAATTGGAATACAGTACGTCACCGCTAGGAGTTCCACGAACTCTCTCCAGAGACGGCGCAGGAACTGACGTGCCCCAATAGATCATATCCAGCTCGGGATCGTAACTACCAACGCCCCACGCTCCGACATGACGACGATCTTCATAAGCAAGATCGCCCCAGGTGTCACCACCCGGCTCATCCGGTCGGGCGATGGTATGCGTACGCCAGATCTCTGCACCGTTCTCAGGATCGTAGGCAGCTATGAAGCAAGCATGCGGGCCAGCGGACGGCGAACATGAACGGCCGCTGATAATTTTACCATCAGCAACAATTGGCCCGGACGAAAAATTTCCCACGACCGGTACTTCCCATAGCAAATTGCCGTTGCGTGCATCAAGCGCAATCAGGTGTTGCTCATGCTTGGTGATATGAAATATTTTGTCCTCATAGATTGCGATATTGCGCACCCGGGTTTTGCCGCTAACGACTTTGTTGCGACGGTATTCCCAGATGAGATCGCCATTGCTGGCGCTTAGTGCCTGAATTACGTCTCCAGGGTGCGCCAGATACATCACTCCATCATGAACTAACGGAGTTGTTTCCTGTTCACCGGGTTCCATCGCGCGGGACCATGCGAGTTGCAGTCCGGACACGTTTTGCTTGTTGATTTGGCTAAGTGGGCTGTAAGCCCACGCGTCATAGGTGCGGCGGTACATGAGCCAATCATCTGCTTTTGGATTCTCCAGCATGTCAGTAGTGACCGGAACGAAATCAGTCACTGATTTTTGCGATAACGAATGCAGTTCTATTTCTCTCAAATCTGCGTAACTTAGCGAACGCACAAACGCGACGAGATCGATCAGGTCGTCACCGCGAATGTGTGGATGGGCGGGCATCTCGAAGCCGCCATACTGAATCACTGAGGCAAGCTCCATATCCGAAAAATAGTTCATCCGAGAAGGTTCGCTCAAGTCCTTCGGTTTGGCGCTCAACTGAGCCCACAGTTCGCCGCCTCCTGCACCGGAGTTTCCGTGACATGATTTGCAGATTTCCTGGAAAATAGTGGCGCCATGCTGAAGCATTGCTGCGCTAACATTCAGCGTTGCAACCGCGGGTGCCGTGCCATCACGTTGCGGGGGATACGCTGGAATATCGACATCCGCTTTTGCGATCGTGCTCATCAACAGGATGGCGATTGAAAGAGAACTGACAGATAGCGGAGGAAAAGACCGTCGGCCCATTTGCTTGATCACCCTACTCAATTGACCGGGACCAGACGCAGGATCTCACCCTCATCAGTTCCGAAATATAGGTAGTCGTCGGGACCCTGCTCTACAAACCGTACACGCGGTGCCTGCTTCACCAACAAACGCTCTTCGTGAATGACCTTACTATCGTCGATGACCAGACGATTAATATGTTGCAGCGCCATTGCACCAATAAACAGATTGTCGTGCCATTCAGGAAAAGCGTTGCCGGAATAAAACAACATGTCAGAGGGTGCGATAGACGGCACATACTTGTGCACAGGCTGCTCCATGCCCTCTTTTTCCATCAGCCCCTCGCCAACCGGCTCACCACTATATTCTTTGCCGTAGGTGATGACCGGCCATCCGTAGTTGCGTCCGGCTTCAATGATGTTTACCTCATCGCCACCCAGCGGACCATGTTCGTGTTCCCACAAACGTCCGCTTCGTGGATGCACTGTTAGTCCTTGCGGGTTACGATTTCCGATACTCCACACTTCAGGTAACGCACCAGGTATGTCGACAAAAGGATTATCACGCGGTGCGCTGCCGTCGTGGTTAAGTCGCAAGACCTTTCCCAGGTGCGATCCAGGACTTTGCGCAAGATGCCTGAGGTCCCAGCGGTCACCCATTGTGACAAACAGGTAGTCACCCTGAAACGCCAGGCGGCAACCGTAAACGATCGAATTGTGATACCAGGGCAATGCCGCGAAAATTCTTTCACGATCCTCGAGCCCGTCCTGCGTGAGGCGCGCCCTCTCCACAACCATCGTATTTAGCTGCAAGGTTCCGGCCGTATAACAAAAGTAGATCAGATCATTGCTGGCAATCTCCGGATGCGTAACAACATCGAGCATGCCTGCGTTGTCCTTTATGAACACATCTTCCGGACCGCCATCAAGAGGAAAGAATTTACCGGTTTGAATGTCAAGAAGATTAATGCGTCCACTCGTTCGTTCACTAACGACTGCTCGCCCGTCTGGCAGGAATGCCATTGCCCATGGAATTTGCAACCCGCTGGCAACTGTCTCAATGCGAAAATTCGTCTCCTCACTCTCGATTAACAGTGGCTCAGAAGCCAGGCAGATTGCGATCGGGGCGCAAACCAGCAGTCCGGACATGCAGGCGACAGGACCGATAGTTGTAATTTTTCGACCCACAGGTCTCATGGCCGCGGCATCGGTGATCTGTCTGTAAGCATGCGACGGGCGTTTTCACCAAACCCTGTCATTTCCCAACGGGTAAGCTCAATAGGGACCCAGGCTGCGCCGACAAGGTCGTCATGGAATTGTTGCAAGTCGAATTGATCACCAAGTTGTTGACGTCGCTCAGCGAGTAGTCGTTCGATTTGCATCTTGCCGATTTGGTAGACGATTCCTCCACTGGGCGCAGCAAAAAAATCGTCCACTTCTTCACTCGCTATGCGTCGATCCATCGGTACGGTCTCAAGCTCTGCAACTGCTTGTTCAGTTGTCATCTGGCCCAGTGCCATTCGTACGTCGACGATCACTCGTAATGCCCGAAGCCGCAGAAAGTTGTAGATCAGTTCGCGGCTACGTGGTCGATCGTCGTAGAAACCAAGCTGCAACGCTGTCTCTTCCCAATATGTGGACCAGCCTTCGCTCTTGAAGCGATCCCGGTGTTGCGAACGAATCGGTGACGGATGCCGGGCCGACACAACGCCCTGAAAATGGTGGCCTGGAATTCCATCGTGAAAAATATTGGTACTCGCATCAATACGCATGATCGATTCCCAATAGGTGTTCGTAAACGGGTGATCTTCAGGCACGGAGTATTTCATCGCTCCATTGCCCGGCATTCGGTAACCGCTTAATGCTGCCCAAAGTGAGAATGCCTGCAGGTATTCCGGCATCAGCATTCTACGGTACGCCCCAACGTAGTCGGGAATTGTCAACGCCTTCTTGTCAATCAGAAATTCGCGAATTTTCTTCTCGTCAGATTCGGTGTTGGCTGCGTACTCGCTTGTCGTTTGCACCCGTTTGAGTGCCGGCAGCCCGGAGTTCCTTGCCTTTTCGAATGCAGAGAACGATAAATATCGGGCGTATTCCTGCTCACCAAACTGAAGGATGTCGTCAGCGTCATACGGCAACAACCAGATTCGTCGCAGGATCCAGTTGTACATGTCGCGCCCGATCGGTTGTGCTCTCACCATTGTCGGCAGCCGCTGCTCTATCCATTGTCGATAGTCTCGAAACGCGTCGCCCATTTCCTTTGCGGCGGCGTGAAGTTCGGCACGCATTGGCGGCGGGAATTGCTCTGCCAGACTCACGGCGAATTGGCGGCTACTCTCTCTGGCATTAGCGAGCGTAGGCAACGCCCAGCGGGACATTTCCTGGGTCGGTTCTGTCAGGTTTTCCTGAGCCTGGTCGAGAATTCGCGGTATATTGCGCATATGGTCGATAATTGCCTGGGCACGCACCTCGCCAAACGGCGGTGGCTGCAACACCAAGCGCCCAAGTTTGCTCAGCGTTGCGCCACTCGACATACCGAATGATGAAATCGATGACAGGTAAAAGTTCGGACTTCGCGAGGTTGCACGATACACATACAAACCGTACTCGAGCATGTCGAGCTCTGAACGGACGATCAGGTAGTCGACTTGATCATGAACAGACCAGTCGGTCGGATCGAGGAAATCGAACTCCTCACGCAAATGCGCCAACGCGACTTTTTGTGTATCAATCGCTGCGGCCGTGTAGTCCGGAATGCCGTTTATTATTTGTGGTTGGCGTAATTCGTGTACGGCAGTCAGGAGTGCCGTCAAACCGGTATCTGTCGCATCACTCGCCTGGCCATGGGCAACCTGCACTTGTACTGTCAAAATAAGTACGGCGACGCTGATTGACGATCCAAGGTGAATCAAGAAAGAGTTCCGGTGCGGCGACTTTGTGCCGTCATTCATTGTTCAACCCGCCGTCGCTGAGTTAGTGAAATATCAGCCAGCGATCAGCCGATCGTCGGAAAACCCGTTGGACGCAGTGCGAACATCCGTACGCAGTATTGTACACTATGAAGATCCGATTATCTTCAGTCGACCGGGAGTTCCAGAATGAAACACAACGATGAGCCGTGGAAAACGAGTGACGACGATTGGCGCAAACTTGTTGACCGGGTTCGTGCCGGGCGCTCACTCAAGCCAGCGACATGGCCGGACAATTCCCGCTGCGCCGTTGCACTGTCCTTCGATTGTGATCATGAGACCTATGAACTTGGTAGTGGAGGCAGCGCGGTCGGCAGGCTGGCCTGGGGAGAATTTGGCCGCCGTGTAGGTGTACCGAGAATTTTACAGGTACTTGGTCGGCATGACGTTACAGCGAGCTTTTTTATGCCCGCTGTCTGTGCGCTTATTGATCCGCAGGAGACAAAACGAATCGGCGCAGAGGGTCACGAAATCGGGATGCATGGCTGGATCCACGAAAATAATTCGCAACTGGACGCCACGACAGAGCGCGAACTGATTCTCCGTGCCCGCGACGTACTCGAACAGCAGATGGGTAAGGCACCAACAGGATTCCGTTCTGCCAACTGGGACCTTAGCCCGCACACCATTGAAATTATCGCCGACCTCGGATTGGACTATGACAGTTCACTAATGGCCGACGAGGAATGTTACGAGTTACTGCTGGACGGTAAGGCAAGCGGCCTCGTCGAGGTTCCGGTCGAGTGGCTCCGGGATGATGCGGTTTATCTGATGTTCAATCGCGATCCGGCCACGCGACCCTGGGCGACACCAGAGGACGTATTTAATATTTTTCGGCGTGAATTCGATGTGGCTTATGATCAAGGTGGGCTGTTTCAACTCGTTATGCACCCTTTTGTAATCGGCTATCGATCCAGAATCTGGATCCTCGACGAGCTGATCCAGCACGCTAAATCAAAGAGCGGCGTGTGGTTTGGCACACATGCCGAAGTTGCCAATTGGGTGCGAGACGCTAATCCGACCTGATCAATCGATTGTCGCTGAGGGCGGCTCGCCACTGGATTCAAGGATGCCAGATATTCTCCCGCTCCAACTCTTGCTGCACGGTATCGACCGCATCCCGAACGCCGCCGATCAAAGTATCAATTTCTGATTTGGAAATAATAAGCGGCGGTGAAAGCGCGAGCGTGTCAGCGTTCGGCAAGGCGCGCGACAATACGCCGTTCGCCATTGCCCGCTTCGAAACCCGAGCCGCAATTCCCAATGCCGGATCAAACGCGATCGGCGGATCACGTTTCGCGACCAATTCGATGGCGCCAATCAGGCCGAAACCACGAATTTCTCCAACCAGTGAATGTTCAGCAAACGCGAGCTGCAGTTGCTCGTGCATATATGCGCCTTGCGTCGCTGCGGCGGTGACCAGGTCTTCATTATGGATGATGTCGAGGTTTGCCATCGCCACTGCTGCCCCGATCGGGTGCGAACTGTAGGTAAATCCATGTCCGAAGGCGCCGTACTTTTCGCCGCCATCAACAATTGTTCGCCATACCTTTTCTGAAACCATTACACCCGACAACGGGAAGTATGCTGATGTAATGCCTTTGGCAATTGTAATCAGGTCCGGTTTGATATTGAGCGCTTCGCAGCCAAACATACTGCCCAAACGACCAAAGCCAGTAATGACTTCATCGGCGATAAGGAGAATGTCATGTTTTGCAAGCACTTCCTGAACGGCTTCGTGATAGCCGGGCGGCGGCACAATGACACCGCCTGCACCCATCACAGGTTCGAGAATCATCGCACCGATTGTTTCCGGGTCCTCCTCCAGTATCAGTTTCTCAAGATCGTCGACAAGCTTCGTGACGAACTCGGAATCACCAAGCCCGTATCCCTGCCACATTCGATGTGGCGTAGTCGTGTGCCTGATAAACGGTAGCGGCAAATCAAATCCGGCATGCAACCCTGCTAATCCGGTCATGCCCCCCGCCACCATAGTTACACCGTGATACGCGCGCTGCCTTGCGATAATCTTCTTCTTGCGCGGTTTGCCACGGGCATTGTTGTAATACCAGACGAGTTTAACTTGCGTATCATTTGCGTCAGACCCTGAATTGCCGAAGAAAATTTTCGACATTGGCACCGGCGCAGAATTGATCAGTCTCTGTGCAAGCAACGCGGGTGCGTCGCTGCTCATGGAGGAAAAGGCATGACAATAAGACAGCTTTTCCGCCTGTTGCTTCATGGCTTGCGCAATTTCCTGTCGTCCATAGCCAACGTTGACGCACCAGAGGCCGGCCATTCCGTCTAGGTAGCGTTGACCTGTGGAATCCTCGATCCACACGCCATCTCCGCCAACCATGACAACGTCTGGTCCATGCTTTTCGTGCTGAGCCAGCCCGGTAAATGGATGGAAACTATAGCGTCGGTCAATCTCCGCGAAATCAAGATCGTTATTTGCCGTAGTTACCTGAGATGTCACGGGACTCTCCTCTGATGTGGCTGGTGCGCAGCCGACCGGTTGTTTTTCATTATTTTTTTCGCACAACTGTTCACTGATTACATTATTTACAGCCATCGTTCAAGCTCGCGCCTGGCATCGCTGGAAATTCGCTGGGCATCATCACGCAAGATATTTAACGTTTTTTCACAGTTCCGGTATTTCTAATCATAAAATCGCCAATCAGATTCTCAGGACCCCACTGTAAAAAATTTTTTCATATTGCGATTTTGTGCGCGCTATGAGAGCATAATATATTCGGCTCCGTCCGAAGAAAGATGTCCATGATGCTCCCACTTGACGATTCAGGTCTGCTTCGTAACACCGTGTATATTGCTGGAAACTGGTGTGAACCGGCTTCGCGCAGCAAACTCGACGTTATCAATCCGGCAACCGGCGCATTGGTCCAGTCCGTGTTTCAAGGCGGACGAGAAGATGCGGCGGCCGCGATAGATGCAGCCGAGAAAGCCTTCCCTGAGTGGTCCGCGCGCGCAGCAAAAGAGCGCTCTATATTGTTGCGCCGCTGGCATGATCTTATCGTCAAAAATGTCGAGGATCTCGCAAAAATCCTTACTGCAGAGCAAGGCAAGCCGCTTGCGGAAGCCAAAGGTGAGATTCTGTTTGGCGCTGCGTTCTTCGAATGGTTTGCAGAGGAAGCCAAGCGCGTCTATGGCGAGACCATTCCTGCACCGAAACCTGACCAGCGGCTGCTGGTGTTGAGGCAACCGATTGGCGTCTGTTCAGCGATCACCCCGTGGAATTTTCCAATGGCGATGATTCCACGAAAAGCCGCTCCTGCGCTCGCAGTCGGTTGCACGATGGTGTTGAAACCGGCCAGCTCAACGCCGCTATCAGCACTCGCTTTGGCCGAGCTGGCTGATCGTGCCGGTATCCCGGAAGGTGTTTTTAATGTGGTTCCGGGCAAAGCGAGCAGCGTCGGCGATGAACTGGTCATAAACCCGAAAGTTCGAAAAGTAACGTTCACCGGGTCTACTGACGTGGGACGCGAATTGATGGCGAAGGCAGCGCAAGACATCAAGAAAGTGTCGCTTGAACTTGGAGGCAATGCGCCATTTATCGTATTTGACGATGCGACGCTCGACTCAGCGGTCAACGGCGCAATCGATTCGAAATTCCGCAACATGGGACAGACGTGCGTCTGTGCGAACCGCATTTACGTGCAAAGCGGCATCTACAAAAAATTTGTTGATACTTTTGCCAAAGCGGTCGGCAGTCTTCGGGTCGGCGACGGTGCCGATGAGGGCATTGAGCAAGGTCCCCTGATTGATGAGGCGGCGGTCAAAAAGACCGAAGAACATATCCGTGATGCCGTTGATTCAGGAGCTAAAATTGTCGTTGGCGGTGTCCGCCATGAACTTGGCGGATCATTTTTTCAACCAACCGTCGTCGCAAACGCAAAAGCCGGTATGAAGGTCGCAAAAGAGGAGACGTTTGGACCACTCGCCGCTGTATTTAGATTTCACACCGAAGCGGAGGTAATTAAACTTGCGAACGACACGGACTATGGACTGGCCGCCTACTTCTTCACTCGCGACAATGCCCGCATTTGGCGTGTCAGCGAAGCATTGGAGTTTGGCATTGTAGGTATCAACACGGGCGTTTTCTCCTATGAGGGTGCGCCATTCGGTGGTGTGAAAGCGTCTGGCATTGGCCGTGAAGGTTCACACCTTGGCATTGACGAATTTCTAGAAGTAAAATATTTGTGTATTGCTGATATCGATCGGTAGTACGGAGAGCACTGTGAAAATTACGAACGTCAATATGAATGCCGGAGCCCGCTGCTGAACACCAAAGTCTCTAATCGCGACTACGTCAATTCGCTTGCACGCGGACTTGAAGTTATTCGAGCCTTTACGCGCACCCAACCAAAAATGACACTGAGTGAAATCGCGCGCGCCACGGGAATGTCCCGGGCGACGGTTCGAAGATTTATTTTAACATTGGTACGCGAGGAATACGCCGAAAGTGACGGCAAATACTTTAGTTTGAAACCGAAGGTACTTGAGCTTGGCTACGCCGCACTATCTTCGTTAACATTTTTGGATGTAGCACAACCCGTTATGGAACAGCTGGCGAAGAAGTTGAATGAGTCTGTCCTTGCGGCTGTTCTCGAAGGCAAGGACGTTGTCTACATCGCTAAGGCTTCTCCTGCGGACCGATTTGTCGGCATCTCTGTCCGCGTTGGCAGCAGAGCGCCGGCGCATGCTGTTTCTACCGGACGCGTACTCATCGCAGCGTTGCCGGAAGAAGAGCGGCTTAAGTACCTTGAAAGCGCGACATTGAAAAAATTGACGCCCAATACGGTAACTTCCAAGGTCAAACTGCGCGCCATGATCGACGAATCGCTAATTAAAGGATGGAGCATCGTCGATCAGGAGTTGGAAATTGGTCTGCGCTCGATCGCAGTGCCTTTGTATGACAAGACCGGTAATGTACTCGCTGCTCTTAATGTAGCCTGTCCAAGCTCGCGCATCACACCGGAGGACATGCGCACAGAAATACTCCTAGAACTGCAATCCGCAGCGCAGAATATTATGTCGAATTTACAAAAGTAGGGACTACGAAACTGACACGAGCACTTCGGATCGTAATCAGTCCTGCATAACGATCAATCGCGTTCTAGTTAAGAGGCTCTCTTTTCCAGAGATCGCGTACCTCATCGTCAAGCCCGGTCATTTCCCAGCGAAGCAAGGAAAGCGGCAGTCTGCCGGACGCCATGAACGTGTCGTGGAATTCCTTTAAGACAAAATCGTCGCCCAGTTGGCGTTTTCTATCGGCTAA
>Ga0115002_10009365_pt1 | contig 10718 bp, 14 predicted proteins | sample ArcticOcean_MG_C_8_FD_89576 | JGI IMG/M metagenome (GOLD analysis project Ga0115002, IMG submission 89576) | Marine microbial communities from western Arctic Ocean - ArcticOcean_MG_CB11_86 | ecosystem: Environmental > Aquatic > Marine > Oceanic | place: Arctic Ocean: Canada Basin | collected... | reverse complement strand
CGGATCGCGTCGAGGTGGCTCGCGCCGACCTCGCGCAGCCCGAGACGCTGTGGGCGGCCGTCCCCGGTGGGGGGCCGACACGGTGGTCCACTTCGCGGGCATGCGATTCGCCCCGCGGCCGGAGCGGTTCCTGCCGACGACCAATACCGAGTGGTTCGCGAACCTTGTGGAGGCGTGTCTCGCCGAGGGCGTGCATCGCGTCGTGCTGATCTCGTTCCCGCACGTCGAGGGGCCGACCACGCCCGACCACCCAGCGACCGGGCGGTTGAACGGCGCGCCGATTTCGGCGCACGCACGCACTCGCCTAGAAGAGGAACGCCTGCTCCTCGGACGGACCGAGGGCACATCGATGGAGCCGGTCGTGCTGCGCGTCGGGATGGTCTACGGCACGGGCATCCTCATGCCCGACGCGGCGCGCTGGTAGTCGCGGCGCTACATCCTTGGCGTGTGGCGCGAACCGACGTGGATCCACTTGATCTCGACGGCTGACTACCTCGCGGATACCCGGCCGCGGCGACGCGGCCGGGTATCCGCGGCATCTACCACGTCGGCGATGTGCGGCCGCTGACGCTGCAGCAATTCCTCGACCAGGCCTCGGAGGTGTGGGGCACGCGCCGTCCGTGACGGATGCCGGTGTGGCTGATCCGCCTCGCCACCACATTGACCGAGGTCGGTGCGAGCATCCTCCGCGCTCGCTCGCCGCTGACGCGCGACTTCGTCGACATCGGCCGGGTCTCCTACGTCGGCGACACGACCCGCATGCGCGGCGCGCTGGGGGAGTTGATCTTCGCGGGCTACGGTTCGTTGGAGCACGGGCGCGAGCAGTACGCCGGGCTCAAGGAAGCCGCCGCCGCCGAGGACCGCGACCCGGATCAGATGAAGATCACCACGCTCGCCTATCCGATGGTCGTGACCACCCACGACGAGGCGGTCGAGAAGACGGCCGCCTACGATGAGCTGCCGAACGACATCGATTAGCTCTCGCTGCTCTCCGAAGCGCTCAACTTCGACTTCGGCTCGAAGGGGATGGACGAGCCGTTCAGCGACGAAGAGCTCGAGGGGCTGCAGGCGATCCGCGACGGCGTGCTGCGTCGCTCCAGGATCAAGAACCAGACAGTGCGCGAGTTCATGCAGGCCAGCGGCCGCAGGCGCGTCGGCAACCAGTGGGTCGGCAGCCCGACCGAGATCGCCGACCAGCTCGAGGCCTAGTTCACCGAGCCCGCCTGCGACGGCTTCGTGATCGGCGCGACCCACATCCCCGGCGCCTTCGAGGACTTCGTCGACCTCGTGGTCCCCGAACTTCAGCGCCGCGGCCTGTTCCGCGAGGAGTACACCGGCACCACGCTGTGCGACCACCTCGGTCTCGACATCCCGGCGGTATCCGCCGGGTAGGGATTGAAGATTCCTGCGGTCCCCGCTGGATAGGGCCTCACGCTGCCCTCGACGGTGAGCGAGGCCTCGTGCGGTTCGCGGGTGAAGCGACGGCGTCACCTCGAGGTTGGCCTACGCCATTCCGAGGACGGCGCGGGTCGCTCCGGCGACGGCGTGCCAGTACTGGCGTGCGGCGGCCTCCTCGGCTTCATCGAGGAAGGCGTCGATCCGGCGCCGAACTCGTTCGCTTGGCATGGCGTTCGGGATGATACCGAGTGAAACGAGGGGCGAAGCGGCCTCGGAGGGTTCGCCGTGCCACATCGACGACAGAAGCTCGGGGTCAGATAGGCTGGGGCCGGCCTCGTCAGGGGCGAGCGAAGGGGAGTGGTGGATGCGCGTTCTGGTGATGGGTGGGACTCGGTTCAACGGGCTCGCGCTGGTGTATGAGCTGGCGAAGCACGGGCACGAGGTGACGATCCTCAACCGCGGCGAGACCGACGCGCAGCTCCCCGGTGGGGTACGCCACCTCTATGCCGACCGGCACGACCACGACCGTCTGCGCGAGGTGTTCGCGGACGAGCAGTTCGATGTCGTGCAGGACATCAGCGCCTACACGTTGGACGACGTCCGCAGCATGGTCGAGATCTTCCGAGGTCAGATCGGCCACTACATCTTTGCCAGCTCGACGGTCACTTACGCCGCCGCCGACATCCTGCCGATCCGCGAGCGCTTTCCGGTCGACCGCAGCGAGCGGCAGAGCGAGTACGGCCTAAACAAGATCCTCTGCGAGGACTACCTGGTCGCGGAGCACCGCGAGCGGCAGTTCCCGGTGACGATGGTGCCGTTCTCGATGGTGTTCGGCCCGAACAACCTGATCCCGGACCGGGAGCAGCGGATGTTCATGCGCTTCTTGCAGGGCCGCAGCGTGCTGATCCCGGGCGACGGCACCACGCTCGGACAGGTCGGGCACGTCGATGACCAGGCGCGGGCGCTGCGGATGATGATGCTCAACCCGCTGACCTTCGGGAAGCGCTACAACCTCACCGGCGCCGACTACTACAGCGACGAGGGCTACGTGGACGTCTTCGCCCGCGTCGTCGGGATCGAGGCCTCGAAGGTGTTCGTGCCCGCCGAGGTGATGGACGAGGTCTCCGCCGACACCGGCGGCCGCACGTTGATCCAGCGCGTCGCACCGTACATCCACAAGTGGAACCGCAGCGTGCTGTTCAGCATTGATCGGCTGCGCGACGACATCGGCTGGGCGCCGGAGTACACATTCGCCTCGTCGGTCGACCAGACCTACGAGTGGTTCCGCCGCGCGGAGCTGCACGAGACGCGCGAGTTCGACTTCACACAGGAGGACGCGCTGCTCGAGCGGCTCGCCGCCTCGTAGCTGGTCGGCGCCTCAGAGACCAGGGGCGGCCTCGGGAGGCGCAGCCTCCGAGCGCTCAAGCTACGAGGGACAGACTAACGGCTCGTCGGTGTCGGCGTTGATCCAATTGCCGTCGGCGTCGACCATCGGAGAGCCGGTGGTCGGCTCAACCTTCAGCGGGCCGGTCAGTTGCGTCACATCCGGGCAGATGCTCACGTGCGGTGGCGCGAGCCGCTGGGCGCCCCGGTGGGGGTCGCCTCAGGCGTCGCCTCGACGGTGGGGCCGGTGGTGATACCGGTCTAGACAGCGACCGCAACCTCGGAAGTTGCGGTGGCGACGGGGCCGCCGGCGGCGAGCAGCTCGGGTTCGTCGTCGCCGCCGAAGAGCAGGAAGCCGACGAAACCACCGCGGCCACCACCGCGAGCAGGCCGAGGCCCGCCATCTGGGGGCTGCTGAACCACCGTGAGAGCGCGGCTTCGAACCGTTCTTTGAGCGACTTCGGCATGGGTTCTTGGTGCAGGAGGACAGTGCCATCGACCGATCCTCTGGCATCTTCTTCTTGAGCTCGTCCGCAGCGACATCAACCTCGCCGTCAAAGCGGTCGTCCAGGTAGGCGAGGTCAGTGGGGCCGAGCTGGTACGACCGCTCGAGCATCAGCTTGGCGACATGTGCCTCGAGCTTTCGTTCAACCTCGGCGTCTGCGGCGACGGCTGTAGTTTGCGCCTCCTCGGCGGCTGAGATCTGCACGCCAAGCGCAGCCGCCTTCTCAGGCTCCTCGGATTGCAGGGCGGCACGCTGGTTGATCTGGAGGACGGCCAGCGCGCCTGTTTCAGCCTTGATCTCGGTCGGTGTGCGGGGCGTCACACCGTCAGCCAGCAGGCGCCGGGTCGCCTCCGCGATCAACGGCCCGACTTCTAGGTCGGTCCGTGCGCCGACGGTCACGCGCCACTGCTCGAGGAGGGTCGCTCGCTGCTACCGGAGGTCCACCAGCTTCGCTTCGAGCTGGGCGATGTGCGTCGTTTTTTTGGAGGGGGGGAAGCGACCTCCGGTTCCGGCGTTTTGATCGTGCCCTCGACCGCCTGATCGAAAATGCCCGAAGCCGACGCCGCCGCAATCGCGCTTATGGCCGCGCCGCTCAACGCCACGTCCTCATAGCGAAACCAGGGCGTGAAGCTCTGAGGGATGCTAATTTTCGGCAGCGCGACAATCACCACTAGCGACGACGCCTCGACCGACGAGGAGCTCGCCGCGTCTGTGGACGCTACATGCCGCCCGCGAATCTAGACTCCTACCTCGCGCAGTACGCGGACCTGCGGACGGTCGTCTCAGTCGACATCGAGCGGATTCGCTCCTGGTAACGGGGGCGAACGCTCGACAGTCCGTGACCGGCCGAGGGCGCATCGAATATCCTGAATACGTACGGTATAGAACGCCCTATGGTTCGAGCAATCACCTACCGCGCCGCAAGCTGGACACGTAGCTCCGCGCGCCGCCTCGCAGTTGTGCCCGTTCCGGCCTCGTTGCTGGCCATTCCGCTCGGCACTGGGACCGCCACCGCGCAAGGCGCAGCCGACGCTGGCGCCACGCGACCTCCGCCCACAGTGGCGGTATCGGCTGCTCCGAGGGCTACTAGCCACCACCCCACGACCCGATTGCTGAAGACGCGCCCGAGCGGGCGCGTTGTTCGTTAACGCGCGCAGCGGTTCGAGGAGCCTCGGAAGCTCGTCAGCCGCGCAGCGGCAGCACGATGCTCGATGGGTGCTCGGTGCTGTGGTGGATCGTGTTCGTCGCGGGGCGCGTCGAGCTGTGTCGTCCGATCGGCTCGCCGGTGTTCGGGTTCACATCGAAGCGTGGGAACGACGACGACGAGACGAGAAGCTGCATCCGGTGGCCCGGCACGAAGCGAGTGGCGGTGGGATACAGGTCGAACGCCACACGTACCGGCTCACCGGGCGTGAGGAAGCTCGGCTCGGAGAAGCTGTCGCGGTAGCGCGCGCGCATGATCGAATCACAGACATTAAGCCGGTAACCCTCAGGGTAGTCCTCGCTCGGCGGGTAGAGGTCGAGCAGCATCACGAAGAGGTCGGTGTCCGGCGCGTCGCTGGAGAGCCAGAGCTCCACCCGAGGCGTGCCGATCAGCTCGAGCGGCTCGGTCAACAGCTCGGTGGTGAAGGCGAGCACGTCGGTGCGGTCAGTCAGCGCGAGGCCGGGCGGGTCCTCGCCGTGTAGATCGGCGCGCGCGACCTGGTCGGCGGCGCCCTGGATCACCATCGTTTGCTTGAGCAGGTTCGGAGCAGGCCGCCCGAGGCCGCGTTTCGGCCACGGCAGTAGCTCATTCATCGAGGAGACGTTCGCGGCGATCGTCGCCATCGGATGCTCCGGGTCGAACACGAACGACGTCGAGTCGTCATCGCCCGCCGCCGCTGCGGCCGCGTCGCCCTCGAGCGCCAGCGCGCCCGCCGAGGCGAGGCGGTACGTCACCTCGGTGGTGTCTGCGATCGGCCAGTGGTCGGCGGTCTCCCAATGACCGCCGTGGAGCAGTCGCCCGCCGACTTCCTCGCCACTGCCGCCGCCCATGACGAAGAAGCGGACCGGCGGCTCCTCGTCGATCGCGTTCGGCACGTCCTTCAGCCAGCGGTCGAACCAAGCGGCCATGAAGGCGCGCCGCGATTCGGCGAGGTTGCCCGCGATCGGTGCCGCCTCGCCCATGTCGACCTCGCCCGCAAAACGACGATCGAAGTTCGGACCGCCGTGGATGCCGGGGCCCATCAGCAAGTACTGATGCTGCTTGGTCGCCGCAAGCACCTCGAACTTGTCGACCGTCGCCTTCGAGTACGAGTCGTACCAGGCGCCCGCGTACATCGTCGGCACGTCAGCACTCTCGTCCGCGTAGGGCTCGAAGTTGCGGCTGCGGTCGTCCCAGAACTCGTCGAGGTCCGCATGGCGGTAGAGGTCCAGTGCCCAGCGTTCGTAGCCGGGGAGGTTGCTGAGCGGGCTATCACCCTCGCTCCAGGGCAGCCGCTTCAACCAGTCGTAGATCTCTCGGCCGTTGGTGACCTGCGCCTCGATCAGGTCGGGACGCCTGGCCAGCTCGCTCGCCGTCGAGGAGTTGTCGACCGCCCACGCCAACCAGCGCAGCTCCAGCGCGCCGTTGTGCCGCAACGCGTTGCGATAGCCGTTCCAACCACCCTGGTTGATCCACATGCACTCCAGGTGAGCCGGTCGCTCCAGCGCGGCGGCGTTCTGGTTCCACGCGCGCAGCGAAGTGCCCTGCGTCCCGATTCGGCCGTCGCAGAACGGCAACGACGCGGCCCACTCGATCGCGTCGTGGCCATCGTCGTGGTCGTGGCCCAGCAGCGTGAACTCGCCCTCGGACTCGAAGCGGCCTCGGGCGTCCTGCACGATGTAGAGGTAGCCACGGCGTGCGAAGTACTCGCCGTTCGCGCGCTGCCCCGAGGGGCCACCCGACCGACCGTCGTACGGCGTGCGCACCACGATCGCGGGGAACGGCCCGGGTGCCGCCTCTCCGTCGACCGCTGGCCGAAAGATGTCGGCGCTGAGCCGCGCCCCGTCGCGAGCGGTCATATAGGCGCTGCGCACCAGCACGACGCCGTACTGCTCGGGGGTCGATTCGATCATCGCGCTGGACTCCGCTCTGGCACCGCCGCTGTTCCCGTGAATATAGCGGTCCCACCCGAAGCCGACAGTGCGCCGAAGTGCGGACTGGCAGCTTGATGGGGGTCTAGGCGCCTCGGAGTTGCAACCCGGCGGCGGTGTAGCAGGCGTCGATCGCGGTCATCTGCTGCACCGCTTCCTCGCCGTCAGTCCAGAGCGGCGCGCCCGATTCGACCGCATCGAGGAAGGCGTCGAGCTGGTAGGCGTAGGTCGACCGACGGTCGAGCTCGATCGTCTCGGTGCCCTCGGAGGTTTCGAGGTCGATCCGGTGGCCGCGCTGGGGGACGAGCGGGTTTTCGAAGTGCAGCTTGCCCGCGCCGCCAGTAACGGTGAGCGTCGCCTCGAACTCCGTGCCCGGGCGCATATCGCCCGAGATGTGCGCCGTGGCGCCCGAGGGAAAACGAAAGTTCGCGGCCAACATCGTGTCGACCTCGGGCGGGCCGGTCACCGCCTCGGCAGCGACGACCTCAGGCTCTTCGCCCGCGGCGTGGCGCACCCAGGAGATCGGGTAGCAGCCGATGTCCATCGTCACGCCGCCGCCCAGCGCGAGGTTGTAGCGGATGTTGTCCGGGTCCGTCACCGAGGTGTGGAACACAGCCTCCAGGTGCTCGATCGTGCCGATCCGGCCGGCGCGCAGTAGCTCGACCGCGCGCACGAAGGCCGGGTGGTAGCGGTAGTGGAAGGCGTCCATCAGCACCAGGTTGGCGTCGTGCGCGGCGTCCGCCATCTCGCGCGCCTCGCGCGCGTTGTTCGCGAACGACTTCTCACAGAGCACGTGCTTGCCGGCGGCCAGCGCCTTTAGCGTCCACTCGTGGTGCAGCGAGATCGGCAGCGGGTTGTAGATCGCATCGACCTCGGGGTGGTCGATCACCGCCTGGTAGTCGTCCGCGACGACGGGGATGCCCTCGACGGTGGCATAGGCCTCGGCGCGAGCGCGGTCACGCGCGGCGATCACCTGGATCACGGCGCGCGGGTCGTCGTTCACAGGCTCGGTGAGCGCCCGCGGCGTGATGTTCGCGACCCCGAGGACGCCGAACCGTAGTGGTGAGGCTATGCCAGCTCCTTCGCGCTCGTCGATGCTCCGAGGTGATTGAAGCGGCCGCGGCCACTCCTGTCACCTCTCCGCGCCGCTACCCTACCGCCCCGCGTCGCCTCGGATAGCGACCCGTGGACGAAGGGACACCCAAGGATGGCCGAACTCACGCTGGACGATCTCGTTGCGAACCGCACGCTCTCGGCGGGGATGGCCGCGCTGCTGGCGGCGGCGACCGCGGAACGACACTCGATCCTGAATGTCGCGATCCCGCGGATGGCGGGAAAGAGCACGCTGATGGACGCCGTGCTGGCGGAGCGACCGCCCGAGGTGCCGATCTATGCGCTGGGCAGGCGGCATGGCGCGAGCCTCGGGATTCCCGAGTCGGGCGCGACCGGTGGCTACCTCTCCTTCTCCGAGATCGCCTCGCATTCGGTCACGGACGCTTACCTCTGGGGTGCGGACGTGCGGCAGATCTTCCAGAACGCGCTCGACAGCGGCCACGCGATCGCAACGGCGCTGCACGCGGATGGCGTCGAATCCGCCTTCGGCGTGATCGCGGAGAACGAGGTGACGGACGAGCAGGCCGCGCAGATCAAGCTCGTCGTCTATATCCGCAGCCTCGGTGAGTGGTCGGAGCCCGACCGCCGTGCGGTCGCCGTACTCGCCGAGATCGACGGCATCGAGGATGGCCGCCCCGCCCACCGCGTAATCCACCGCTGGGACGAGGCGACTGACACGTTCGAGCAAGTCGCTGAGCCCACGCTCGTCACGCCCGAGGCGCTCGCCCCCTACCTCGAACGGTTCGGGGCGGCCTCGGAGGACTAGGATGCGCGCATGGGTGCGCCTCCCGGCGCGACCACCACGAACCGAGGGCACCAATGAGCGAGACACGCACACTGGCGAGGCAGCTACTGACCTCGATGGCGGAGACGATCGACCGGCTGCAGGCACTGAGCGACGACGACCTCGATCGGGAGTGCAGCCACGGCTGCGCGATGGGTGGCGGCATCCGACGGCTGCTGGTTCACAACATCGAGCACGACCGGCTGCACGCCGGGACGGTCAGCAATGCGCGTTATGACAACCGACAGTTGCAGGAGTCAGAGCTCGCGCGGCTGCTCCGCGACTGGATGCGCGAGCGCACGGAACTAGTCGGCCAGCTGCTCGTGAGTGACGACGCGGTGCTTGACATGCACGTCAATCACGACGAGTGGGACGTCCGCCAGCAGATCGAGCACGTCCTCTACTGGGAACACGACTCGATCGATACGGCGCTCCTCGAAGCTGGCGTCGAGACTGCCGAGGCCGCCTTGAGCTAGTCGCGTACGCGCGGCATCGTATGGCGCTGCGACGCCTCGGTGTACGCCGGTATCAGGCCGCGCGCGGTGGCACCGGTCACGAGGAACTCCACGCTCACTTCGGCGCCGCCGTGGAGCTCGCAGGGCAGGTTGCTGAACCAGAATCACTGCCCCACGCCGTTGATATCCAGGTCGAACGCCTTCGTCTGTGAGGCGGATTCCTGGCACTGCGCGTTCTGACCGACGAGTTGAATGCCCGACGAAAGTGGGAACTTGACGACCGTACCGATGATGCGGTCACAGACGATCGCGAACTCGATCACGCCGTCGCCGACGAAGACGAAGCTCCCGAGGAGCTCGACCGCGACCGCGACCGCCGCCAGCGGCGGTGCACCCGAGTCAGCGGGGACGTCGGTCACCGCGGCCAGTGCGGCCGTCGCAGCGCCCAAGGCAGCGGCGTCGCCACCCTCGTCGTCCGAACCACTACCGAGGAGCAGCAACGCGAGCAGCGCCCCAACGACGATCACGCCGATCGCGCCACCGATCAGGATGCGGGCGCTGAGGAACGAGCGAGCCACCTCGGGGACCGCGTCGCCGGCGGCGGCCTCCGATTCCCAGCCCTCGACCGGCGGGAAGCGGTACATGCAGCTGACTCGCCGGTTCGTCGGATTTAGGGCGTGGTCCGGATCGTGGTGCCAGTCAGCGACCATGCCATCGGCATGCAATCGCTGCGCAAGCACGCTGAAGGCCTCTTCCGCTGTCTCCGGCTCCAACGCGAGCCAGCGGGGGTCCGGCCGCCCGAGGTCCCCATCGATGTGCAGGCCCCCGCCGTGCTCAGCGCGGATGTCGGCCAGCTCCTCCTCGGGAGCGCGCAAGTTCTGGCTCTGTCCGTGGAGCATGCGGCCGGTGTTGCGATCGAAGACGTTCGCTACCGCGATCGGAATGTTCGCGGTGAACGAACTGTCGCCGAAGGTCACATAGACGTGGGAGACGGCCTACCGGTCGTCGTAGGCGAACTGACCGAGCAGCGTGCAGTCTTCGGCGACTCGGTACTTCAGGCGGACAGTGGTGAACCGGATCAGCCAGCCCTCGTGCTCCTCGCTGTAGCCGAGGTCCTCGGTGCCCTCGGTGATCGTGGCATCGGTGTCGATCACCCACGGGTTGCCCTGCTGAAAAACCCACTGACTGATGACGGGGTAGTCGAACTCCTCCGACATCGCGACATCGGCCTGACGGCGGAGATCTCGGCCCTCCTGCAGCTCCGGGGTCAGCTCACCACGGTTAGCGAAGCCAATTTTGAAGCGCCCGGCGGCGGTCAGCGGAGCGCGCGGGCCGAAGACCTGGGCATCGGCGGCGACGAGGCTGGAAACGAGGTCGTCAGTCTCTTCGTTCCAGGCTTTTCGATCGCGACTACGTCACAGCATTGCCTGGTCGTCTTTGAAGTCGACGGGCGCGTCGCCGCTCGAGGGCCGTCTCGCGGGCGGGATCGGAGCAACCCTCACTCGGCGGCCTTCGGCTACCTGTTAGGCTCAACCGACCGGCCGGCGCCCTCGCCGGCGACCAGTGTTCGCGGCGCCAGCACGGCGACGAGCGAGCGCGGAGGTGGCCGAATGGCACGACGCCCCAACTATGGATTCGAACGAGCCCAGCGTCAGCGCACGAAGAGCGCGAAGAAAGACGCGAAGCGCGAAGCACGCGCCGCACGCAAGGCCGGCCTCGATCCTGACGCCGCCCCAGCCCCCGAGCCCGAGCGCAACGAGCCGTCCGGCCTCGTGCTCCCGCCCGCGCCCCCAGCAGACGCCGACTAGGCCCCGATAGCTGTAGTTCCCACATAGGTTGTTGCCAGGGTGAGGGCCTCACTCGCTGCTGTGTGTTGTCGAATCACGCAGGTCGCGGAAGAGGTTCCTCATGGCACATCGTAATGCGCGGCTAACTCCGGCGATGCGGGGCGAGCTGGTTCAACAGG
>Ga0115002_10009360_pt1 | contig 10721 bp, 7 predicted proteins | sample ArcticOcean_MG_C_8_FD_89576 | JGI IMG/M metagenome (GOLD analysis project Ga0115002, IMG submission 89576) | Marine microbial communities from western Arctic Ocean - ArcticOcean_MG_CB11_86 | ecosystem: Environmental > Aquatic > Marine > Oceanic | place: Arctic Ocean: Canada Basin | collected... | reverse complement strand
TCACTCTCGGATTTGTCACTCTCGGATTTGTAGGCGAAGACCCCCCCTTTGATTTTTTCGAGGCTGGCGAATTCGAGGTCGGCTGATGCCACCACTTGCGACTCGGCAGCCACCCAGATTTCAAAGCCGACCCGGACCTCTTCCAGGTAGGCGGCCATCAATGCCAAGGCCGTCAATGCGGCTGAACCGATGGCGAAGCCTTTACCCGTGGCGGCCGTTGTGTTGCCGAGACTGTCGAGAGCGTCGGTGCGTTCTCGGACGATCGGCTCCTGACCACTCATTTCGGCGTTGCCGCCTGCGTTGTCAGCGATGGGGCCGTAAGCGTCAGTTGCCAACGTGATACCGAGCGTGCTCAGCATGCCGACGGCTCCAATGGCCACGCCGTACAGGCCCATAGCGAACAAGTTGGGGTCGGAGAAATTTCCGCCGGTACAGAATCCAAAGGCCGCGAGGATTGCAGCACCAATCACGACGATCGGCACCCAGACACTGTAGAAGCCTTCGGCAATGCCGGCGATGATGACGGTGGCCGGCCCGGTCAGTGACTGGTCGGCGATGCGTTTGGTCGGGCTGTATTCTTCACTGGTCGAGTATTCGGTCCACTTTCCGATCGCCCAGCCGGCGACCAGGCCGGTGATGATTGCACCGAGAACACCAAACAGTTGATTGCCGTGGCGTAGGCCGTCGGCCACTAGGGCGGTTTGGGTTTCCGGGTCGCTTGACGGTTGAACGAGCATGAACCAGATGACGCCGGTCGCGACGACTCCCACGCCAATACTACTACCGTCGATACCACGAGCCAAGGCGGAAAGAAGGTTGCGTTGCGTGGCACCCTCTTTGGTTTGCACCATGTAGATTCCGCCGATGGAGAGCAAAATTCCCAATCCGGCGAGGACCATCGGAACCAGCAGCATCATGAACTGCATTTTCTCGTGACCGGAATACGCGGCGACGCCGATGGCTGCACTGGCGAGAATTGATCCACAGTAGGATTCGTATAGGTCAGCCCCCATGCCGGCGACATCACCAACGTTGTCACCGACATTGTCGGCGATTGTGGCTGGGTTGCGAGCGTCGTCTTCGGGGATGCCCGCTTCGACTTTACCGACGAGGTCGGCTCCGACGTCTGCGGCCTTCGTGAAGATACCACCCCCCTCGCTAGCGAAGAGTTCCTTGCTACTGGCTCCCATTCCGAAGCAGAGCATGGTGACAGTAATTTCCGTCAAGGGCATTTGGACGCCCCAATGCAGGACGGCGAACCAGAGGCAGATGTCGAGTAAGCCCAGGCCCACAACGACAAGCCCCATGACGGCACCTGCACGAAATGCGACCTGAAGGCCTTGGTTTAGGGAGTTCTTGGCCCCTTGGGTGGTTCGCGAACTGGCCATCGTGGCGGTTTTCATGCCGTACCAGCCAGCCAGGCCGGAGAAGAATCCGCCAGTGATGAAGGCGAACGGCACCCATTTGGATTGCACGCCAAAACCAAATGCCAAGATGGCTAACAGGATCGCGACGACGACGAAGAACATCGCCACCACTTTGTATTGTCGATTGAGATAGGCACGGGCACCTTCCCGAACATATTCAGCGATTTCCACCATCCGCTCGTCGCCCTCGTCTTGGGCGACCATCCACACGAAGAACTTGCGGGCGAAGAATAAGGCCAACAGCGACCCGGCCAGAGCGATGCCCCAACCGATGGCGACGGCTGTCGGGTCGACAGGGGTTCCCTTGATGGCCTCCGAACCCGACTCGGCGGCCGAGGCCAACGAGGTGAGATTTGAGAGGAAAATGGGAATCCCGAAGGCTAAGGCCAGTTTTCGCATGTTGATGGTCGCTTTGATTGAACGCTTAAGGAATCTCATCCTAAGACCCGTCTCCGAATGGTGAAGGTTGCAAAATGACGCTGGGGAACTCGACGGTCAACCGGATTCCGGCTTTCTTCATTGTCGGTTTCAGCGTCTGCAAGTGACGTCCTGCTAACGTGTTCCGCCCTATTTAGAGGCCAGACACTAGCCAAGATGCGGCGAGTGTAGTGGTGTCGCCGAGCTTTTGTCAATGACGGTCGAGGCGAGAGTGGGGTCGGAAGATGAAATTCTCAGCTATGGGACATTACCCGGCCGGTTCGGGGCCCCGAAATTCTATCCACCCGTCGAAAGCTCACGCTCAAAGTCGGCTTCGAGCGACTCGATCCGGGCTTTGTGTTTAACCCACAACGCCTTCAACGGGTAACTCTCTGGAATATCTCCTTCTTCACCGAACAACGTGTAATTGCGGCGCCAATAAAGTACGGCCATCATTCCTTCTTCGATGGAGATATCGTCGGCATCCAGGTCTGGAAATCGCTGGATCATTTCGGCGTACAAGGCCATTCCCTTTTCGAGTTCGATTTGAGCGGGAGACACGAATCGAATTGTTCGTGTCTCCTTCATGGATTCCAGCAGTTCGTCGGTGACAAGAAGCTCTTGAAGAAGAGTTTCGCGTTCAATGGGCGTTTTCGAGGCACACAACAACTTCAAAACCGTTTTTTCCGCAGGAGTGGCTTTTTTATCGTCCGGTTGATCGCAGACATTTCCGACGGCCATGACGTGTGTGGGATTGGTTTGGCCTTCACGGTACATCTTGCGTCCGTTGTACAGCCTTTCGTGGGCTTCTGCCGCCTTGCCTTCTGATTCAAATCCGCAGCGGGAACGCCAGTAGCGGTAATTTGCCATGGCCTGGTAGGAAGCGATTTCGGCTCGCTTCTGTTGCGGCGTAACGCCATCCTGAGTAGCCAATAGACGAACCTCTGCGTCGGTCGCGTCGAGCATCACCCGCGGCCCCAGTTGGCGGAATTCTTCCTTGCCGAATTCTTCGGTCAGACCGCGGAAAGCTTCGAACCATGCGGCTCGGGGCCGTTCACCGAATTCTCCTTCACGCTGCATTCCCTGTGCATATTCGATTTGCGCGTGCGTCGGATAAAATCGGAACAACATCCGCATCATGATGTGTTGCACACGACGAAGTTCCGCCTCGTTGGCCTTGCGGAACCAGTGCTCTGCGGCGAGGAAGTTGTCATCGAACTCACGCCCTTCGGCCCATGCGAATTTTGGATCTTGTCCGTTGAGGAATTGTTCCTTGTCCGGGTCGGACTTGAAGTACTGGCGGAAATATCGCCATTCGTCAGATCGGCCGATCTTGTTTCCCAGGATTCGACCCGTTTCCCAATACAGTTCTGTGTAGCGTCGATTGCGGCGCGTCCCTTCCATGTAAAATTTGCCGCCCTCTTTGACCCAGTAGTACCGATCTTCCAGTGAATCCCAGGAAGCCGATACGTTGTAGGCCAAGTTCCAACCCTGGAATCGCCAGACCTTCAGGAAATGCGGTTGCAGCATGATGATCGAATCGACGGTCGATCGCAGCTCAGCCCAGTTCTTGGTGTTCTTTTGCTCGTCCGCCTGCATCCAGAGCTGATTCACGGCCAATCCGCGCAAGCCCAGCAGCACGAGGTTCATCGTAGCCGAGGACGGGTCTACGTTGCCGAACGTGCTTTCATCCAAGTCGTACTGCTGGCGCAACTGGGAGAGGTGCCCGCCAGAGGTGAGGGCGTCTTGAGATCCGGGGTTGGCGGATCCTCCGGCCGGCCGGCCTAGCCAGATGATCGGGATCAACAGGATCACGATACCGACAAGGTAGACCAACTTGCGCTGTCGCATTGTCAGGCTGTTCATTTCGATTCCAATTCACGAAGTCGAAGCATGAAGTATCCCAGAACGGAACACGGCAGAAAATAGGCCAGTGTGTTGAATAAACAGGTCATCATTGCCGAAGACCAAGGAACGTCGAAGCCATTCGCGACCCAGCCGGTGACCTCGTACGGATTGAAATTGGGGATCACATGAAACACCAGCCACAAAGCGGCGAGAAGCGGTTTGTCGATGGCTTGCATGATACTCTTGCCAATTGAATCGTCCAACTTGACAGACTGATTCTTGTGTGTGCCGATTCGAAACACTGATTCCACCGCACCGGCACCGGGAACTTTGTCGTGGACAAGACGATCCATGAAATCGTGGAATACTGTTCCCATGATGATTAACGAAAAGGTCAGGACGGCAGCGATCGGTCCCTTGAGAAAACAGCTTGCGGTCACACCGATCACGGTGATCAGCACCATCATCAGCCAGTTCGCGAGAATTGCTTTGGAAAATCCGGAGAGAAACGGACGATCGGGCAGTCTGATGAACAAATCGGGCCTTGCCATGCCCAAGTATTGGCCGCGTTCCAAGCCGCGGACTTCGACTCGTAGTCGTCCTCCGTGGACGAGATCGTCGAAGAGATCCAGTTGTGGCGCGCCAATCGAAGCCGGCGGCAATTTACGCTTGAAAACCTGTTTGTTTCCCTTAAATTCCGCGATTTCAAACGGACTCATTTCGACTGAGACGTCGACAATTTCTTTCTTTAACACCGCTGCGTGCGATTTGAAGGCTTTTCCCAAGGCGCGCAAGGCCTTTGCCAGCGGCTTCTGATTGCCGGCCCGTGTTGCTGCGACCAATTCTCGGGTTCGTGCTTGGAACTCAGCCGGCCATTTTGCGCTGGAATGAGTTTGGGTGAAGGGCTCGAAAACGCTGGTGTACTCTCTCTCGAGAACATCAGCAAACCGTTGGCGGGATTCTTTAGGGACTTTCACTTTCAATTTTCCGATTCCATCGGCAATGACATCCAACTCAGTGGCCACCTTGGCATAGTCACCTGCTTCCATGTGCGACGCCGCCAATTGAAAATCAGCACTGGTTTTGAAGGGGCGGACGATGCGCTGTTTCAAGTCTTTGACGAAGATGTACTGCACCAGCAGGGATTGATCCATGTCCTTTCCCTTGTGCGTACGAAAGGCCTCGAAGTTTGATTCGAGAGTCAGCTTGTCACCCAGGCGTGCTGCATCGACGCCGTCGAATGTCCAGATCGCACGGGCTGCAGTCAAACCTTCAATGTAACTGCGATACTCCCACATGTCGCCAACGTTGATCCCCTTATTAGACGGGTTGCCGTTGCTGTCGAGAAACGACATTTCTCCGAGAACGGGCACGCGAGACACCAGTTGTGACTGGGCCTTTTCCGGAACTTGCCTCACGATCCAGACGTACCCGACCACTCCCATGGCCAGCAGTACGCCGCTGCCCACCAGGACGAAACCGAAGATGCGGCCCAGCACAATCTCACTGCGTCGCACGGGTTTCGTGACGACCGTATGCAGGGATCGGGCGCGAATATCTTCCGGCAATCCCCAGCAGGAAAGCAGCAGCACAAGCGGCAAAATGAGCCAACTAATGGCACGCAGCACGAAGCTGACCAGGTTGCGAATTTGAAGATCGGGCCGCATATCCGAATCGCCCATGAACCAACCGGCGAACATGAACAGTACGACAAACACGATGAAGATCAGCAGTACTCTGCGGCGTAGCGACTCCTTCATTGTCAAAACGGTCAAAGCCCAAATCCGACGAGGTGACATGCGAACGAAGTCTGTCACACCTTCACATGCCACACGCCAAGCGACCGCCGGTCCAGCGGCTCCATGCAGGACGACCGCGAACACAAGCGAGAGGCCGGCCGCTAAAGCCGACAAGACGCCGACCACAAGCAGCCACTGGCCGAAAGCTGGGAGAAATTCAAACGGGAGGCGGTCAAACGACATGGGTCTTCCTGAAAAAATTCGACGCCAAGGAACTCCAAGAACGCGACGTCAGCCGATTACGAGTCGGCTTCCTTAGTCGAGTCACTCGCCGTGGCCGCGACAGCGGATGGTTCAGAAACGTGACGGTGTCCGGGGCGTTCCTTGCTTTCGCGTACCGTTCGCAGAAACAACTCTTCAAGATCAGCCGTGGGATGTTTTACCGAAACCAGATTCGCATCATGCTTGGCCAACACTTCTTTGATTTCAGCCAGTGCGGCATCGTCCAGGTGAGACGTCAGCAGTTGTGTTTCCTCTTGTTCGGTCAGTAATTCATCAACCCGGCCCATCACTTTCAACTCGCCGGCGTAGAGAATCGCAATGCGGTCGCACACGTCCTGCACGTCAGCCAGTAAGTGGCTGCACATCACGATCGTCTTACCTTGGTCGCGCAGTTTGAGGATCAAGTCTTTCATCTTTCGCGTGCCGATGGGGTCCAGTCCGCTGGTCGGCTCGTCGAGAAGAATGAGGTCGGGGTCGTTGATCAACGCCTGGGCCAGCCCGATTCGGCGGGTCATGCCCTTGGAATACTCTTTCAACTGACGCCGGCTGGCATCTTTCAATTCAACCATATCGATAAGTTCGGCGGCTCGTTTCTTGCGTTCCGCCGCCGGCATGTCGAACAGCCGACCGTAGAAATCGAGCGTTTCTTCCGCGTTCAGGAATCGATACAGATACGACTCTTCCGGCAAATAGCCGATGCGCTCGTTCTTTTCGACGTTGCTGGCCGGTTGGCCCAGAATCGTGATTTCGCCGCTTGTGGGGAACAGCAGCCCCAACAGCAGTTTGAGTGTCGTCGTTTTGCCGGAACCGTTTGGTCCCAGCAGCCCGAAGATTTCGCCCTTATGGACATCCAGCGAGAGCGAGTTGAGCGCCTGAACCTTTTTGCGGCCCCAGAAATCGCGGTAGATTTTGCTCAAATTCCGAATTTGAATGACGGATTCGTCGGACATCGACTGCCTCGTGATGGAAACGAATGGTTGGACAGGAAGAAACTCAAAAGGAACGAGACAGGCGACCACTTATTGTGTCGACTCGACGGACCGCCTCGCTACCGTATACGTCATCGTCAGGTTGATCTGCTGGGGACATTTCCGTCGAAAGGCGAATTCATCACGGTCTAGGAGCCTGGCCAGAATCGGTCGAGCGAATTCAATAAGACGTAACGTGCGCTAATCTAATCGGCCGGTGCTCTGCTCGCAAGATCGGTCGTTTGGCCGATTCACACATGAAATCGTATTGGAAAGGGGTCATACTGGCTGAATCGTCTTTGCGGATTCGATGAGTGCGTATTCTGCATCCATAAGCCTTGCCCACCATGACATTCCTCGCCATAACTCGATCATCCCCTAATTTTACACGGAGAATACTGATGCCCAACTGCAGTACCAGCCGCACCACTCGCCGTCAATTCCTGCAAACGACGGCGTTGACGGTCGCGGGAAGTCATGTGGCTCTTGCCGATTCTAAACGTATTCTGGGAGCCAACAATCGTCTGAACGTGGGCGTGATTGGTGTCGGTGGTCGCGGCGCGGCCGACTTGGCAGCCATGACAAGCGAAAACGTTGTCGCCATTTGTGACGTCGACGAAAACCGCTTGAACGCGGCGTCCACCAAATTCCCCAAAGCTCAGAAGTTCTTCGACTACCGCCAACTGATTGAACGCGAGGATCTCGACGCCGTCGTCATCGCCACGCCCGACCACCATCACGCCCCGGCCACCATGCGGGCTTTGAAACGAGGCCTGCACGTCTATTGTGAGAAACCGCTGACGCACACCGTGCAGGAAGCCCGCCTGATTGCCGAGACGGCTGCCAAGATGAAGGTCGCCACCCAAATGGGGACGCAGAATCATCAGCACCCCGGCTACCTCAAAACGGTTGAACTCATCAAGAGCGGTGCCATCGGTCGCGTGCGCGAAGTTCACGTCATCACCGATCGCCCCGGTCGCTGGTGGCCACAAGGATTGAATCGTCCGCAAGACCGTCCGAAGATTCCATCGAACTTGAAATGGGATCTCTGGCTGGGACCGGCCGCGTCGCGGGATTATCACCCGGCCTACGTTCCCTTCAAATGGCGCGGCTGGTGGGACTTCGGTTGCGGAGCCATCGGCGACATGGCGATTCACCTGTTGGACCCCACCTTCTGGGCGCTCGATTTGGGAGGCGTTGTCGAGGTCACCGCCAAAGGCCCGAAACTCAGCCCCGAATCGGCACCCAAGTGGATGATCGTCGATTTCGAGTTCGCCCAACGGGGCGACCGGCCGCCTTGCAAGGTTGTCTGGTACGAAGGCACCGCCAAGCCGAAAGCCGACATCGCCGCCGAACTTCCAATGAACGGTTCTCTCTTCATCGGTGACAAAGGTCGCCTGGCCGTGAAACACGGCGGACAGCCAATCTTGCTACCCAAAGAGAAGTTCGCCGACTTCAAGGCTCCCGATCCGTTCCTGCCGACTTCTCCCGGCCATCACAAGCAATGGATCGACGCCTGCAAGACCGGCAAGCCAACCGGCAGCCACTTCGGCTACGCCGCCCCCTTTACCGAAATCGTTCTGCTAGGGAACGTCGCGTTCCGCACCGGCCAAACAATCCGCTACGATCAGAAAACCATGCAGGTCACCAACATCAAATCGGCCAACGCCCTGTTGTCGAAGGAATATCGCAAGGGCTGGGAGTTGTAGGGGACGTCGTTGAAGTGGCTGACGTTTCAGCCGTCGATTGATTGACCAGGATAGATCGAGGACTCTGATGATATCCACTCGACTGCTGCACTGGGGCGCATTGGCCCTGTTCATTTTCGGTCTCCCGTCATTGCTGCCTGCCGCTCCGCCAACAATTCTACTGTCTCCCGTGAAGGGGTTGCCGGTCGGACTGGACACCGTCATTTTCGTGCGATTTTCCGAGACAGAACCGATGGTGAAAACCTGGAAGCTGACCGGCCGGGACGGAACGTCAATCATCGCCCAACGCGACGTGCGCACGGGCAGCGTCCTCTGGTTAGAACGCACCACCAAGTCTCGTCGTGAATTCTCGGTTCAGCCGGTTGCAGTGTCTTCTGACGTGACCGTCACCGCAGAGAAAACCGGGTTCCGTTTTCGGGACGGCAAGCGGGTGGTCCTGTTCTACCAACGCGATCCGCATTCGCTCGACGGCAAGCACACCGCAGCTAACTATGTCCACCCGGTCCTTGGCCTCGACGGTGAAACGCTGACGCAAGACTTTCCCAAAGATCACCCGCATCACCACGGCGTGTACTGGGCCTGGCATCAGTTGTGGGTCGGCGAAACGCGGGCCGGCGATCCGTGGGTGAATCGCGATTTTCTCCCCGTGGTGAAAAAGGCCGAAGTCATCGAACAAGGCCCGCAGTTCGCCACGCTCAAGATCCTCGCACATTGGACGTCGCCGCTGGTGACCGAAAAACCGAACGTTCCCACCGCGATCGTCGAAGAAACGACCTTCATCCGCCTGTATCGCGCGATAGGCGATGTGCAATATGTCGATTTTGAAATCACGCTCCGGCCGCTGTTGCCCAACGTAAGAATCGGCGGCTCCGAAGACAAAAAAGGCTACAGCGGATTCACCGTCCGAACCAAACCGCCCCAGGCGTTCCAACTCACCGATGTCGGCGGCGTTCTCGACGGCGACGGCATGCATCGCAAGAGCCGTTGGGCCGACGCGTCGGGGCGTCATGGTCAAGACGAACAGGTTTCGGGAATCGGCATTCTCACTCACAAAACGCTTCCCGAATTTCCGCCGCGCTGGTTGTTGCGACATTACGGCATGCAGAACGTGCTTTATCCAGGGCGTGAAGCCGTTGCGCTCTCGCCCAAGAAACCGCTCACGCTGCGACATCGCTTGGTGATTCATCGCGGCGACGCGAAAACCGCCCGCGTGGCCGATCATCAACGGGCCTATGAATTGCTTCCCTGATCGTCCCAGACACAAACCGATGAAAGGAACTCGACCATGCGATCTGTTCTCATTCCTTCGATGCTGACTTTGTTGGGAGGGCTCGTCATGACGACTGCCGACGCCGCCGATCGTCCGCTGCGGTTGTCATGGGCCAAGAACATCCTCACCGTCGAAGGTGATCACCTTCCAGGGAAGAAAGTCGAAATTTGGTATCTCGAAGCATACTGTCGCGACGGCTCGACCGATCGCGTGTGGGGCGAAACGACGATCGGCCACAAGACCGAGCTCGTCTCGATCTCGAAAGACCACCTCGAAGTGATACTCCGTTGCACGCTGAATGACGGTGTGACCGTCGATCACACCATCCGCACGGGTAACGATGCCGTTTCGTTTGAACTCACAGCCCACAATCCCACCAAAGTCGCCTCGCGCGCATTGGGCGCAACCTTGCGTGCGGGTCGGTGCATTTACCGGCCGCACACAAAAAACGTATCTCGACAAGTCGTTCGTGTTCCTCGACGGCAAATTGGCTCGGTTGCCCACTCCGCACTGGGCCACAAAAGCCCGCTATGTTCCGGGGCAAGTCTGGGCCCCCAAAGGGGTGAATCGCAACGATGTCAATCCGCGGCCGCTCAGCGACGACATTCCCAGCAACGGCCTCATCGGTTGCTTTTCAGGCGATGAGAAGATGATTCTCGCCAGTGCGTGGGAGCCGTATCAGGAACTCTTTCAAGGCGTCATTGTCTGCCTGCACTCCGACTTCCGCATCGGCGGCTTGAAAGCGGGCGAAACAAAGAAGATTCGCGGCAAGCTCTACCTGGTCGCTGCCAACGTTGATTCGCTGCTGAAGCGATACCGCAAGGATTTTCCTGAGCACACGAAGCAAGGAAAGTGACGGTCGTGAAATGGCTTCCGTGAAATGACTTCCACTCGTCATGAACGAGCAGGGATGCCGATACCAAAACCAGGGTGTATCAACCCCGCGTTCCTGTTGGAGTTAGCGTCGTGAGACGAAACGGCACACGCTCCTCAGCATTTCTCAGAGCCTGTGAATCTATCTTCCACTGGGCGGTGAGTATTTTTGTGGGCGGGGTGGTCGC
>Ga0115002_10009356_pt1 | contig 10724 bp, 9 predicted proteins | sample ArcticOcean_MG_C_8_FD_89576 | JGI IMG/M metagenome (GOLD analysis project Ga0115002, IMG submission 89576) | Marine microbial communities from western Arctic Ocean - ArcticOcean_MG_CB11_86 | ecosystem: Environmental > Aquatic > Marine > Oceanic | place: Arctic Ocean: Canada Basin | collected... | reverse complement strand
TGATTATATTGATCTCCAATAGCGGAAACCTGTGTTCCGTTAACCATCCGCCCCCGTGAAGGGGGCCACGCCTATTGGAGATTTATTATGAACCGCGTTACCACCCGTCCCTTATCCATAACCAGATTATTCAGCGCTATTCAGGGCAACCTTGAACAACGTGCCTACAGTCCGCAAACCATCAAAGCTTATCTCGGGCAGTTGCGGCATTTTGTGCGGGACAAAAACCTGACCAATCCGCAAAATGTTTCGAGTGACGATATCAGAGCTTACCTAGAAGGCCTTGTTGAGGAAGGAAAATCAAGGTCAACAGTGGACCAGGCTTATAATGCTCTCAGTTATTTTTATATTGCTGTCTATAACCATGATCTGATTCTGGAAGGATTCAAGCGTCCCCGCAAGAAGAAACTGAAACCCGTGGTGCTGACGGTCAGTGAAGTGCGCAAAATAGCTATTTCAGCAGAGAACCTGAAGCACCGGCTGATGATAGAGCTGGCCTACACGGCGGGTTTACGTGTCTCTGAACTGGTGGCGGTTAAAGTTCAGCATATGAACCTTAAAAAATTGATGCTGTTTGTGCCGGGAATCGGCAAGCTGGGTGCACGCACGACCATTTTTTCCGGCGGCCTTAAAGATGCCCTGCAAAGGCAGGTGGGCAATAAGAAACCTGGTGACTATTTATTTCCCAGCGAACGTGGGGGGTACCTGACAACTCGCAGTGTCACTAAATTTTTTAAAAACGCATTGACCACTTCCGGAGTGGAAAAGCAGGTCACTCCGCATTCACTTCGCCAATCGTTCACCGCGTTTATGCTGGCTAAAGGAACCGACCGTATCGCAGTACAAACCTTGCTAGGCCGAAGAGCTCTCTAACCACTCGGCGTGGGGCCGGTACTGCATTGCCCGAAGCAAACAACACCATCAAGCGCAATACTCTATTGACTCCCCCTTCCACGAAGGGGGTCGGGGGGATTTGTTTTCATGCCCCAAAGAAGTACAATTAGCAAAAACCTTAGTTGGCTAGCAGGTAGCTTTGGCGGCTTAACGAGTCATTGCTATCTGCCTCCGGCGGCTCACCCACGCCTAGTGGGGGAGATAATCGTATTTCATGTTGCGGCGTTGGGGAATAAAACCGCCATCGGTGATGAGTCGCCTGATTTCTTCTTCGTCCATGCAATAGACGGTTCCCGCTGCGGCGACCACGTTTTCTTCCATCATAGTACTGCCCATATCGTTAGCCCCGTAATAAAGCGATACCTGTCCGATTTTTGGTCCTTGGGTCACCCATGAGGATTGCAGGTTACTGAAGTTGTCGAGGAATATTCGGCTGATCGCAAGGGTTTTGAGGTATTCGAACCCTGTTACGGCGGTCTTTATTCCGCTGTCTCCTTGCAGTTGTGTGTTTCCCGGCTGGAATCCCCAGGCGATGAATGCGGTGAAACCCTGGGTTTTATCCTGTAATTTTCTCAGCCGTTCAAGATGTTCAATACGTTCTTCGAGAGTCTCGACATGGCCGAACATCATGGTCGCGGTGGTGGGGATGCCCATGCCGTGAGCGTGTTCCATGACCTCCAGCCATTCATCCGTCATACATTTTTTCGGGCTTATGATTTTGCGTACCCGGTCAACGAGAATCTCTGCCCCGCCGCCTGGTATAGAGTCCAGTCCTGCCTGTTTGAGCCGTGTGAGAGTTTCATCCAGTGAGAGCTTGGATATTCGACTGGTATGAATGATTTCCGCGGGAGACAGGGCATGCAGATGAATGCCGAAACGTTGCTTGATTTTCTGAAACAGGTCCTCAAAATAATCGATCTTCAAATTTTGGTGATGTCCGCCCTGCAGGAGAATCTGGTTTCCTCCGGCTGATACGGTTTCTTCAATTTTTTGAGCGATAGTTTCGAAGGGCAGGACATAGGAGTCGGTATCCGATTCCTTACGGTAGAATGCGCAGAAAGAACAATCGGTAACGCAGACATTGGTGTAATTGATATTACGGTCCACGATATAAGTGATGGTTTTATCCGCTCTTTTTTTTCGGGCCAATCTGGAGGCGACATTTCCGAGAAGCAGGATATCGGTTGTAGAAAACAGTTCCAGCGCTTCATCCGGTGAGATTCTCTGCCCGGCGAGAGCTTTTTCGAGGATGGGCTCAATCATGATGAGCTGGGATTGTCGCAATGAATTTCAAGATGGTTGTCATCGGGATCGTTAAAATAAATGGATTCGCCATCTCCGCGTTTCACGGGACCGCTATCGATTTTCACATTTTTTGTTTGAAGTTCTTTTACGATATTATCAAAGTCAGCGACACTGGCTTCAAAGGCAAGATGCAAGTACCCGTCTTCACTGAGAAGGTTCATGGCTTCTTTGACTTCCAGATCCGGAGCCTCAAAAAGGGCGATGGCGGCGTTTCCGGTAGCCAGCATGATGTGCCGCAGTCCTTTGGAAAACCGGTGGGTGACGCTGAATCCGAGTACAGCCGTATAAAAACTCTCGGCACGGTCCAGGTCTGCCACATTTAGCGCGATGTGATGAATGCCTTTAAGTTGCATGAGAGGTGTAAGAGGACTGACCTATAAAGTTCCGGGGCCAGCACCAATAGGAAGTGAGGTTCCATCCTTATCGAGGTCGGCCAATTTTTCTTCGTGAGTAATTATAAAAATATGGTACCCAAACTTACTTTTGATGGGACCTTGCACCTCACCAACCGGAGCTTCCATGGCCGCTTTTTCCACTTCAGGAGCGGAGGTGTTATGCTCGAGATATCCAAGATCGCCACCTTTAAAGCGGGACCCACAGGCACTGTATTTTTTTGCCATCTTGGCAAACATTTTGAGTAGCATCTCGCGGTCTTTATATTCATCTTCTTTCAGGTGATCGAGAAGCAAGTTGGCAAGTTCTTCTGTGCTCAGAACAATGTGGCTGAGTCGAATAGATCGTATCGGCATATCAGCATCCCTTATGGACATTGGTAAACAGTTTATATGTTGAAGTCACATTATAACCTCTACTCGTAATGGGTACAACCACCCACTAGCCAGCATATTACATGGCTACTGTCAGTAAAATAGATTTCCCCTCCCTTCATAGGGACTCAAGCCCGATGAGTTGAGGGGTTGAGCAGGGAGGGTTGGCTCATGAAACCCACCAGAAAATCCACACCCCTCCTGAACGTCACTGGAGCAGTGCCCCTCATGAGAGGGGAGGATCATTGAAGCTAGTGAGATTGAAAAAATATTTCAATGGCATCCAGGAGGGATGACACGGTGTATTGTTCCGGCATGATATCTACATTTAAACCGGCATCCTGGGCGGTTTTTGCAGTGATGGGGCCGATGCAGGCGATCTTGGCTTTTTTGATTTCGGATTTGTCACCCATTAAGGTCAAAAAGTTTTTGACGGTGGAGGAGGAGGTAAAGGTGATGACATCAATGCTCCCCTCTTTGAGCCTCTTTTCCAAGGCAGATGTTGATGGAGAAGGCAGGATGGTCTGGTAAGCCGGGACGACATCGACAACAGCTCCCATTTTCCGCAGTTGTTCGGGCAGGATTTCGCGGGCGACTTTAGCGCGGGGTAAAAGAAACCGTTGGCCTTTTATATTTTCGATACTTTCGATCAGGGATTCTGCGACAAAATTTTCGGGCACCACATCCACGCGGATTCCCAGATCGCGAACCGCCTCGGCGGTTTTGGGGCCGATGGTGAAAATACGAATCCCTTTCAATTCACGGATGTCCTGCTCAATAGCCTTGAGTCGGTTGGCAAAAAACCGCACGCCATTGACGCTGGTGAATATGAGTCCATCGTATTGAGAGAGGTTGTTCAGTGCATCATCCAGGGGTGACCAGTCATCCGGGGCGATGGTCTCGATCACTGGAAAAAAGAAGGTCTCGGCACCCAGCTCTTGCAGGCGATCCATCATGGATTCGGCCTGATCGCCTTTTCGAGTGACCACAACAGTTTTTCCGAATAGCGGCAGGTGTTCATACCATTCGATGACGGATTTCAGGTTTACCACTTCTCCGATGATGGTCAGGGCCGGGGGCAAAATTTTATCCTTCGCCGAAATTTCCACAATGGTAGCAAGGGTGCCGGTCCAGGTTTTTTGCCGGGCCGTTGTGCCCCATTGAATTACGGCAATGGGGGTATCCTGGTTTTTGCCGAATTTCATGAGTTTTTCGACAATTAAAGGAAGTTTACGTGCGCCCATGAGAAAAACCAAAGTACCGGACCGGGCGGCTATTTTTTCCCAATCGATATGAATATCGCCCTGCTTTTTCTCGTTGCTCCCGGTGATGATAGAAAGGGTGGAAGAAAGGTGCCGGTGCGTGAGTGGGATGCCAGCATAAGCGGCGACCCCCATCACCGAGGATACACCGGGAACAATGATGAAAGGAATTCCTGCCTTCTGGACGGCCTGAATTTCTTCTCCTCCGCGCCCAAACAGAAAAGGGTCGCCGCCTTTCAAGCGGACAACGATTTTCCCTTCATGAGCTTTGCTGATGAGCAGATGATTGATCTGTTCCTGTTCCATGGAGGCCACGCCTTCTTTTTTCCCCACATAGATCATCTGGGCTGATTTTTGGGTGAAGCGGACCATATCTGGATTGACCAGGTGGTCGTATAAGATGACATTGGCTTTTTGCAACCACTGCTTGCCGCTCAAAGTTAACAGTCCGACATCGCCCGGCCCGGCACCGACTAGAACCACTTTGCCTTTATTTGAATCAACCATTTTGTGTGTGCAGGTAGTTCGCGAGATCTGCGAATTCATCGAGCGAGAGGGTTTCGCCTCTTCGGTTAAGGTCAATGCCGGCCAATCGGGCCTGCCCGTTCTCCTCATTAAACAGGTGTTTCCAGTCTTTTAAATTATTTTTTAGCATTTTCCTTTTATGAAAAAATGCTGAATTCACCATTTTAAAAAATAGTTTCGGATCTTCCACCTGCACCCTTGGTTGGGGCAGGGGTTTTAGGCCGATAAGGGAAGAATCAATTTTTGGTGGCGGCGAAAACGCGGTGTTGGGAATTTCAAGCAATCGCTGAACTTCGCAATGATACTGCACATAGACGGAAAGCGAACCATATGCCCTCTGGCCAGGGTTAGCCGTTAATCGGTCCACCACTTCTTTTTGTAACATCAATGTCATGGAGCGAATATATTTGCGGTAATGGATCAATTTTTTCATGATGTGGGTGGCGGCGTAATAGGGAAGATTAGAAACAACATTAAGTTTTATTCCCAGGGAACTGTAGTCAAACTTTGCCGCATCGCCTTCAACCAGTTTAAAAGACGGAGTATCGCCGAACCGGTTTTGCAGATCCTTGGAAAGCCGAGAGTCCAGTTCGATGGCGGTCAGCGAGTCGGCCTGCTGGATCAGGAGTTGGGTGAGGATACCCTTTCCCGGTCCGATCTCTATCACAGGTTCTCCCGGCTGGATATTTGCCAGTTCGATTATATTTTGCGCGATGCTGGAATCGATAAGGAAGTTTTGCCCGAGCGGCCTCTTCTTCATTGCATGGATAGGGTGGATTGAGACAATTGAACCGCCGTCCGCAAAGCCATTTTAAGATTTTTGGCACAGGCTTTATCCCTTCCAGCAATATCGAATGCGGTGCCATGATCCACGGAGGTTCTCAATATGGGCAGGCCCAGAGTGATGTTCACTCCCTGCCCGACGGAGTCCATTTTTACCGGGATCATCCCCTGGTCGTGATACATGCAGACCACTGCGTCATATTTCCGGGAATCTGGTCTGCCAAACAGGGCATCGGCGGAGAAAGGCCCGCTGGCCTGGATGCCTTCCTTTTGCACGGTTTTCAGTGCGGGCAAAATATGATCGCTTTCTTCCTGCCCGAAAATGCCTCCATCCCCACAATGCGGATTGAGTCCAGTCACCGCAATACTGGGAACATCGGTCACATGCCGGGTCAGCCATTCGTGAGTCAGACGAATAGTGTTGAGCACCCTTTCTTCGGTAATAAGGGGTTTGACCTGTTCCAGGGGGACATGGGTGGTGACAAGCACAACCCTTATGGAACTGCCCGCCATCATGAGTGCGGCCTGTTTTGAATTCGTGAGATGGGCCAGTAGTTCGGTATGTCCGGGAAAAGGATAGCCTGCAAGATGCAGGCTTTTTTTATTAATGGGTGCTGTAGTTATGGCTGAGACTTCATCATTGAGTGCCAGGTCCACGGCGGTTTTGATTGCTTCATAGCTGGCTTGGCCGGCTTGAGAACTGGGTTTGCCAACGGAAATATTTTCGGGAACGTTATTGAGGTCAATGACATCAATGGTGCAGGTCTGGTACCAGCCTTGATCGGGCCGGGCAATAGCGTGCACCAGAATCTCTGGTGCATACTTTTTTGCGGTTGCCTGGAGCAGGCGGGCATCGCCGATGACTACTGTCCGGGATTGAAGATGCAGGGTGTCATCCTGAAAAGCTTTGACGATGACCTCAGGTCCGATCCCTGCCGGGTCTCCCATGGTTAATGCAATAATAGGTGCTGAGTCCACAGTTCTAACTCTAATTTAAAGATGAGGAGCACCATGAAAGGAGGATTATTTCCTCAATTTACGGATTTTTCCTTTATTTTTTTTTGATAACCCGGAAGGATTTGGACTTGCATCCAGGATTTTTTTATCCACGTTGTCTTCATACTCTTTGAAATTTTCTATAAACTGGAGTGCAAGTTCGCGGGCTTTTTCATCGTAAGCCTCCGGGTTTTTCCAGGTGTTCCTCGGTTGCAGGATTTCGTCTGGAACCCCTTTGACCTTTACCGGAATATGCAGGCCGAAAATCGGGTCCGCATGAGTTTCCACTTGGTCCAACTGGCCCTCAAGGATAGCCTTGATCATAGTCCGGGTATATTTGATTTCTATCCGATGCCCGACCCCATAGGGCCCCTCTGTCCATCCGGTATTCACCAGCCAGCAGGATACGTTATATTTGGCGATCTTCTCCCCAAGCATATCCGCATAAATGGATGGGTGCAGGGACATAAACGGAGCACCAAAACAGGTGCTGAAAATCGCTGTGGGTTCGCGGCTTATCCCTTTTTCGGTTCCTGCCACTTTAGCGGTGTAACCTGAGATGAAATGATACATGGCCTGCTCCGGGGTGAGCTTGGAAACCGGAGGCATGACTCCATATGCATCGCAGGTCAGCATGATCACATTATCTGGATGACCTCCCATACCACTGAGCACAGCATTTCGAATATGGGTGATGGGGTAACTGGCTCGCGTGTTTTCCGTGAGGCTCCCATCATCCAGGTTGAGGCGGCGTGTATCCAGATCTAAAACCACATTTTCAAGCAGGGTGCCAAACCGGCGGGTACATTCATGAATTTCGGGTTCTGATTTCTTGGACAAGCGAATCACCTTGGCGTAACACCCGCCTTCAAAATTAAAGACGCCTCGATCGCTCCACCCATGTTCGTCATCGCCAATCAGTTTGCGTGCAGGGTCTGCGGACAAGGTGGTTTTCCCGGTTCCGGAAAGCCCGAAAAATACTGCCGAGTCCCCCTTTTTTCCAATATTCGCGGAACAATGCATGGATAAAACGGATTGTTTTTGCGGAAGCAGATAATTCAAAATGGAGAAAACAGATTTTTTGATTTCCCCGGCATAACTTGTTCCACCAATCAAAACCAATTGTTTGCCGAAATCAACGATGACAAAAACTTCCGAATTGGTTCCATCAATGGCAGGCACGGCTTTAAAGCCGGGAACCTGAATGACGGTGAACGCGGGTTCATGAGTTTCAAGCTTTGCCATATCCCTGATCTGGATAAACATGTTCCTCGCAAACAGGCTATGCCATGCCTGCTCAGTGATCACGCGTATATGGGTCTGGTGCTTGGGATCGGAACCGGCGCAACAATCCTGTACATAAACTTTTTTGCCCTGTAAATAGGCCAGAATCCTGGAGTACAGAGCTTCAAATTGTTCTACGGTAAAAGGCTTATTGACTTTTCCCCACCAGATGTTTTCCTGACTGGAAGGCTCCTGAACGATAAACTTGTCTTTCGGTGCCCGTCCGGTATGTTCTCCTGTGGTCACACACACAGGCCCTAAATGGGAAACATGCCCTTCTCCGTTGTGGATGATATGTTCGTAGAGTTGTGGAGTAGATAAATTCCAGTGAATCTTTTCCAGATTTTTCAGACCATGCGTTTCCAGACCAACTTTATGTTTTAAAACTTTTTGCGGCATGGACAATATTCCTTTATGATATAAGGGTGATGGTTGTAAGCGATTGAAAGGGAACGGCTTCTACGTTTAGCCCCTTCGTTGATTGTTTATAACAAAGTTTATCATATTTAAGATAAATGAAAAACGCTTTTTACCTCGGAAACCCGCTTTTAAAGACAAATTTTTTAGGGCTTTAGAATGTTTCGATTGTTTGGTGAAAAAAAGGAGGAGCCGCAGATCGAGGTTCTGGCACGCGAAAAAACCAGGTATAACGATATTTATGTTATCCAGAATGGGGAGCACCGCGAACTTTGGTTCAAGGGCAATGGGGAATATTACCTGCAAAGCCGGGTGGACACGAAGGGGCAAAACCCTCTTGCCCTGGTGTACTCACGAATGATCATGGCTTCCCTGCTGTTTTGTCCGGAACCCAGGAGAATGCTCATGGTGGGTTTAGGCGGAGCCGCGGTCACCAATTGTCTTGGCGCATGGTTCCCGAATTTGAAAATAGATATTGTGGAGGTGGATGGAAAGGTCGTTGAGGTGTCCAAAAAATATTTTTCCCTGCGAGAGTCTGGCCATTGTAAGGTGTTTGAAGAAGACGGGAGAGTATTTATCCAGAAACGCAAAGAGCAGGAACCTTATGACTGGATCATTCTGGATGCGTTTAAAAGCGGGTCCATCCCCTATCATTTGAAGACCGAGGAGTTTTATAAAGAAATTCGCGCGGTGCTTAGTCCCGGCGGCGTGGTGGGATCCAATCTTTATGGCAAGGGAAATACCTTGAAACCTCGGGATACCAAAACCTTTCTCTCGGTGTTTCCTAATATTTATTGTTTTGAAGATGATGATCAGGTCGCAACGGTGCTCATCGCGACGGATGGGGAATGCTGGAGCGAAGAAAAAATTCGTGACCGGGCATCAACATACCGAAAACTGCCGGAACCCTTTTCCATGGAAGAAGTAGCGAAAACGTACCGGCCAGGAAGATTTCGGGAAGATTCCCCCTCAATGTTTAAAGACCATCTCTCGGGCAACGGTTTCCTGCATGATGTTGAGCTGGAAAACCGGCAAAATTCCAAAGCCCGCCGCTATCCCATCACGAACGTCCACTAAAAAATTGGCAGGCCAAATTTTTAAGTAGAAAGGTCAAAGATCTGCACTTTGCCCCCATCAAAATTAGCCACCGCTAATTGGTCGTTAAAGATGGAAAGCCCTCCCACTTTTCCCAACTGCCCGGCTCTTCTACCTGGTTTGTGGTAAACGCTCTGGACTTCGAGTTGGTTGTTGAAGTGTATAATTTGGCTATTCCAGAAATCTGAGCCGAAAATACCGTGGCTGGGATGCCAGGCCAGAAAATAAATTTCATCCACTCCCAAACTGGCTTTCTCGGTCTCGCGGATCAGATTGCCTTGTGCGTCAAAATGTTTCAGCAAAGATTTTGACCGGTCTCCCACAAGATACGCTCCATCCGGCAGGCAATAAATACTGACGGGTTCCTGCAAGTGGGCGCTCAGGGTTCGTTGAACTTTACCTTGCCCATCAAAAACCCGTATCCTGTTATGTTCGGATTCAGCTACCCAAATATCATCCTGAGCATCGACAGAGAGGGAGAAAATGGGGCCAAAATCTCCCCGTCCAAACTGGAGAAGGAAATTGCCGCAGCGGTCAAACTTTTTTATTTCCCGGTTCATTTCATCAATAACATAAATCGAGTTTTCGCTGTCGGTAGACAGATGAACCGGGTATTGCAGGCAGGTGGGGGCGGATCCCCATCCGCCAAAATGAAACTGGTAGCTACCTTGTTGGGAGTAGCTGTAAACCCGGTGGTTTTCATAGTCGGCAACCAGCAGATCACCATCCCGGTTGTAGTGGATTCCTTGAGGCGCCAGGGTTTGCCCGATTTCCGCACCGGCTTTTTCTAGAATCCGGCTTTCCCGGAAACTTGTTTTCGGGCCTTCTTCTGAAGCCGGCAGGGAGCCCAGAAATTCGGCCAGCTTGTCCAGAATATTTTTTATTCTGGAGTTCCTCTGAAATTCAAACTCAAGCCGATCCAGATCAATTTTTACCCGCTCGACTTCATCTTCAATTTTTATTGAATCTGAAATCTCCGAGATTTTATATTCAGACGCCCTTTCCTTGGCTTGACCAGCCAGTTCCGCGAGCTTGAAAGTCTTTTCCTTGCGGGATTGCGAAATTTCCCGGATTTGCTGGTCCCGCTCTGAAAGGTGATCGTTAAAGGAATTAAAAAATTGTCGAGGCTCTGGGTCTTCAGGCGCATTATTTTCCAGAGACAAAAAAGCACCCGCGAGAACAAGACGATGAAGATTGAGCGATTGATTGATGTCAAGACTCATGACCATTCTGCGAATCAGGTTGATTTGAAACTGCACAATGGCGATATTATCGTTGATGGTAATGGGGGAGACCTTGTCTTCCACGTTGGTCTGTTTTAACTGGATATCCAAATCCTTGCGATTCTGAGACAGTTCTTCCAATTGCTGAATGAGTTCCCGGGATTTTTCCTGAT
>Ga0115002_10009355_pt1 | contig 10725 bp, 11 predicted proteins | sample ArcticOcean_MG_C_8_FD_89576 | JGI IMG/M metagenome (GOLD analysis project Ga0115002, IMG submission 89576) | Marine microbial communities from western Arctic Ocean - ArcticOcean_MG_CB11_86 | ecosystem: Environmental > Aquatic > Marine > Oceanic | place: Arctic Ocean: Canada Basin | collected... | reverse complement strand
TCCGGCATTACTCCAGGTCCCGAATCTTCGAGAGTCGCCGGATGTACCGCGGCTCTTTCATCGGGGTCTCGATAAAGGCCTCGACGATGTCGATCGCCTCGGGCACGGTGACCAGCGTCGATCCGAGCGCCAGCACATTGGCCCCGGTGTGCTGACGAGCGTACCGCGCCAGCGTGCGATTCATGGACATTGCGGCTCGCGCGCCGGCAACCTTATTGGCGGCAATCGTGGATCCGAGGCCCGCTCCATCGATCGCGATGCCCGCATCAGCCTCACCACGAGCGACCTGCACCGCCACCGATGCCGCAGTGTCAGGGTAGTCCACCATATCTGTGGTGTTCGTGCCCAGGTCGTGGACTGCTAAGCCGCGACCACGCAGATGTTGAACGATCGCCTGTTTCAGTGCTACACCGGTGTGGTCACTCGCGATAGCCACAGTGCGAATCTCGCTGGGCGGCGCGAGCGACTCCGCGTCCACATCGGTGCCTTCGCGCACGATGGCAACGCGACGTTCCTTGAGTGTGTCGTGCGCAAGCGGTGTGACATGGCCGCCCGCGACAAGAACGACAGTGCTGCCATACTCCAGCATCCGCGCGTCGGCCTCGGCAATCATGTTGAAACGTCTCATCGGGCGGTTCGCTATGTTACCCTCGCGTTCGGCGCTCCACCAAGCAAAGTACGAAGACGCCGCGAAACGCCATGAGAGTGCTGATCTCCTCGCACGATATCCAGCTCCGTGTTCGCGAGATGGCTGCCCACATCCACCGGGATCATCCCGAAGGTGTGCACCTCATCGCGGTCCTCAAGGGTGCGTTCGTGTTTCTCTCCGACCTTGCCAGGGCGCTCCCCGGGCCCTGCTCGATCGACTTCATGGCCGTGTCGAGCTACGGGACACGATCGTCATCCTCGGGACAGGTGCAACTGTTGAAAGATCTCGACACCGGCATCGAGGGACGGCCCGTTGTCATCGTCGAGGACATCATCGATACAGGGCTGACGTTGACCTATCTGCAAGATCTTTTGCGCGCTCGGTCGCCGGGTAGCCTGCGAACCGCCTGCCTGCTGAGTAAGCCGTCACGGCGAAAGGTCGACGTCGCACTCGACTACGTCGGTTTCACGATCGACGACACGTTCGTGGTCGGCTACGGACTCGACGCCGCTGAGCAGTACCGGAACCTGCCTCATATTGCTACGCTCGACGTTCCAGATGGCGGAGGGCTCGCCTCGCGTCGCACCATGATTGGCGACCGTGCCTCTCCACATCGTTGACCACCCCCTGGTGCAGGACGCGCTCATGGAACTGCGGGACGCGCGCCCCGAACCTCCCGCGTTTCGCCGAGCCGCAACCCGGATCAGCACGCTGCTAGCTGCCGAGGCCCTCCGCGATGTTCCGTCCACATCCAGCACGGTTATCACGTCGCACGGCCCGGCGGAGGGTCAGGTCGTCAGCGGCGACGTGGTTGTGGCGCCAGTGTTGCGCGCGGGGCTCGGCATGCTTGATGCTGTCCTGGCGCTCTTGCCTGTAGCGCGCGTCGGGCATATCGGTCTCCAGTGCGACAAATCGACCGCGATCGCGACGACCTACTACGCCAGGCTGCCCCCAGATATCGGCAACAGTTTCGTGATGGTCATCGATCCGGTGCTCGCCGCCGGCGCTCGCGCGATCTGCATGATCTGCATCGTCGCCGCGCCCAAGGGCGTCGATGTCGTCACCGAGCGCCATCCCGACGTGGCCCTCTACGCGCCCGTTGTTGATCGCGGACTCGACACGCGCAAGTACATCGTGTCTGGACTCGGAGACTTCGGCGATCGCTTGTACGGGACGGTTTAGCGGCTGTGCTAGACTCGAATTTCGTACCTGATGCATCCATCCGGGCGCGTGGCTCAGCGGTAGAGCACCCGCTTCACACGCGGGGGGTCGATGGTTCGATTCCATCCGCGCCCACCACTTTTTCAACCTAACTGGGGCCACCGCACGAGACACCGTCGGAGCCATCCGTGACACTCATGCGAGGGAATCACATTCGGTTTGCCGTGATCTAGCTCGTCTTCGCAGGTGCAGTGTCGGCCTACGGCCAACTTCCGTCGGAACCAGCGACGGAGATGGGCGAGGCCGATACAGCGCAGACACCGGTCGAACGAGGCGCGCTGCTCGTCACGAACGACGCCTGTCGCTAGGGCAGACAGCTCCCCTGAAGGGTGTGCGCTCTCGAACCGTCTGTTCCCACACCAGCCAGAAACTCCTCAAACGTCTGCAGCGGCACGGGGTTGCCCTGCTGCCCAGAGGCGGGTATCAGCGCCCAGCGATCCAGCGCGCTGGTGCGCGAATCGGTCTCCGAATCGAGCGCGGGAACACCCGGCGACGATTCGACGTGGCCAACCGGGACACACAGCGACGGATGATCGAACGGCGCGCGCTCGAATGCGACCCGATCGTCGGTGAGGGCCTCCATGAACGCGATGAGTGCTGTACGGTCTCGGGGATTGATGCGAATCCGAGTGATGTCCTGGTCGAGGGCCGTATCCGGAAAGTCGCCCTGCCGCGCGTAGAAGTCTACGACCTGCGCCAAGGAGGCCGCACCGCCCGTATGAAAATACGGGCCGGTAAACTCCACGTTGCGCAACCCAGGCGATTTGAAGACGCCAGCCGAGGCATTGGCACCAACCGCGGGGAAAAACGGCACGCCGAAGCTGTCGCTCCCGCCGCCCCCGACGTCGTCGCTTGGAGGACTCACACCGGTGCGAAAGAAACCGAGATCACGGGGTCGCTGTCTGCCGTCCTGCTGAGCCACCGTGGACACCCCGGCTGCGGTGAGCTCCGCCCCCTGGTGACAGCGGTCGCACCGCCCTTGTCCCCCAAACGCCCGTAACCCGCCTCGTTCCAGCGACGTGAGCGCCGACGTGTCGCCGTCGAGGAACCGATCGAGTCGTGTGTCGTCGGATACCAGGGTTGATTCATACGCCTGGATCGCCACGGCCCAGAACAGGGCGAAGTTGGCCTCCATCTGTGTAAACTCATTCGTTCCGCGGGGGCTGTCGATGCCCGACACGAGGCGACGTCCGCCGTCCACGACCTGCGTCGACTGCCAGTAGGCCGGCTGGAACGCCGCCCGAATAAGTGACACGTAGTTGTGCTGGGGCTGCACTCCCGGGCCCCCGGCGTTGGCCAGGCCCCCAAGGACGCTGTCTGAAGCAGACACCTGCTGCCGCGCGAGCGGCGGGAGCGCGAGCATCTTCTTGCCGAGTTGAGCCCAGGCTCGGCCGTCGTAGGACATTTCCACCGCGTTCAACGGCGGCCCGACAGCCTGGGAGGCGAGGCTCGACTGGTCGAGCCTCGCCCGCGTCAACGTCAGCCCGTCGCTCGAATCGACCAATACGTTGGCCGCCTCGTCCGAATCGCCAAACGGTGTGGCTCCGGTGAAGATCTCTCGCGCGCGCCCATCCCAGAAGTTCCGGACGTTGAACACCGCGTTAATCACGCTCGGTGCGTTGCGAGATGTCGCCTGGCGCAGCCGAATGCCGCCGACGGAAAACACCCCTGGGTCGCCAGGGTCGCTGCCAAGATCGACCCGATCGGTAAGACGGATGTCCACGAACGTCTGGGCGACAAGCCCGGCGGATCCGACGACGAACCGGCTATCGCGCGTCACAGGCGACTGGTTGTTACCGGGGTCTGCAAACTGGTGAAAGGGAAAATCCCCCGTGCTGAGCACCTGGTTGCGGGGGAAGCTTGTGGCCAGCCCTGGGGGACTGGCCAATTGATTCTGCAGTCTGTGGTCTGCCCCGGCGTGGAAGTGACAGGACGCGCACGCCGTTCGGCCATCACTCCCGACTTGGACATCCCAGAAGAACGCCTTTCCAAGCTGCACCAGCGCCGCGGGGTCCCGAACATAGACATCGAGACCGACGGGCTGCGGCACGCCCACCACCCTGAGCGAGCCGAGCGACGCCCCGCCAGCACCACCCTGGGCGGACAGCCCCAACGCACCCGCGAACATGAGCCCGGCGAGCGCCAGTGCCACCGCGGCTGGCGAGCGACGCATGTGCGTGGTTGTTGTTGGCAGAAGGCTCATGAATCCATTGGACCGTGGGTCACTCACGCAAGTCACGTGCCAGCGCACCCGCAGCAGATTACCCAGGGAAGAACCACTCTGGCCTGGGCGATAATCGTCTCGGGTATGCGTGTGTACTCCGCGTCGCCCATCCCGAACGCGTCCCTGTACTCGATCTCGGACAGACCGCTGCCATCGCGCCTGCTGGAAGCGGACCGATCAGGCTAGACCGAACAATACGAAGTCTTTGCTCTGCGCTATTCGCTGGGAGCGATGGTCGAGGTGGCGCGTCATTCCCGGATAGCTCTCTAACAACCACATCCGGTCCCTGGACAGGAGCAGGTAAAGTGCCCCGCCCTTCAGCACCCGATGGGCTTCGGCGGCGTAGGCTCGAACGACGGCGGCCGTGGGTGCACACTCGAGCACCTGCATGGAAAAACAGAGATCGAAGTGTCCATCCGGCACATCAGCGCTGTCCTTCCCGCATGTTCTCAATCAGGTGCAATCCGCGCCGTCGTCCGAGCCGCCTCGCAACCAGCGCGATCAGCGCCTCGAGCATGCGCCTGTACTCCGCGTCGCACATGCCAAACGCCTCAAAATACTCGCCCTCGGAAAGACCAGCATCGCCCCATTCACTGTCGAACGCGTAGCTCTGCCCACCCTTGTCCACGGTGTCGAACGGCTCGTCATTGCGCGGGCGCGGCTGAAGCCCGTTGACGCCGGCATCGGAGACAAGCACCTTCGAATACTGAATCGACGTACTGTTCAGCTCGATGTAGACGCCACGATAGTCGCGTTCGGCCACTTGCTCGTCGATGCGCGCAGCAGGCATATAGTGGGCCTTGACGACGAGGAGTTGACTGCCAGACAAATGCAGAGCTCCCACGTACTCATCAGCTGCGATTCTCGCGGCGATACTGTCGAGCCGCGCGCCGTCCAGCACCGTGGCCAATTCAGAGGCAAGCTGTGATGATCAGGATTCCTGCGCCGTCGCACACGCAGGTGCGCCGAGGAGAAGGCACACGACAGCGACAGAACGCATGGTGTGCGAGTGATCAGTCATACGAATATCCCCGGTTGCGGGACGGTCCGACGGTCAATTCGGACTGAGGTGGCGGTAGGTGCGGCGCGGCGGTAGACCCACTAGAAGCCCGTGGGGAGAGCCCGTCTGCATTCGACGAGCGGCGCATCCTCGCGGATTGCTAGAAAAGACTGACCCGAATGTTAAGAAATCTCCTAGGATCAGCCCGAATGTCCTCGACGAGCTGCCGTAGCTCATCCATGGTGCCGTTCATGTTGTCGTACAGCTGACGGTCATGCAGGAGTTGGCCAGCCGTGCCATCCCCTTCTTGGAGTCCTGTCATCACGGCGTCCAGGCGCTCAGACATGGAGTTGAGCCGATCGTACAACTCGGGCTCGTTAATCAACTTTCCTGCGGTGCCTTCTCCGCGGCTAATCTGACCGGTAATCGAGTCGAGATTCGTCGTGGTCGACGACAGACTCTGCACAAGCGTGTCATCACTGAGCAGCTTGCCGAGACTCCCCTCGCCTGCCCGTATTCGGGCGGTGACCGCCTCCAGGTTCTGAAGTGACGCTTCCAGCGCCTGGGCAGCGGCCGGATCGTTAGCGAGCCGTCCCAACGTGCCCTTTCCCTCGCCCACGTTGGCAACAACCTGTTCGGCTGCTCCCACGACGGCTGCCAGCTCAGCGTAGAGCGAATCGTCGGTGAGCAATTGCCCCACGGTCCCACGGCCGGACCGCATGTCCTGCAACAGCGCAGTCAGTTCCTGGATTCCCTCTCCTGCCCGCGTGGCAACCTCCGTAATTGATCCGGCAGCCACCCCGGAAGGGATATAACCCCACTCGGGAACAGGGGTGCCACTACTCGACGCGGTAATGTCGATCGCCGGCTCGCCGACCAGCGAGACCGACCCCAGCGCCGCCGTGGATGTTGATGTGACACGTGACTGCATGTCGCGGCTGATCTGCATGACAATCTCAACCTGATCGCCCGCAAACGCGACACCGGTCACCGAGCCAACTTCAACCCCGGCCACGCGTACCGGCGCGCCGGGTTTTACCCCCGCGACCGACGGGAAGATCGTTTTCACCGCGTAGCGCTGCCAGAAAAATCCCCCCTCCCCACTGAGGAGAAATATCAGCATGCTCGCCATGACGATCGCGGAGACCGTCAGTGCGCCAATTTTCAGTTCAGCCCAAGCAAGGGAACGCGTACGCGGCATAAAACAGCCTCTCGGAACAGCGGACGGAGCATCCGCCCATACACTACGACAAAAACGTCCTCAGATAGCCGTCTGACGCCCCACGAAGGTCGGCAGCGTGCCCCTCAAACGCGATGACACCATCCTTCAGCATCATGAATTCCGCCTCCTCGACCTTGTCGACGTCGGCGGCACCAATCTTCAGTCGACCGTCGTTCCTGTGCTGCGCTTCGTGCGTTGCGACATAAAACGCATCGCGGAGCTGATGCGTCACCAGGATCGAGCTGACGTTTTCCAGATCGCGCAATTTCACGATCTCATCATCAACCGTGATAGCCGATATTGGATCAAGGCCCGTCGTCGGCTCGTCGTACAGGAGAATCCGCGGCTTGGCCGCCATCGCGCGGGCGATCGCCACCCGCCGCCGCTGCCCGCCCGACAGCGCCGACGGCATCCGGTCAGCCAGCTCTGCGAGGCCGATGAATCCCAGCACCTCCTCCACACGATTCCGAACCTGGTCTGACGCCATCCCCATCTCTTCGCTGAGCTTGTACCCGACGTTTTCCGCGACGGTGAGCGAATCGAAGAGCGCTCCCTCCTGGAACACCATGCCGAGATCGGCTCTGACCGTCATCATCTGCCGCTCCGTCATTTTGTCCACCCGCTCACCGTTGACCCACACGACGCCCGCATCGGGCTTCAAGAGGCCGAGTATCAGCTTGAGAATGGTCGACTTACCGGATCCGCTCGCGCCGAGAATGATCTTGGTATGACCAGTGATCACCGTGAAACTGATGTGTCTCAGTATGACGGTGTCGTCGAAGGCCAGCGACACCCCGTCAAAGACCACAATCGGCGCACCCGGCCCGAGCGCCTCGTCGAGTGCCGGAGAACGTAGCGTGGACAACTCCATCAATACAGCACAGGGATAAGCACTCGTGTCACAAAGAAGTCGACGGCAATCACCGCTACCGACGAGGCCACGACCGCATTGGTTGTCGCCCGGCCGACGCCCTGGGTTCCACCGCTCGTGCGCAAGCCAACGTGGCAGCCGATCGTGACAATCGCGAAACCGATGAAGAACGGCTTGATCAGCCCCATCCAGGCATCCTGAATAAACAGGCCCTCGACCACCGATAACCAGTACAGGCTCGACGCTACACGGAGCTCGTACACCGCAATGATCCAGCCACCGAAAATCCCGACCGCATCAGCCACCACGGTCAGCACCGGCGCCATAAAGAATCCCGCCAGCACCCGTGGCACGACCAGTTTGCGCACGGGATCGGTCCCGAGCGCGCGGAGCGCATTGATCTGATCCGTGACGACCATGGACCCCAACTCCGCGGCGATACCCGAGCCAACACGTCCCGCAAGCATCAACCCGGTGAGCACGGGGCCGAGTTCCTTGATCATGGACGCACTAATCAGACGACCGACGAAAGGACGTGCGCCGAACTGGTCGAGTGTCATACCGCTCTGCAACGCCAGCACGGCACCGGTGAAGAATCCCGTCAGTACCACGACGGTGAGCGATCCAAACCCGATCTGCTCGAACTGCTCAACGACATCGCGAAAATAGAACGGGCGGCTCACGCACGCTCGAAGGGTCGCGCCGACGAGGCGCACATATTCCTGCGTCTCCTGCAGTGCGGACTTGACCCAGTCTTCGACCAGTCTCAGCACAGGGTTAAGGCCCGTCTGGTCCGGCAAGACCCAGATCGTGGGTCCGCAATGCCTTCAGCCTGTCGCGCAGCGCCGCCGCGCGCTCAAACTCCATGTTGGCTGCTGCCGCTTTCATCTCACTCTCCAGCCGTGCGAGTTCCGCATCGAGCTCGGCCCGCGTACGGAATATCTCTGAGGCATCACCCAAGGCCGCGCCCGCCACATAGTCACGTTCGTACACGCTCGACAGCACGTCGTCGATGTCCCGAATCACCGACGCCGGCGTGATGCCGTGCTCGGCGTTGAACGCCGCTTGCAGGAGGCGCCGACGCTCCATCTCGCCCAGCGCAACCGTCATCGACGCCGTCACCTTATCGGCATACATGATCACCCGGCCGTTCAGGTTTCGCGCCGCGCGGCCGGACGTCTGAATCAGCGCCCCGGCTGAACGGAGAAATCCTTCTTTGTCCGCGTCAAGAATCGCCACGAGCGACACTTCGGGCAGATCGAGTCCCTCACGAAGCAGATTGATACCGACCAACACATCGAACACGCCGCGACGTAGGTCCCGAAGAATCTCGACGCGCTCAAGGGTGTCAATGTCCGAATGCAGATATCGCACCCTGACACCCAGCCCGTGGTAGTACGCGGTCAGGTCCTCCGACATGCGTTTGGTCAGCGTGGTGACGAGTATCCGCTCCCGTCGCGCCGTCCGTTCGCGAATCTCGGCCAGGAGATCGTCAATTTGCCCACGCACCGGCCGCACATCAACTGGTGGATCCATCAGGCCGGTCGGCCGAATGACCTGCTCGACGACCACGCCGCCGGCCTGCGAGAGTTCGTACGGGCCAGGCGTGGCTGACACAAACACCACCTGAGTCACCCGCTCCTCCCACTCGGCGAACGTTAGCGGCCGGTTGTCCATCGCCGACGGCAGTCGGAATCCATACGACACCAGCACTTCCTTGCGCGATCGATCTCCATGATACATGCCACGAATCTGCGGAACCGACTGATGGCTTTCGTCGACGATCACAAGAGCATCGTCCGGCAGGTAGTCGAGCAAGGTTGGGGGCGGCTCCCCGGGCGCCCTGCCCGTGAGATGACGAGCGTAGTTCTCGATGCCGTGGCAATAGCCGATCTCCCGAATCATTTCGAGGTCGAACATCGTTCGTTGGTGGAGCCGCTGCGCCTCAAGCACTTTACCCTCGGATTCGAGCTGGCCTCGACGCTCCTCAAGCTCTAGCTTGATCGACTCCACCGCGAGCTTCGTGCGGTCGCGGGGCGTCACGAAGTGTGACTTCGGATATACCGCGACTTTGTCCAGCCGGCGAAGCACGTGCCCCGTCAGAGGATCAAACCACGCGAGCTCATCGACCTCGTCGCCGAACAGGCCGATACGAAGCGCATGCTCCTCGTACGAAGGCACAACCTCAACGATATCGCCGCGCACACGAAACGTGCCGCGACCGAATTCCGTGTCGTTGCGCTCGTACTGAATCTCAACCAACTTGCGAAGGATCTCGTCGCGATCGATCCGCTGACCCAGCTGAAGCGGCAGCAACATCCCGTAGTACGCCTCCGGCGAGCCGAGTCCGTAAATGCACGAGACGCTCGACACGAGAATCACATCGCGTCGCTCAAAGAGAGACCGCGTCGCCGAGAGGCGCATGCGATCGATCTCGTCGTTGATCGTCGCCTCTTTATCGATATACGAGTCGGTGGCGGGAAGGTAAGCCTCAGGCTGGTAGTAGTCGTAGTAGCTCACGAAATACTCGACTGCGGCCTTCGGAAAGAATCGGCGAAACTCCTGGTAGAGCTGCGCGGCCAGCGTCTTGTTGTGGGCCATCACGAGCGTTGGTCGGTTGACCGTCGCCACCACCTGCGCGATCGTGAACGTCTTTCCTGAACCGGTGACGCCGAGCAGCACCTGGCGTGGGTCGCCGCGGTTCAGCCCGGCGACGAGTTCCGGGATGGCATGGACCTGATCACCGGCCACCTCGAAATCGCTGACAAGCGTGAACTGATCGTCTGGTGAAGGCATGGACAGCAGCTCGGCAAGGCCGTGCAACAAACGGCCAACATACGATTCTACTGTCCTTCGCTGTAGAGGGCGAAGTATCCCTTGCGGGATTGCACGCGTGCGTCCTTGAGGTCGGGCCGCGTCAACCTGATCTCAACGTCACGCCAGCTCCCGTCCCGAGCCGTGTCGGTGGAGACATAGCCAAGGCTGTAATGTGAGCGAATCTGCGCAATGACCTTGTCGTAGGCCGCGTCGATGTCCTTCATCGCAGATGGAAAGAATGTCTGGCCGCCGGTCGTTTCCGCGATCTACATGAGCCGGATCCGCTGGTTCAGTGCGGTTGAGCGCCGCTGGTGCTCCATAAACCCCACCGTGTGAATCGTGACGTCAGCTGCGCGAACGAGTGTCATGAGGTCGCCCAATGCGATCGCGCTGCGCGTATCGTCGCCGTCGGTGTACAACAGCAGAATCGTCCGCCCTTCGTTTTCGGCCGCCCCATGGAGGTACACCCCCAGCGCGTCGTACATGGCGGTCCCGCCTTCGGGCTCGCGTCCTCGAATCCGCTCGACAAGACGCGGGAAGTCGCCCTGGCCGTACGTCGCGACCCGTACCTCGGTGTCGAAGTCGACCAGCGTCATGTCAACGGTATCGCTGAACGTATTGAGGAACCGAATGGCGGCGGAGCGCGCCAGGCCGATGTCCTCACCCATACTGCCGCTGGTATCGAAGAGCAGACCCACGTGAAGGGGCGGCCCGGCCTCGG
>Ga0115002_10009354_pt1 | contig 10725 bp, 11 predicted proteins | sample ArcticOcean_MG_C_8_FD_89576 | JGI IMG/M metagenome (GOLD analysis project Ga0115002, IMG submission 89576) | Marine microbial communities from western Arctic Ocean - ArcticOcean_MG_CB11_86 | ecosystem: Environmental > Aquatic > Marine > Oceanic | place: Arctic Ocean: Canada Basin | collected... | reverse complement strand
TTACCGCCTTCTCGCGCAGCATCAATAGCAAGTTGATCTGCGCGCGTTTTCATAATCGCGACGGCGCGATGCAAAATCTCAATTCGCCGCGGTTGGGGAATCCATTTATCGCGATCGCGAAAGAGGTCGTAGGCGGTCGCCAGCCGGCTATCGATGCCTGCCGAACCGATTGTTTCCAGCCGGGCAATCTCCTGGCCATCGAAGGCGGTTTCAACAACGAGTTCCTTGGCCTTCGTTGCGCACATAGAAGTATCCCCTTCATTGCCGAGCCCTACCGGGCCGCGCTCCCTGATTTTTACACCTTACCGCATCGGCCGCCGAAGCCAAACGAGCGGCTGGGAATGTTGTTTGAAAGATTAGGCGCGGCTAGTTCTTCTAATGGGCAAAGGCTGTTTCCGGGACGATGTCGTAATCGTCCGCGTCCGGCGCTTTCCAAAAAAACTGCAGCGTAGAAGTACCTTTGCGCTCGAAGTAAAGGAGGTAAAAATCATACCAGCCGGGTTCGGTGATATTGACCTCGGCCCAATTGGTCATCTGGTCGCCGTGGACATCGGGATCTTCGAGCAACAGCGCGTCGTCGAGCTTAATCCGGATACCATCATTGGAGTTGGCGAGGAAACGATAGATCCCCGGCTTGTCGAGTTTGATGTAACCCTTGATTTCAGCACCAACGCCATCACTCAGACCGCTTGTCAGGGCATTGCCCTGTCCGACCTGATAGTCGAGCTTGGCGATCGGAGGGCCCGCTTTAGCTTTGCGGCGGCCGACAAAATCGGCAATTTCCTTTATGTCGCGGACATAGATCTTCCAGTAGCTCGCAGCCAGGCCGTCCGAGAGTTCGCCATCCTTTGGCTGCGGATCTGCCCGCTGTGGGCTCAACGGTTGTTCTTGCTCTGGCGCGAAATCGTTGGCTTCAACGTGTTCTGCGAAGCCCGGCGCGATCATCGACCCGGTAAAGATAATTGCCGCCGCAGTGGCAACTAACCCCCGCCACACGAGACGCGCACCTGCCAAAGATGATTGCCATCCCACTCCCCGTCTATTCACTATCGTTCCCACCTAAACTTTGCGGCAGAAATTAGCCTGCCAGGGCTCGAATCCCAAATTGTTTTAAGGCCCCCAAACGTCAGGGCAAAGATTGCAGGGCTTGGCGGTATAAAGGCGCGGGGGTACATTGCGCCGCACACCTTCTGCTGGAAAGGAAGAGTATGGCCAGAAGCGCCACCTTTACAGCCAAGCAGATTGCCAGTCGTCTAAGCGTTTCGGTTGGGTCGGTAACGCGCTGAATCGAGAGCGGCAAGCTCACTGCGTTCAAGGACGGCGATCAATGGTGGATCCGCGACGAGGATATCGATCGGTTCCTCGCCTCATCAGGCCCCGAGGCCCCAGACGAGGACGATTACTTCTAGGAATGGGTGGCGGTTAGAGATCCTTGGCCTAGGGCGCACCGTTTTCAAGCTCCGGAAGCGCGATCTCAATCGGATCTTCACCGAGCAGCAATCGCAATTGTTCCTGATCGGCCACGCCGAGGTCACCTATCTCGTTTACAACGGCGACGCGATCCGTATCCTCCGGGAGCTGCCGTAGCGGCACGGCATTGCGGTTCTCGCAGGTGAAACCGATGCGCACTGCCCGGTCTTCAATCCGTGCCTTAAGCAGTCGCTCGATGAGATCGAGATACCCGTCGAGAAACGTGTCGTTGCAAGGCGCATAGTAGAATTGCATACGCTCTACCTCGGAAATCAAAGCAACGCTGATGCGTTCGAGTTGATTGAACGCAGCGAGGCGCGCATCGAACGCGGCATCGTAAATCGTCTCACCCGTATCGTTGCGCAGCAGGTGCGTAAGGCCAACAAGGCGGGTTAGATGCTGGTCGATACGGCTGATCAGTTGCGTGGTTTGACCGACATAAGCAACGACGCGGCAGGGTTGGTAAACCTTCACACGAAGATAGACGGCGGCCACGTCGAGACCGGCGATTTCGTCGAGATCGGTCGGCAGATTACCCGGCCCCAGAGGTCCAAACCAAGTGAGGGTGATCGCCATCGGTAACTTCTCACACTGCGGCGAAGATTACTGCCAAACCCGCGTCGCGACGTCGACGATCCGGGTGAGCTTGGCGCGTTCCTCATCCTCGCTCAGCCCGCCGCCCCCAACCGCGGTGGCAAAACCATATTGCGGACTAAGCGCCAACCTTTCCATGGGAACATGGATACTCGCCGCGTCGATCCGCTGACGAAGCAAATCGACCGGCTCCAAAGCAGGCCGTTTCGAACTCACCAAACCCAGCACGACATATTTGTTGTTCGGCACAAACCGTAGCGGTTCGAAATCACCGGCGCGCTCATCGTCATATTCCAGGCAAAAACCGTCGACCCGGACCTCGTTGAACAGACGCTCCGCAATCGGTTCGTAGCCCCCGGAAGCGATCCACTTGCCGCGATAATTGCCGCGGCACAGATGCATGCCGATGGTCATTCCCGTTGGGCGATCGGCGATGACAGCGTTGATCGCTGAAATGTAACGATCGATCAGCGCCTCGGCCGACCATCCCCATCCGGCAATTTTCTCACGCACGACCGGATCGCAAAGCAACGCAATTGGCACTTCGTCCAATTGCACGTAATCGCACCCGATTTCGCCGAGTTCGTGTAGTTCCTCGCGGTAGATGTCGATGAGCGCCTCCCAGAAGGCATCTGGATCGGGGTAAGCGGCGCGATCAATTCCATCGGGGCCACGCATGAAGTGCATGGCGCTGGGCGATGGCAATGTCACTTTGATCCGCGCTCGTGGGGCGCCCGCGATGTGGGCGTTTGCATAGGCAAACTCATGGGTGGCGATACCGCGTTTCCGACTCAATCGGCCGCCAACATGGGGCACATCGACACCAAGATCTCCGCCTTGCGCATCGGTGAAGTGGAACGATGTCGGCTTGTTGGTCATACCATCAACGGCATCGACGAAACCCCACATCCACGACGACCGCCGAAACTCGCCGTCGGTTAGGTAGCACAGCCCACAATCGATTTGCATCCGCAACACTTCATCGATGCAGCTATCACGCACAATCTCGAACGCGTGGGCTGTGATTTTGCGGGTGCGATATTGTTCGAATGCAGTGCGCAACCGTTGCGGACGCAACAAGCTGCCGATGTGTTCGGCTCGGGTGGGGGGCTTGGCGGAATTAGGGTCGCTCATGGATTCAGCACCCACAGGACGCTAACTGAGGCGTGTGTTCCCAATCTTTGTGATCTGGATCACATCGACCACCAGGAGCCAACGCTACGCTGGGTGGTATGCGCTCGAAATTTTACTGCGGCAACATCGGGGGCCTCAAATGCTCAATTCTGCGGATCTAGCGTCGGTCGAGTTCAAACAGGGCGAGACGATTTTCGAGAAGGGCGATCCACCGAACGCCTGTGCCTACATCATCGAATCGGGACGGGTCGCAATCAAATCAAGCGTCGGCGCAATCGAGGTATCGGTTGAAACCCTCGAACGCGGTGATTTCATCGGTGAGATCGTATTGATTGGCGATGAGCCACGCTCGGCCAGCGCCGTTGCTGAAGAAGACACCATTTGCTCGAAATCACCGAGCAGAACCTCAACAAAGCGCTGGAGGACGCAGACTTGTTGGCACATAGCTTGGTCAAAGTGCTGACCAATCGATTGCGCAAAATGACCGAGCGCGGCGATCTTTTCTTCAGTGATGATGACGACGACGAGGACGAAGACTGAGCTCAGCAACGACAATGACAATCCTAGCAGGCACCAGCGGCGCGCGCCTGTCGGGTTGAGTCGTCTACTTCCCCGCCAGGGTTTTGATAGCAGCGATAATGGCCGCGTCGAAACGGACCACAAGGTTGGGCGTGAATCTGGGGTCAGCCCGCCGGCCGCGGATTTCGCCAGAGTGAACACCGACCGCGACATACCCATGCGCGCGCTTGACCATGAACGGGTTACCCGACCAGCCTTGCGTCGAGTCGCAGTCGTGCTCAAACATGGTCAGCGGGTCATAGCTGCGGAAATTGGTGTCCTCGTAAGCATACACCTTGCAGTTATCGGTAATCATCAAGCGTCGAGAATCACCGTCGAAACCAACCATCGAAAATTCGCCGCTTGGTGCGATCATCCCGAGCGCCGGTGCCAGCGCTGCCACCGGTAGCGCCCCGTAGGTTTTCGACAACCGCTTAAACGATCGTCGCCACCGCCCAGTCCTTGCCGTCGAGAATCCGCTTATAGGGATCGTGGGTACCAGCAACGTAGCGCACCACGCCGGCCGATTGTCGCCGCGACGGATCGCCGGCCGGATAAAACTTTCAGGTCGGACGGCGCTTGCCCTTTTTGCCGATCAGCGTGTGTGTGGCGGTGACAATAACGTCCTTCACTTGCTCCTCGATGGTGATCAGAAACGCCGTGCCGATGCCGCCATCGGCGCAGCGGATAATGCCAATCGAACGAAATTTTCCAGCCTCGGCCGGCCGCATAAGCCGTCGGTCATCATCGCCTAACACGTTGGCAAGTGTAAGCGATCCGCCGGTGTCCGAGTTTGTCGGCGCGGCACCGATATCAGCGACGCCGATGAGTTTGGCCGTCGCGGTGGCTGCGCGCGCAGTTGCATGACGTTGATCGTCGGTGAGCCCACGTTTCTTGGCCAGCTCCAATACATTACTCGGGCCGGGATATCCATTTAGCTCCGCGGTCACCGCGTACCCAGCCCCAGCTCCAATTCTTAGCACTTTGACCCGGTCGGGCGACAATGCCTTGATCTGGCGGTCAACCATCTCGCTGTGGGGCGACGACGCACCGATTGTCAAGGCGCCGACCAGCAGAGCCGCAATCGATTGGGTAATCCTCTTCACAGCTCCGTTTCCCTTGTTTCCTCGCCACCCAACCAATCTATAATATGAACCTCTCGCTATATTACCGCACCAGACATGACCACACCGACCGGTACAACGGAGGCTAGGCGCTGTCGCTTCGATTTTCATAGTGTGGGCCTAACCTATTCAGATCATGTGAATAGGCTGCACACAATTCAGCCCTGTGGATCTCTCCCGAGGGGCTGTATTTCCGAAATGACTTACCCCCAGCGCGAGGGTCCGTGTCAAAACCCGATGAACCAAACCAGATCGCCGACCAACTAATTCGAGAACACGGCCTCAAAGAAGCGATGAACGTGGTGATGAAGAGGCGTAGCGGAGACCTATGGCGCAGGTCACGGCTATCGCCTAAGTGTCCTGCGTGAAGTGAAGTTATACTGGCTGTGAGGAGCAATGAGGCCCACCTGGAGCTTGAGATTAGCTAGCTGTCGCGGAAACTCCTCAGTTTAACCGAGCGGCTTGGGTGTCTAAGCTTGAGTAACGCCTTTGCCTCGATCTGGCGGATCCGCTCGCGGGTGACTGAGAACTGCTGACCGACTTCCTCGAGGGTATGGTCAGTGTTCATACCGATACCGAATCGCATGCGCAGGATGCGCTCTTCGCGCGGCGTCAACGTTTCCAGAACGCGATTGGTGGTCTCGCGAAGATTGCTTTGAATTGCAGCATCCATCGGCGACACCGCATTTTTGTCCTCGATCAGATCGCCGAGCTGACTGTCTTCCTCTTCGCCGATCGGCGTTTCCAGACTGATCGGCTCTTTGGCAATCTTCAACACTTTGCGCACCTTATCGATGGGCATGCCAAGCTTTACGGCTAGCTCCTCTGGCGTCGGCTCGCGGCCAATCTCATGAAGCATCTGGCGACTGGTCCGCATCACCTTGTTACTCGCTTCAATCATATGGACAGGGATGCGAATAGTGCGCCCTTGGTCGGCGATCGACCGTGTAACCGCTTGACGGATCCACCAGGTTGCATAGGTCGAGAACTTGTAGCCGCGGCGGTACTCGAACTTATCGACCGCTTTCATCAAGCCGATATTGCCTTCCTGAATCAGGTCAAGAAACTGCGAACCGCGATAGAGGTATTTCTTGGCGATTGAAATCACCAAACGAAGGTTGGCTTCAACCATCTCTTTTTTCGCTTGAACCGCATCACGTTCGCCTCGCTGTACGGTCTCGACGATGCGCCGAAATTCACCGATGTCGAGCGACGTAGCCTGCGAAACCTTGGCAATTTCACCGCGAAGTTCCTTGATCGAGGATGCCTCGTTCATGGCAAACTCACGCCAACCTGGCCCCTTTAGCCGCCGCACTTTGGACAGCCAACGCGGTTCCAGCTCTTGGCCGACATGGTGGGTAAGGAAGCTTTCCCGGCTTACGTTGTAACTTTCGGCCAGGCGCAACAGGCGGCCTTCAAAACCCCGCAAACGACGGTTGAGGCCATAGAGTTGATCCATCAACCCTTCGATGCAGTTGTTGTTGAGACGCACGCCCTCCATCAGAACGATCAATTCCTGCTTAAGTTTATCGTGGCGTTTCTGCAGTGCGGATGGCGCTTTCTTAGGGTCGCCTAGCTCGACCAGCTGTGTCTGCAGCCGATGAAACTTTCGGTAGGTTGACGCAATCTTGTCGAAGGTCTTGATCACGTTCGGCTTAAGCGCTTCTTCCTTTGCCGACAATGAGATGTTGTCACCCTCATCATCGGCATCATCTGCGCTATCTTGATCGGCATCCGGGACAGCCGCATCCGAGTTTGCGCCATCGTTATAGGTCGCATCGAGATCGATAATGTTACGAAGCAGAACTTGGTCGTTTTTTAACGCGTCGCTCCATCTGACGATCGCCTGGATCGTGATCGGACTTTCGCAGATCCCCCCAATCATGGTTTTGCGGCCTGCCTCAATGCGCTTGGCGATTTCCACCTCGCCCTGTCGCGAGAGGAGCTCGATCGAGCCCATTTCGCGGAAGTACATGCGCACCGGGTCGTCGGTGCGCTCTAGTTGCGCATCGATTGTGATCGCCGGAAGCGCGTTCGGCCCAACTTCGGCGACCGCTCTGGTTTCACTCGCCGGCGCCACCTCGTCCTCGCCCTCCTCGGTTTCTATGACGTTGATACCCATCTCGGACAACAGTGACATCGCATCTTCAATTTGCTCCGACGATGCTCGATCGGGTGGCAATACTCGGTTTAGTTCATCGTCGGTGACATACCCTCGGCTCTTGGCCTGCTTCAGGAAACGTTTGAAATTCTCCTGCGTTAAGTCGATCAGCGGACCATCGGGCCCCTCCGGCGCCCGTTCTTCAGTATCTCCAACGATTGCGGCCGTGGTCTCCATCAACATGTACTCCGGTTGTCGTCAACAATGGCACCAACGTCATGACCGCGGTTAGCGGCGTGAGACCCGGTTCGGCTGACGACTCGATTGATACCGACCTGCGCGACGCTTCGACAAAACACGGAAACGCCATAGCCGCCGCAAGGCGACGGCAGAGGTTTTTTTCTGGCGCTGTAGCCGGCCGATTTGGCTTTGAGGTCAGGGATGGGGATTTGCCATTGGCAAGCGCCACCCCTGCTCATCAAAGTTAACTAGAGCGATCATCGAAAAGTTCGAGGTTGGACATTGTGCTGAGCGTCGGCGCATGAACCGAAACACAGTCCTTACCCGCCATCGTGCGTTAGAAGAAAATTATGTAAAAGCCAAAATATGCTGAAATATCTTCGATGCTAGTATTATCTGATAATTAACAGGAGGAACAGCGCGTAACTTCTTTTTGCAACATGAACATGATATTTCTCAGACTTGAAATATATTGATGTACCGACGAATATCTATTTTTACCTCTCGGATTCTTGAGGGCCCACCGAGGACATCGTAACCCCGAAATGGCGAAGCGCGGTCCCCTAAGCCGACCTTAGCTAGGGCCAAGGAAAGCACGCATAATGGCAAATCCAAAAGGCGCACGGGATGAAGCGGCTCGCCGTAAAGCCGACGAGTTGCGTGCCAAGACAAAGCAAGATGCGGCCGCTGCCGTCAAGGAAGTCGAGCAGGCCCGCATAGTCGAATCCGAGAAGACCGGCCGCCTGCGTGCCCTACGCCTCGCAAAAGAAGCGGCGGAAAAGGAAACAGCTGAAAAAGAGGCCGCATCTCTTGCAGCCGGTGAAGCGAAAACCGTTCGGCGCAAACGTACTGTTCGTTACTGATCGCTCGGAAAGGAGCGAAAATGGGCCCGTCGTTCAGCGGTCTAACCGTGTGCTTGGCCCAATTCTGAAGTCACCCGAGAGAGCCACGCATCAACTACCGCGCCCTGCGGGCAACAATAACGATGGCGTCCCCAGGGGGACTTGAACCCCCGTTTTCGGCGTGAGAGGCCGATGTCCTAGGCCACTAGACGATGGGGACCGCAGCGGCGCCATGGTCATAGCCAGGATGGACGCTTCAATCAAGGCTAACAAGTCTCATCATTGTGCGGCGCGTTTTCGCCCGCGGCAAAATCGCGCACCATCTGAACGAACCCATTGACGTCGGCTTGCGGCGTGTTGAACGCGCATACCAAACGCATGATCACCGGCGCGCCCGTGTTCCAGCGATGGGCGCCGACATCTGCCTGTTCAATGCGTTGCGCAAGTTTCTCACCCAGCACGATGAAGAGCTCGTTGGCCTGGCGCGGATAGGCGAGCGAAACCCCGGGAATCTCCGTCAGTCCCGCTGCCAGACGCGCAGCCATCCGGTTCGCATTGCCGGCGAGCCTGAGCCACAAATCATCCGTAGCCATCGCCTCGAGTTGCGCGGCGGCAAAACGCATTTTAGAAAACAAGTGCCCGGCCCGCTTGCGGCGCCAGGCAAAGGCTTCAAAATCCTCTGCAGCAAATTTCGATCCTTCAAAGAACACCACCGCCTCAGCCGCGAGCGCGCCATTTTTGGTGGCGCCGAAAGAGAGAACCTCGACCCCCGCCCGCCACGTCACGTCTGCCGGTGTACAGCCCAATTGGGCGACCGCGTTAGCCAGGCGGGCACCATCCATGTGCAACCGCAGGCCCCGCGCCTGCCCGACCTCGTTGAGCGCGCCGACCTCATCGGGGGTGTAGACCGTACCGGCCTCAGTTGCCTGCGAGAGGCTTACCGCCGCGCGCTTAACGCTGTGGGGAAAGCGCTCCACCTCAGTTTCCAAAGTCGCTTCCAAACCGTCGGCGCTTATTTTGGCCGCGTTGCCCTCAACCAGCATCAACTTGCCGCCGCCGGTATAGAATTCCGGCGCGCCCGCTTCGTCGGTCGCGATGTGCGACATCGCGTGGCAATATACCGAGCCATAAGGTGGGCATAGCATCGCCAACGCTAATGCGTTGGCCGCCGTTCCCGTGGCGACCGGGAATACCCGCACGCGCGCTTCGAACAGATTCGAATAGACCTCGTCGAGTGCGCCGCTGGTACCGTCGCCGCCGTAGGGGGCTGCAACTCCGTTATTTACTCGCTCAATCGCGGCCATTATCTCGGGCGCGACCCCGGCGATGTTATCGCTGCCAAAGTTCATCCGGTTCCTCGGTGGCCGCCATCGAGCGCGTTGAGGCAAGGGCCATTATCACGGGCCGGTCGTGATCGGGCGTCCAGTCGCTGGTATGGAGCGGTATTTCGCAAAACCTTTGACGCTCCCCCGCTCGCTCAATCGTATGCGCCGACGTTAGCACGGCCTCACCTGCCAGCACCGACGTAACCAGCCAAACAAGATCAGGTTCCCAAGCGAGTTCAAGATCCCGCGCCGAGGGTTGGGCCGAATGGTCGGGATGCGAGTGATAGAGCCCGACGATGTTCTCGTCACCGCCCCGTAAACTTCTTTGCAGATTGAAACGTAGAGCCGGATCAATCTCGAAAGATTTCGCTTTTTCCGAGGCAACGTTGTCGCTCGGCACCACCTCGCGCACGCTGCAGCAATCATCAGTAGTCCAGCGGCCCACCAGCAGACCGCAGATTTCCTCGGGGTACCCCGCCTCGGCCGCGGCAACGATCGCCTTGAGGTCAATCGGGCTGAGCGTAATCACGGCGCCGCTACCAAATCGATGGCCCCGAGATTGCGTCCGCTCGCGAGATCAATCAACAGCAGTCGAGGCGCGCGATCAGAAAATTCGAGATGGATGATGGCGCGGCCATCGCCGATCGAGGTATTCATCACGCGTGCGCCGGCAGGTATCTCCACCATCTGTGGATCGAAACTCGGCACCGAGTCGGGCGCGTACGCGGCGCGATTGGCAATCGTCGTAACAATGACGGTAATCATCACAACGATGGCGACGGTCATGCCAATCACCAACACCTTGAGGCCTTGCATGTTTTGGTTCAATCTCCGTAGATGACCTGTCCGCCAGAAGGTGGCCTCGGTGCGGCCGTTCACCGCGTTGTGACTGCGGCTGACTCGGCGGGGCAACGAACCGACCGCGTTCTTGCGGAAGCGCTGCCCAGCCTCTCCCGGGCACGCATCCAATCACTCATCGAGGCGGGCCAAGTGGAGGTCGACGGCGCGACCTTAGACGCCGCCTCCCGACGGGTCAAACCAGGTCAGGTGATCGTCGTCGCCGTACCACCACCGCGAGATCCAGTCCCGCGTGCCCAGGCAATTGAGCTCGAGATAATTTTTGAGGATGCGTCTCTCATCGTCATCAATAAACCAGCGGGGCTGGTGGTCCACCCCGCGCCCGGCAATCCCGACCGCACCCTCGTCAACGCCCTCATCCATCACTGCGGTGATGGGCTGCGCGGCATTGGCGGTGTGAGGCGGCCGGGAATCGTGCACCGCCTCGACAAGAACACCAGCGGCTTGTTGGTTGCCGCCAAGACCAACGAAGCCCACCA
>Ga0115002_10009351_pt1 | contig 10726 bp, 9 predicted proteins | sample ArcticOcean_MG_C_8_FD_89576 | JGI IMG/M metagenome (GOLD analysis project Ga0115002, IMG submission 89576) | Marine microbial communities from western Arctic Ocean - ArcticOcean_MG_CB11_86 | ecosystem: Environmental > Aquatic > Marine > Oceanic | place: Arctic Ocean: Canada Basin | collected... | reverse complement strand
CGTCGACTTTCCGCTTCCGCTCGCACCTACTATGGCGACGAGTTGGCCCACCGGGATCTCCAGGTCGATACCGGCCAGCACCTCGCTGCCACGCCCGAACCCGAAGCATACACCCTCGAGGGCGATCACTCCGAGGCACTCCGTCATCGCGACGGGTTCGGCTGGCTCGCTCACTTCGGCCGGCGTGTCGAGCAGGTCGTGCACGCGCACGAGCGACGCGCGGGCAGTCGCGAGATTGGAGTACAACCCCATCAGACCCTGGATGGGCGACAATAGGCGCATTTGGTACGCCATGAATGCGATGAACGTACCCAGCGTCATCGCCCCATTGATGACGCGGTACCCGCCGTACATGAATACGGCGCCTGTGCCCGCTGACAACATCAGGCCGGGCAGGCCCCCTGCGAGGTATGTGAACAGCCGCATCGAGAGCAGCGCTCCGACAAAGGAGTCGTTCTTACCTCGAAACTTCGTCACCTCGCGCTCCTGAGCGTTGGCGCCGACCACGGTGCGCATGCCTTGAAGCGTCTCGATCAGGAACGTTCCGATGTCCGCGCTGCGTTCCCTGAGCACCCGTACTCGGTCCTCGAGCTCCCGTCGGTACCGCTGGAGGGCGAACAGCGCGGGAGGGAGTGCAATCAGTCCGACGGTGAAGAGCCGGACGTCGAGGTAGATCAGCATGCCCACGGTTCCGATCAGAGCGATCACTTGTCCGAACCACGAGAGTGCCGCCTCTGTGGTCACGCGCTGGATCTCGCCGATGTCTCCGTTGATGCGCGATACGACGTCGCCCAGAGGTGTCTTGGCGTAGAAGCGAGGCGACAAACGCTGCAGGTGCCGATAGAGGTGCAGCCTCATGTCGAAGAGGATCTCGGCCGACACCCTCGTGTAGCGCATCCCGCTCAGCACGTTCATGATGAACGAGAGCACCGTGACCCCTACGAATAGCCCGACGATGCGCACGAGCGCGCTGAAGTCCCCCCCAATCAGTGCGTCGTCGACCAGCAGCTTCGACAAATAGGGAAGAGTGAGATTCAGTGCGGTTCCGGCCAGTGAAAACAGGACGACCGGGACCAGCGCTCGCACATAGGGGCGAACAAAATGCAACGCTCGCTGAAAGTGCGGGTCGAGCGACTTCACTACGCCGCCTTGGTTGGGGAAGAGTCCGTCAAACGAAGCATTGAGCGGGGCGCGATGAACCTTGGACGAGACCCGTTGGGTCGAAGTCCTACCGCTTCACTCCCGTGATCGAGCCGCTACCCATGTCACCACTCGAGACCTCACCGGCGAAGCCCTCGCCCTCGTAGTCCAGCGCGAACGCGAGCGCGAATTGGGAGAAAGTCCCCGAGAACGCGACTGCCGTACCGTCCACGGTGAAGTCGGTTAGCGCGAGCGTGGCGAGGTCGGTCGCGAGACTGCCCGAGTAGGCGCCGTCCATCTCTTCGATGGTGAGCGTTCCAGAGATTTGCTGGCCCATAGCGGCGAAGGAGACATCGAAAACTCCCGCCGGCGTGAACGGAGGCGGTGGTGGCGGTTCTGACGGTCCAGACGCGCATGCCGCGACCATCAAGGTCAGGGCAGAGCACAAAACCAGACGCATCAAGGAGCGCCGCCTTGTGGGAATACCGCCACTCGGGTCATGTCCTCGTCGAAGACCACCGAGCGCAAGTACTCGAACGTGCTCGAGTCGTAGATATCGATCGAGTTCCCCGCAGTGTGGATATACACTTTCTGTCCGTCGGCACTCACTTCCAGTCCCATCCTCGGCCGGCCGTCGAAGGGCACACGTTGTGCGACTCGGCGATTCACCAGGTCGAATTCCCAGAATTCGTATCGACCGATCTGTTCGACGATGCCGTACGCCTTCTCTCCTCCTGGGGCGAGGGTGAAGTCGGCGACCGGCTCGGCGGTGCCCAGCGTGTAGAATTCGACCTCCTGCTCGGAGAACCGCACACGGGCAATGCCCATCAGGCGTCGGTTTTGTACCGGGTCCGTCATGCGCATGAGGCTCGTCGCGACACCGTCCTCATCGTACGTGCCTGGGTTGACCCCGAAGCTTTGTGAACCGAGGCCGGGCTCGAGCGGTTGCGAGATCTCCCAACGATCGATCTCCTCGAAGGTTTCGGCGTCAACCGCAACGATGTCGCTCGATGTCATGTACAGCGTGTTGCCGTCCGGCGAATACCGGAGGCCCACGTTTTCACGCTGTCCGCCAGCTGGCCACGGAATCGTGTCGGTCACCGTCTTGCTCGTCAGGTCGTATTCGAGCATGAACGGCCCCACGACCTCGTAGCGGTCTCTGAGTTTGGTGTATCGCTTTGCGAACAACGCCACGCGGTCACCAGACGGATGCGGAGCGATGGCGCTGATGCGCACCATCACGTTCCCTTCGGAGAGCGTGAATTCGTCGACGACCTCTCGCGATTCGACGTCCACGACCTCGACCTTTTCAGCCCGCGCCTCCGTCACGTAGATACGGTCCCTGTTGGGGCTCAGGGAGAACCGGTACGGAAGATTGTTGTTCAGCTCGATCTGGTCGACGACCTGTTCGCTTGCTTCGTCCCACACCAGTATATGATTGCTGTAGGTAGCGATATACCAGAGCGCGGTGGCCTGAGCCTCCAGAGCACCTGCGCCCACGGCCGTGGTCAGAACGAACGCCAGAGCGCCTCGGATGAGGAAACGCATCATATCAGGGACTTGTTGACGGTTAAGGAAAAATGAGGTCGAGGCTCCGCCAGTCCTTCTGGGCGGAGGCACACTTGCCGGTCCAGTCTGGCGCGTGATTGAGCTGGTCAGGTACGTGCGCTGGCCAGAAACAATTGAGGTGACAGTCGAAAATGTCTCGCTCCACGGGTTGGCACAGACCCGCGGTGCCGCCCTGCGAATCCGCTTCCCAACCGGGGAAGAAGGCGAGCGAGCATCCCAACGGAAAGTGTGGCCCCCCTTCCTCGTGCGGAGGCTTTGGGGTCTCGAGGCCGACTACGTCGAGCTCCGCAGCCTTAGCCTCAGCGGCCTGGTACTCGACATACGCCTCGATGCGACCGGCCTTCTGGTTGATGCCTTTCAGGTGCTTCACTTGTGATCTCCCTTCTGGATTGCCTCGCTATGCATTGAAGCGCTCCAGGAACTTGGGGTTCTTTTCGGCCAACGCTCCGTAGATCTCCAAGCACGTGTGCGTCCAGCTCCGCACCCACGTGCAGTAGTGCAAATTCGCGTGCGTCGACTCACCGTACTGAACGTGAGCTTCGTGGTAACATCCGCCGGAGCAGATCGGACGTGCCCAGCAAGTGTGACAGTCGGTCTTCGAATTGATGTGGTGATCCTTCAAGAACTTGTTCTGAACGTCGCGATCGACGCCTTCGGTGACCGACCCGATTGTGTGCTCGGGTGAACCGGCGAAACGGTGGCACAGCGAGACGTCTCCGTCGGTCGCGACACCCATCAATCCGAGCCCCGCACCACATCCATACGCTTTACTCACACCTTTGTGAATCTCTTCGAGCGTATCCTTCACGTTCGAAAATCCGTGATGCTCATCACGCAGGGCACACTCAAGCCATTCCTGAGCTAGCACCTCGAATTGCTCGAGCATCGAGTCCTTGCCGTCGGACGTGATGGCGTAGTCCCGTTCATCCTGGGTCGTCACCGGTGCGAGGCCGACCTCCCAGAAGCCCATTTCCTCCCTCAGGTGGCGGAAGATCCCGAGCACGTCCATGTTCTTTTGCGTGAGCGTAACTCGAGCTCCGATCGGTCGACTCCGGTGCACGCGTAGCAGCTCCTTGATCTTCGGCTGCACTACATCGTACGTGCCCTTGCCGTTATGGAAGACGCGCAATCCATCCTGCACCTCTTTCGGGCCATCGATCGAGATCGTCACGCAGATTTGGTTGTCCGCGAGCCACTCGATGATTTCGGGGACGAGTAGTGTGGCGTTGGTCGTGAGAGAGAACTCGATGCGCTTGCCCTCCTCAGCGGCACGCCGGCGGGCGTAGGCTACGGTCTTCTGTAAGACCGGGAAGTTGAGCAGCGTTTCTCCCCCGAAGAACGTGACGTACTCCACCTCTTGCCCTTGTGACTCCTTTAGAAGGAACTCGATGCTCTCCGCGGCGGTGTCGGTGCTCATGAACTTGGGTGCGTCACCGTACTTCGTATCGACGATCTTGTCCTCGCCGTATTCATAGCAGTACGTGCACGCCAAGTTGCACTTGTTGGTCACGTTCAGGACGATCGTCGTGAGTGGGAAACCCGCCGGCGGTAGATCTTTGGGTACCTGTTGCTTCGGCGCGCCGACATCTCCAATCGCACGGATTTCCGTGAGCTCCTCGATGGTCTCCGCGATTTGCTCAATCGGGTACGTATCCGAGAACTCCTCGATCAGTGACTCGGCGCCTCGAGGTTCACGTTCGAGCGCGTCGAGGATCGCCACGGACGGGCCATCCATCCGGAAGATGCCCGCTGAGGGCACCATGTAGAGAAAGCGAGCGCCATGTGCCTCGAAAGCGTGGAACTCGCGCAGGGCGAGTAGCTCCGACGCGGTAGCGATGGGTGCGTTCATCTGTGATTTCCCTCCAAGTCTCCCACGACATTTGAACCGACGTCCGTCCAGGGCTCCCAACGCATGTAGAGCGGAACCGTCACGAGTAGGTGTGCTCGAGCGCGCAATTGCTCTCCTTGTCCAGTAGTATGGGTGGCAACGACCCATGCGTCACCAATGTTGTTTCGCTCGCCCAAGCGGTCGGGGTTCGGCCCGTCGATCGCAGGAACGAACGTGCCGTCCCGACCCATCGACCCGATGAACTGGATGTCGTCGTCTCCGAACGTCGCAGCGTACTCCTCGACGCTCCACGATACGTCGACACGACCGAGTCTCAGGTCGTCGTCGGTCTCGGGTCTCCCGTCCGGTCCGTTATTGAAGCCGATCGCGTCATAGGTCTGGTACCCCTTCGGGAAAACCGCCCCGCCCACGCGCGACATACCGGTCTCAGGTGTCACCGCGATCCGGTCCACTCCGTCATGAACGATGAGGGCACCTTCGAGCAGCGCGCCGAATGCGAACAGATCCCGCGCGCCGATCGGGGCGTCGTCTGCGATTGTCAGGCTCACCCGTAACGCGCCGTCGCTCGGTCCACTCACTGAGGTGATGGTGACACCGGAGCCGAAATCCAGGTCCGCCGCAGATCCGGTGGTCAGCCCTCCGCCGAATACGCGAACCTCGATCGGCTCTCCACGTACTACCGCCTTCGGGTGTACCCCGGTCAGGATCGCTTCGCTGCCGACACGCTGGAGCTTCACGTCCGGGCCGATCTCGTCGTATGCGCCCGTGAACCAACGGCCCGACATCTGGCGCTGATCCCGTTCGACCAACATGACTTCGCGCAGTTCGGAGTCGGCGCCCGGGTTCGAGCGTCCACGCCACTGGTAGCCGGTATAGACCAACGCTTGTCCTGTGCGTTCCATCTCGTCGCCGGTCTCGGCGTACACGTAGGTTGCTGAGCTGGTGAACGTGCTACGGTCCGAACCGGGGGCGATCGTGACCGACCCAAAGATCCGGCCTTTTCCTGGTTCGTAGCCTGAGAGTGCCCATGTGCCCTCCAGTTGTGGCTCGCGCATGGTCGCGGACCACGCGGACCATTCCGCAGTCTCTAGAGGAAAGACACTCGAGAGATGGTCGACGGCTTTTTCCATGGGTTGGCGTGGGTCCGGCAGGCTGCCATCCGGGCCTGGCCTGGTCGGGGTCGGGCCGCGGCGCCTAAACGAAAAACGGTCGACCAGTGGGTAGAGGCCACGGTGCGTCGTCAGGAGCAGGCCCCATTCGTCCTTGGTGCGGCGCTGAGTCATCACGCGCCCCATGGAGTGACACATGATGCACGTGAACTCGACGCCCGAGTCACCTTCGTAATCGTGGTCGGCCGAGCGTCTCTCCACCTCGAAGAGCGCGGGGCGCAATTCTTCTGGAGCGATGCCCTGCCGGTCCGCGAGGTAGCGCACGATCTCTCGCGCCTCAGGTGTCGTGACGTTCACGCCGTGCAGCGCCACCATGCGCCGAATCGACGTCTGCCAACCTTCGGGAGTCTTTCGCAGATACGAGAGCCGCGACATGCGGCCTTCGTCATCGACGGTGTGACAGCGTCGGCAACTTTCGACCACGGTTTGGTTCGTGATCGGGTAGCCGTCAGATGCGCTCTGAGCGAAACCCGGTGAGGGGCTCCAGGCCAGAAAGACCGCTAGACCAGTGACTGTAAGAGCAGCGTGTTTGGCGGACACCATAATGTAGCGCGGGTGTTTGGGGGCAATGACCCGAACATCTTGGCAAGCGAACCAGTGATTCGCTAGGGTGCAATCTACAACGCTAGCCGGGTTCAAGCAGGCCCGCGGCAAATGCCGTGGCGAGCGCGGTCAAGAAGTCCGGTAGCGGCACGGGTGCTTCGACGTTGTTGTAAGCGCTCCACAAATCGGGGACCTGGTCGTGCTCAGAGGCCAGCTCACTCATCCTGAGCAGATCTACGTTCCTCACGAAGCGGATCCCCTCGGGGTACTGGTCCGATGCCAAGTGTTGCTCGAGTACGATTCTCTGATGGGCGATCGCTGCTCTCTCGACGGTACGAACCGTTGATCCACGGACTGCATTCAGTGACTCGAGGGCCCGGATTTGCTCGAAAGCCGCACGCACGTTTTGCTCGGGCACGTGCGATCCGCTGAGTTCCTCGAGTTGCTCGGGGTCCAGGCCGTCTCCCTCTCCGCCGGCGGTACGCGCCGCTTCGGCCCGAGTCCTCCAGTAGGCATGTGCATGCACCGCCGCTGCTTCCTCGAAGAATTCGGCGGAACGGCGACGATAGCTCCGGTAGACTTCACGCTCCCGGGCGTCGAAGAAGTCGACGGCGGCTTCCGTCATTGGCGGGTCGATGAGCGCCGTGTGCGCTGTGACTCCCGCCAGCCATCCCGACGCCAGCGCCTTCTTCACTCCGTACGAAGAGAGTGGGTCGATGGCAGATCCTGCGTCGCCCGCGAGCACCAGACCCGGTCGTGCATACTGGGATGCGCAGTAGAGTGACGCTGGACACGCCCAGGCGTCGTCTTCGGGAGTCGCTCCCTCGAGCAGCGAGCCGATGTGCGGCGTTTTCGCCAACTCAGCGTCCAGCATCGCCCCTACATCAACGCCCGCTAGCTCTGCGTGGCGCTGATCGATCAACGCCGTCATGCATCGCGTCTCGGATGAGATCGGGAGCGAGCATACCCACCCGTCCATGTAGCTCTCGATGAGCGTCCGCCCGGCTACTTCGTCCCCCCAGCCTCCGGGACGCCGGAATCGTCGCACCAGCGCGAGTGTCGTAGTGGAGCGGTCCGGCTCGCGCACCTCGCGGGCGAGTAGCCCGTGCCGACCTGTGGCGTCGATGAGCCACGGCGCGCGTAAGTCGAGCGTTCCTCCGTCGGCGCTCTCACACGTGACACACCATCCGTCTTCATTCTGCACTGCCGCGCGCGCAGACATGGCAAGCAGTACTCGGACGCCGCACGATTCCGCAGCCGAGACCAGGACACGTTCGAGGCCCACTCTGTCCACGTGGAAGCCTGGTTCATTGGCCCTAAAGCGTTCGCCGCGGGCATCGGCATTCGCCCACCACACGGTGTTCCCGGTGTTGGCATAGAAGCCTGCCGCTTCTACGGCTTCCAGGACCCCGAGCTCGGAGAGTAAGCGCCGTGCGGACGGCGGAATCGATTCCGCCAGCTTGCCAGCCGGAGGGGACGTGGGACGGACGAGCACGACCTCGTGGCTGCGGCGCGCAAGCAGTGTGGCCGCCGCGGCGCCTGCGGGGCCACCCCCGAGCACGATGACTTCGAAAGAGGTGCGCTTAGACACTCAGTAGCAGACTCGGTTCCGGCCGGCTTCTAGGGCGGCCACGGTGACCTTCTCGCCCGAAGCGACGACCAGTCTTTGGGCGTGTACATTCTCGGCACGGGGAGGTCCCGACAAGAGGTCCCGAGAAAGAGGTTCTGACAGGGGGGCCCTACAAGGGGCGCAGGATCGCGGCGCCTCCGTTGGTAATCGACACACCCCTCCACTAGTGTGTGGCATGCCAACTCAGGACGCGCCCATGGCGCGATCGCGGCACCTCTGGGACCGGACGCGTGCGTTTGTGGCTGCGGACGGGCCACCGATTGCGGTCCTCCTGCTGCTAACGGCCGTGTTCTACTGGCCGATTCTGACTGGCCAGGCGTTCTTGTGGGGGGACTTCCCAGAGCGCGTATACCCGTTCCGCCAGTTCGCCGCCGTAGAGCTCAGCACTGGACGCCTCCCCTTGTGGATGCCTTATCTGTTTGGTGGCATTCCGTTCTTGGCGATGATCGACAACGGAGTGCTGTATCCGCTCAACTGGCTCCTTGCCGCGTTCGTGCGAGACAGCGCTCTGAGTTTCTATGTGCTCGAGCTGCAGACACTGGCGCACGTATTCCTGCTCGGACTCGGTGCTTATTGCTTCAGCCGTACCGTCGGGGTGAGCAGAGTTGGGGCGTTGCTCGCGGGTGTGTGCTGGATGTTTTCGGGCCCGGTCGTCCACCACGTCTTCCACCCGGCGATCATACAGACCCTCACCTGGCTCCCGCTCGTCCTCTTGTTCCTGGTGAAGGCGCTCGATGCATCGAGCCTCCGTCTATCAATTGCGGCCGGCGCGGCGTGGGGCATGGCCGTGCTCGCGGGGCATCCACAGATCTTCTTATATGTGGCGTACGCGATGGGCCTCTACTACGTGGTCTGGCTCGCAGATCGCATGCGAAATCAGCGGAGCCTGCGTGCGGCGATGCCGGCGACCGGACTTTTTCTCCTCGTCCTTGTCGTAGGTCTGGCGCTTAGCGCCGTGGCGTTCTTGCCCGCGTACGAGCTGGCTGGGCTTTCCGAGCGCGGGGCCACGACAGCCGGCGCACTCGCCTGGGATATCCGTGACTTCAGACATCTCGTCACCTTTGTTGCGCCTGAGTTCTTCGGCCAAATGGGACCAAATACGTGGGACTACTGGGGGCCTGGCAACCAAGAGTACGGCTACTACTGGGAGACGTACGTCTACCTGGGCATGCTCCCCGTCCTGCTTGCCGGGGCTGCGCTGACGGGAGTTCGCCAACGTCTCACACGCTTCCTGAGCATACTGATCGCTTTTTGCCTCGTCGGCATTCTCGGAGAGACGACCCCCTTTCCGCGCCTGTTGCACAATCTCGCCCCCGGTTTTGGGATGTTCCGGGTGCATGCGAGGCTCGCCCTCGTCATGGGACTCGCCGTCGCGGTGCTCGCAGGAGTGGGGCTGGATGCGCTCCGGGCCTCCTTGCACGACGAGGCGTTGGCTTTGCGCCTACGACGCTACCTCGCAGTCACCAGCGGTGTCGCCTTGGCGTTGGTCCTGGGCACGATTCTGGGAGCGGGCGCGTTCGCGGGTTGGCTCGGTAGGGACGAGGCGGGGCTCATCCTCGCGCGTGCGAGTCTCGTGACGGAGGGCGGACGGGCAGCCTCGGTTCTGCGCTCGGCTTGGCCCTTTTGTGGGGCTGGCATCGGCTGCCGGTCCGCGGTGGTCTGCTCGTTCTAGCGACACTCGCCCTGACGATTGGAGATCTCTTCACAGCTGGAGCTTCCTTCAATGCGTCTCCTCTTGGAAGCGACGACTATTACGCAGAGACCCCTCTTGTCGACGCTCTGCAGGCCCGTCGCCTGTAGGACGAGGGCCGGGTTCACCTGGAACCGGTCTTCCCACTCATCCTTCGTCGTAACGCCGGCGTCGTCTTCGGACTGGAAACCGCGTTGGCGGGATTCTCCTCCCCGCTTCGGTTGGCTCAGACCACACCACCGGCGGGCCACGAGCGCGTGCTCGACCTCATGAACGTGACGGCACTCGTGCCCGCGATCCGTGCGGAGCTCGCTGCGATCGATCCGTTCGTCTTTCTAGCGGCGCCGGTGACAATGCTCGGGATCGCGTTGGTCTCGAGCTACCTGCCGGCCTATCGAGCCTCCATGGTCGATCCGGTCGAGTCGTTTAGGGCTGACTGAGGGAGCGCATTCGCCGGGTCGAGCGGGGCCGACGAAGGGAGCGCATTTGCCGGGTAAACCAGGGTCGACCCGGTCGACGAAGGGAGCGGCGTGCACCGGGGGAAGCGGGAGGTCTTCTACGCCTGCGGCGCGCAGGCGCAGCCTGAGCCGCAGGCCTGAGAACCGGCATCTCGCCTGGACCCGGTGAGGGGTACCGGCGCGCTGAGCAGCTTGTCGATAGAAGTCTCGACTGGCGTAGCTCCGACCTGGACGCCGGCTCGCGTCGCGAGTTCACCCCATGTCTCGAGGCGCTCGTTCATTCCGTGGCGCACCTCGATCGTCTGCTCGTTCGTGTTGCAATAGTATTCGTAGTACGGCATGGTGCCTCACTGGTGGGTGTACTGCTAAATGTAAGCTCTGGGCGGCAAGGAGTTCCAAATCACGTGAGCTCGCGAACTGAAACACACACACGCCGTACGCTTGGCTGCATCGCGATAACCTTTTTGACGGCGTTGCCTGCGGGTCTGACGGCTGTGCATGCAGGAGCCCAGATCGTGCCGCAGTCAGGCGACCTGGTGCTGTTGGGTGGAGTCCTCTGGGACGGCACGGCCGACGAGGCCCGTACCAATCCTGGGATCTTGATTCGAAACGGTACGATCCTACAGGTTGGTCAGGTCGACACTGGCAGCAGCGGGGCCGACGAGATCAGGCTCGGTG
>Ga0115002_10009350_pt1 | contig 10726 bp, 8 predicted proteins | sample ArcticOcean_MG_C_8_FD_89576 | JGI IMG/M metagenome (GOLD analysis project Ga0115002, IMG submission 89576) | Marine microbial communities from western Arctic Ocean - ArcticOcean_MG_CB11_86 | ecosystem: Environmental > Aquatic > Marine > Oceanic | place: Arctic Ocean: Canada Basin | collected... | reverse complement strand
GCTGACTCGGCTGCTCAATTCCTGATCAGCACAGAGCTTGACGGACGGATGAGTTTTTTCACCCTACGGGCTGAGATTGGAGAATCTCGGGTGCCGTAACTCGTGTGAAATGCGGCAGTTCGAGTTCGGCTGTGTTTTTTGACCCGACGCGAACGCTCGTCGGACTCCTGGCACACAATTCGCCCGTGGAGTCAGTAGGAGTAAACGCCGTCTCGGAGCTTATCACTTTCTCGTCCAAGTGACTTCAGCGTCTCAAGAACGGCCTCTGGCATGGAGCCATCTGCCGCGATTGGCACGTCGAGTGTGGTCACACCGGCTTCGGCGTTGATGGTGTCGATGTGCTTCTGAAGCATCGTGAGTGTGAATCGAGGTTTCGTTCCCGCATTCCAGCCATCGCTGACGGGCAGGAGAAGATGCCAAACAACACCGTCCGGTGCGGGAAAGTTCTTGGGAGTCAGTGCCGCTCCTTTTCCCTTCTTCGTCTTGGCGTAGAAATCGTGGTTTTCACCCGCAGTGAATGTCTGATGCGGACAAAGTCGTCCGTTCGTGCAAAGTGACAGAATTGGATGAGCACCGGCATTGAACGCCAGCTCGGCGTCCGGGTTGCCGGATCGGACGGCAGCCACCCAGGTGTCAATGTTGTGCGGCTCGTTCTGGAGTGATTCGTATGCGTTTTTCATCTCCATCTTGTATCCGTCGAACCACCAACCCGAGATCAAGCCGCCGTAGCGTTTCGACCATTCGCCACACACTTCGCCCCACGTCTTGAGAAATGCCGGAGTGGGTGCCTGATTCTCGCTCCGGCGAAAGCCCTTGAGTTTTCGCGGATGCGACAACGGGTTGACCTTGGGGCCCGCAGGCTTCCCGTTGATGGTCGGAAGCGTGTCATCCATCGCTTTGATGATGTGGTAGTGCCGCATTGGTGCGCGGGCGGTCATGTAGAGGATGAGCCGAATGTCTCGTGACTTCAGTTCCCGAGCGATCTCCATGATCAGATCGCGCTTCGATGTCCATTCTCCAGGATCGACATTCAGTCGTTTTTCGTATGCGCGATTCGGTGCACAATACCTCCCCCAATGTTGACCGACGACAAAGATCACATGGCCGGCTCTCGTCGCGGCCACGTCGTCACCGAATCGTTTGACATCGAACGAATCAACTGCCTTGTTGTAGGACTCGGGACTGTGGTTTCGGAACGCCTCATAGTGGAACATCAAACCGAAGCCCGATTTCTCAAGCCATCGTTCCTTCGCTTCTCCCTGCGACGGAATAATCGACATCAGCACAAACAACACCGTTGCGATGCGAATCATGGAAACTTCAACTCCTCAGATTTGGAACTCACGTTCTCGCGATACGTTGCCTTCGCTATTTCTCTCCAGTTTCACCCGTTCGAGTCAGATGTTTGATGAGAAACGCCTCTGAGGTGAGCTCCGCTTTGGGCCCACCGGGATAAACGACGTGACACTCGACACCCAAACTGTCCATCTTCTTCTTGAATAGCTGGCCGTGCCGAGGATGGTGGACGATGGCACCCAGGCTCGTCTTCTCGTTGAGCTCATCCGGCACGCCGTAGCCGAAATAGATCGGCGGATCGTCTTTGCTGACGTGCTCGATCGGCGCACACGCCTCGGCGATGACGATCTTCTTCGGATCGTCGAAAGGATCATCGGCGGGAACGCCAAACATGAGCGGAAAGCTGGGATGCTGAAGACCCTTTGCGAGGCCGATTTCTTTCCAGAACCTCGGATCGTAAGACACCTGCGCACCTCCAACTGAGGCGCAGCTGATCCGGGTCGACTCACGGCTAATCGGGTCGTCAGATTTCGGGTCCGCCATGTCGTCGCGAGTTGCCAGCCACAGCGAGATGCCGGCACCAGCGGAACCGCCGGTGGCAGCGAATCGGTTCGCGTCGAGGTTGTACTTCTTGACGTGCTGCCTGAGGAACTGGACGGCTCTCGCCGAGTCAATAAAGGGGGCGGGAAAGGATGCTTTCTGATGAATCGGTAGTGAATAGCGGCGACCGAGATACTTTCTTTGTGCATCGCGCGAATGAGGTTGCCGGACACGCCGCGCTTGTCACCGCCGACGAAGCCGCCGCCATGGATGTAGATCACGAGTGGCGTCGGCTGTTCTGATTCGACCAGATAGAGGTCGATGACATGCCGTTCGTGATCGCCGTATTTGATGTCCGCATGCGTCGGCTTAGTGCGTGCTCGGTTGCGTTCAGCCTGCTTTGCACGCTGCTCCTTCAGGAACGCCTGGCCTTCTTTCAACGTCAGCACGCCGTCCTTGTTGGTGTCTGCCTGGGGCGCACGTTGAAGCAGGCGTTTGAGCCGCTCATCCGAGTTTGAGTCAGCCTCGGCCTGCGATGTGGAAGTGATCGCGAATAAGAGCAGGACCACAGCCAGCGAGAGAATGCTGGCGATGGGTGGAATTCTGTTTCGCATGGCTCTGTCCTTCTTGTTACGCAGACGGATCGGTCGTTTCAGGCAAATTGTCATTCTTGCCACACCATGTCTTCTAAAGACCGGCAAGCCTCCCACGTATCGGGCTACTTCCGAGTTTCGTTCTTCTTATGCGACTTCCGGTTGACCCAGTTCTTGTACTCGGGGCGGGCAGCCCAGCCCTTGAGGAAAGGCTGGTATTCAGGAATCGCGTACCAGAAACGACCGTGTGGCCCTTCCCGGGTCACTTTGCCTTCGGGGTAGTCCGCCCCGGTTCGACTTTTCGCAATCGAAGCAACCATCAGTTCCAGTGCCGCTTGCAGGCGTTTGGCATCGTCCGACCGTTCGGCGAACAGGTCGGTGGATTCGGTTTTGTCGGCTTTGAGATCGAACAACAGGTACTTCCCACTGCCGATCTTTTCGGTCACGATCTTCAAGTCGTTGTCGATCAGTGCCGCCTTCCGCTGATAGTGGAATGGGAGAGGTTTCGTGCGTGGACCGATCTCACGGTCCAACAGCGGCTTAATGCTCATGCCATCGACCAGTTCGAGCATCGAGTCCTCGGGCAGTGCAAGCAAGTCTACGAGTGTCGGCAGAATGTCCATAGTGGACGCTGGATACGATGTAATGCGAGGTTTGATCCGGGCAGGCCATTCGATAATGCCTGGCACCCGCAAGCCACCTTCCCAGATACTTCCTTTGTTGCCGCGCAGTCCGCCAACCGAATCGTGCCCGACACCTTTGAGGCCGCCGTTGTCGCTGCAAAACCACACAAGCGTGTTCTGGCCGAGCCCCATCTTCTTCAGGCCGTTACGCAATGTTCCGATGCTGCGATCCATTGCCACCAACTCGCCGTGGTGGTGTGCCGAATTGGATGCCTCGCCTTTAATCTGATCCCGCTGACTGGCCTCCCACGGGCTGTGCGGCGACCCGTACCAAATCACGGTAAAGAACGGCTTGTGGTCGCTCCTGGTTTGCTCGATGAACTTCAGCGCCTCGGCCACAATGACCTCCGACGAGTCTCCTTTGAATTCCTCGAATTTTCCCATGCGGCTCATCACGGGGTTCATGTCGAAGAAATTGGTCACCGTCAGCCAGTGATCGAATCCAAAATGGCCTGGATGATGCGGGTCGGAGTCGAGCACTGGAACGCCTGGACCGCGCACACCGTTGAGATGCCACTTGCCGAAGTGCCCGGTTGCGTAGCCAGCCTTCTGCATTGCGCGGGCGATCGTACGTTCCTGTCGATGCAGCGCATAGCCGTGTGACAGCACGCCAGTCCGGTCATGGGAACGACCGGTCAGGACACTCGCCCGCGTCGGTGAGCAGACTGGGCCGGCCGCGTAAAAGCGATCCAGCCGAAGCCCGCTAGCGGCCATGGCATCGAGGTTCGGCGTCTTGAGGATGGGATGATTGTAGTAGCCGGTTTGACCCCATCCCTGATCATCAGCCATGACCAGGACCACGTTGGGTCGGTCGGCTGCCTGAGCTGGTTTGGCGCAGACGCCACACAACACTGTCAGTGCTACAAAGGGACAAAGCAAACCGTTTTTCCGCATCACGAAACTCCCGAGGATTATGACGATCATTTCATTGCAGTGAGCTTCTTATCGAGTCTTACCTGCAAGTCCGCGACGTCCTTCTTGTGCTTCGGATCGGCCGCCAGGTTCGTAAACTGGTGTGGGTCGGCCTGCATGTCATACAACTCGATGTCACCCTTGCCGTAACGAATCAGCGCCCATCGGTCAGTGCGAAGTAGATGATCGTTACGCCCGCGCAGGCAGTCAACCGAGTCGTGAACAACGTGCTGTGGATCATCAAGCGACGGGGCCAGACTCTTGCCCTGCACATGTTCCGGTAAGGGCAATCCGCATAAATCGGCGAGTGTTGGGTAGATGTCGATCTGTTGGCTCAGTGCCGCCGACTTACCTGATTTCTTGCCTGGGACATGAATGATCAATGGAATGCGTGTCGATTCTTCATGCAGACTCATCTTCTGCCAGAAATCGTGTTCGCCCAAGTGATAGCCGTGATCGGCCGTGAACACGATGATCGTATTGTCGCGAAGTCCGAGTCGATCCACGGCGCTGACCATCTTGCCCACTTGCGCGTCCATGTACGTGACCGATGCGTAGTACGCTTCAAGCACCTTCTGCTTTTTCAAGTCGCCATCGAGTCCACTGCCAGCACTGTTCTTGGAGATTCCTGCCTTGGGGATGTCGTCCCAGTCGCGTTCCACGCCGGGAGGCAGTGTTATTTGTTTGGCGGGGTAGGACTCAAAGAACGACGCGGGGGCGACCAGCGGCACATGGGGGCGGACCAGGCCAACCGCCAGAAAGAAGGGCTTTCGGTCTTTGGCACGCCGCTCCAACAAATCGACGGCTTTTGCTGCTGCCTTGTGATCGGCCTGCTCAGCGCCGTCACTGGCCCCGCGCACCACATAAAACGCGCCGCCGTATCCGAGACCGTAGTGAATCTGACGCTTGGGATCGGGGCGGAGCTTCTCATTCGTCAAGTGCTCATGCCTGCCCTCGGTCCATTGCTCGGGAGCTTGGCAGTTGAAGCGTTCCGTCCACGATGCGGCGTGGTCTGGGCCATCCACGCCAGCCGTAATGTCGCCAGGCACGCGCATGTGGAAGATTTTGCTGACTCGCGCTGCGTAGTACCCGTGATTGATGAAGTGCTGCGACATGGAGGGGCGACTGCCGAGGTTCTTCGTGAACCGGCTCGACGCACCGTTAGAAGTCACTCCGATGACTTGTGCGTACATGCCCGACATCAATGCCGCACGAGATGGCCCACAGACCGGATACTGCGTGTAAGTGCGTGTGAATCGCACACCTTGCCCAGCGAGTGCGTCGATGTTCGGCGATCGGCATTGTGCGTTGCCGTAGCACCCCAGCGATTGACTGCCGAGGTCGTCCGAGATGATGAATAGAACATTGGGTTTACTATCGGCGGCATTGAGCAACACGCCACACACGTTCAGAACAACGAACCATCCGCATGTTTTGAAGGCGTTCATCCTATTCCTCGTCCTTGTTCATTCAGGCCCGTAGGGCCAAAAAACTCCGTCCACCGTTAAATGCAGGAGCTTCTTGCACTTCCGAAATCTGAAACATCGTAATCTCAGCCAGTTGATTCTTCGCCAATTTGGCCCGCCGTAAATCGTGTGAAATGCGGCACTTTGAGTTCGGCTGAGTTTTTTGACCCTACGGGCACCGGAAGCGAGTGCAGAGCCTGCGATGACCAGCGTGAAGAACCAGGCAACAGAGTTTCCGTTAACAATGACGCTTCGCATTCAGGATTCCCCAAGACGCTCGTTGCTGTTTGTGCCGCCTGAGGCTGCCACCCGTGGCGAGTGCTCGCGGCGAAAAGTTCCCAATCTTCCGGCAAACAGCACGGAGTTATATGACAACTTCCGTAAGATCACTGGTGCTGTCACTGAAGTTTTCCGTCGGGCCGGCGAGCTGGTTTGCGATGGTGACGAACAGGTTAGACAGAGGGGTTTTGTCGCCATAGCGCAAGTGAGAGCCATGTTTGAAGCCCAGGTTCTTGCCGCCGCTGAGGATGATGGGGTAGTTGGTCGATTTGTGTGTCTTGCTGGTCGCACATCCGTAGAAACAGAGAGTGCTGTCTAACAAGGTGCCATTTCCCTCCTGGATAGAGTTCAGCTTCTTAATGAAATTGGCGTGCATTTCGTTGAGGAAGGTGATGTACTTCGCGACATCCGCGTAGTTTTTCTTTTCGTGAGACAACTTGTGAGAAGAGTGCGCCAGCCCGATTGCTGAAGGGAATCGGTCCGTCAATCCGGCTTCTTCGCAGGCGGTCTGGAAGGTGGCGACGCGAGTGGTATCCGTCTGAAATGCCAAGGCCAGCAGGTCATACATGACGGTCAGGTATTCGCGTGGAGTGGTGGTATTCGCAGTGAGTTCCAGACGATCCGCATCGACCTTGGGTTTTTGAGTGTTCTGCCATTTGACGGATCGCTCGGTCATACGTTCGACCTCACGAACAGAACTCAGGTATTCATCCATCTTCTGTTTGTCATTCTTGCCAAGACGACGATTCAGGCTATTCGCTTCGCTCAGGATTTCATCGATGATACTGCCGCGACTGGCGAGTGCGTTTTTCTCGGAATCGGTAACTGCGCCGAACATGCGGCGGAAGATTTCCGCAGGTTTGTTCTGGGCAGGAATGGGGCGACCACTGCGGTCGAAGGAAAGTGTTGAGGAACGGTAGGGGCGATTGACTCCGCCGAAGCTGGACATCACTAACGACTGGAACCGGGTGTCTTTACAGAGAGAGCGAGCCAGGAATTGGTCGATGGAGATGGACTGTTTGTCGTAGGTTTTGAGAATGTTCGCGCCCGTGAGAAAATAGTCGGCTCCTTTATGGGCGGAAGTTCCTCTCATCGAGGGATGAGAAAGCCCTGAAAGGAAGGTGACCTTTTCCCGCAACGGCATGATGCTCTCATGCATAACGGGGGCTTGGTAATCTTTGCCTTCTCCGACAGGAAACCAGCCGTGATCCATCCGATCGGCTGCGTTGTCCGCCGGCATGGGAATTCCGTAGGCGAAGTACCCCGCAAAGAAACGCTTCTTGGGGGGCGCCTTTTTGTCCGCCGCCATGCATTCCAGCCAGGGAAGCGCGAGGCAGACGCCGGCAGATTTGAGGACGGTTCGTCGATTCAGATGCCAGGATGTTTTGCTCATGAGATGCCCACTGGTTATTTTGTTAGGAAGGGTTTTGAGATCGTGATTTGTTCAATCAATGTCTGGAAAGAACCATTCTCTTTTTTGACAGCTTGACAGACAGACTCCACGGCTGACCGGTCGGTCAATTCGAGGTAACGGCCCAGGCTGTACGACATGACTTTTCGGACAACAGCTTTTCGGAATTGCGTTTTCTTGTCGGTCAGGATGTAATTCTTGAGATCATCGAGATGTCGGATTGTCTTCCCGTTCTTCAGTCGGGTTGAAGGGTCGATATTGACATTCTGATGCGGTGCATGGACGAGGGAGTCTCTGGAACCTTCCCGCCATTGGCCGAGGGCATTGTAGTTCTCGAATGCGACACCCCAGGGATCAATTGTGCTGTGACAGTCGCGGCAACTTTCCACTTGGGCATGTTCCACGAGGCGTTCTTTCAAGGACAAGTTGGCGACGTCCTTGGCTTCCGGTTCGGGGAGATCGGGAACGTTCGGGGGAGGCGGGGGTGGGGGATCGTCCAGCATGCGTTCCAGAACCCAGACGCCCCGTTTGATGGGGTGGGTCTCCGCCCCGGTGGAATTCCCGAACAGCATGCTGGCTTGGGTCATGAGGCCGCCCCGGTGGTGTTCTTTATCGACCGAACGGGCTTCAAAACCACCACCGGAAATCCCCGGGATGCGATAGTGCTTTGCCAGCGAAGGATTCAGGATTCCAAAGTCTGAATCGATAAAGTTCGTGATGCTCAAGTTTTGCTTCATGACGTGATGAACGAACTGGATCGACTCTTCTTCAAAGAGATCTTTGGTCTTTTCCTCGAAGTCGAAATACTCGGGGTTGACCGCCAGGCGTCGGATTCCGGCGAGGTCGAGCCATTGAGAGGAGAAGTTGCGGGAGAAGCCGATGGATTTTTTGTCGGCGATCATCCGTCTGACTTGGGCAAGCAAGACCGCAGGCTGGTGGAGTTGCCCTTTTGAGGCCAGACCGAAGAGAGTGGCATCGGGCATCGAACTCCAGAGGAAATAGGAGAGCCGCGAGGCCAGTTCGTAGTCGTTCAATTGGCGTTTCTTGGCCACCGAACCATCAACGATTTCTTCTGCCGGTTCGGAGAGCAATAGGAAGTGTGAGGAGCAAAGGACGGCGGTAAGCGTCGAGATCATGGTGGCTTCGAAAGAGTCTTCCTGGCTCCGTAGCTTTTGGAAGAGCGCCAGCTTCCGATCCACTTCACCGGAAGAAACTGGTCGGCGATAGGCCCGCATCATGAACTTAGCGATGACTTCGCGGGCGTAGAGTGGTTCATTTCCCCTCTTGTCCGAGTCGAAGAGAATGGCCTGTTTCTGAGGGGAGGGCCAGCTTTCGTAGTGGTTGCCTTTGATCTCGACCCAATCGATTTTCAGTTTGGGGAGTTCGTCATAAGTAAGCCGGCTGGTCCCTCTTCGGAAGTCGTTGAAGATCCGAAAATAGGATGGTCTGCTCGGCTTGTTCGACTGAAAAGGGAAGTTTGCCCCTTGGACAACGAACTCGTAAGTCTTCGGTTGGGTGGATCGAATTTCGAGGTTCGCGGCCTCTTTTTGATCGGAGACACCCGCGCCGCGGAATGAGCCAAGTTCGAAGGAGAGTCGGGGATAGGTTTCCCCTTTTCCGGGTATCGCAGACGCGTTGATTCTCACGAGAACCGGCGCGTCGTAGGGGACTTCATAGATCTCGACGCGAAATTCAGGCTGGTATCCGGATCGGCCGGCTCCTTGTGCTCCGCCAATTTTCTTGTCGCGAGTGAAGGGGTCGCCGACTTTGTCGCTGGGGCGGTTACCGGCAAGCAGGATTCCATCGCCAGACAGTTCCCCGTGATCGAGTCGAAAGATTGGCGATTTGGCTTGTTTGCCGGGACGGTAGTGTTCCCCTTTGATGCCGAATCCAACCCCAGTGGTCTTCCTCTGTTTCCTCTGCTTCTTTTTTTTCGCGGAACCACTTTTCTTAGGTTCTGGCTTGAATGCCAATTCGGGTTCGACCCGGACGAAGTAAGGCGCGGGCTGTTCCGTTGGAGTCAGGATAATTTTTTCCAAAGCCGACCGGGCAATCCGTTCGAAGTACTCGATGTGAAGTGCAGAGGTCCCCACGACGCGACTGTTGTTCTTGAAGCCCTCTTTGGCGGAGCCTTCCGGAGGCAGATCGGCTGCGTAGCGGAGATCGAGGTGGAGAAGGTCGCGCAGGGTGTTGTTGTATTCGTACGCGGTGAGGCGACGAAGGACATTCCGACCTCCAGTCGATCGCCGAGCTTCCATCGCCTGACGAAGCGATGCAGTCAGGGCATCGACGACGACCTGGCGTTCGGAGCGACTGGGCTGCGCCTTTGCTTTCTTGGGAGGCATTTCGCTGACGTTGATCAGATCGAGCACTTCCTGCCACATGTCCGTGTCGTTCCTGTGGGTCATGTCGGGATCGAGCGTGTCGAGACGCAGCTTGGCTTTCTGCTTGTCCGGGCCGTGACAGCTGACGCAGTACTTGATGAGAAAGGGACGAATGCGAGTCTTGTAACTTTCCCCGTTGACGATGGGGGGCCGCTTCGTGTTCTCTTGGGCCACGTCATTCCCCTTCGGATTCGTCGCGGCTTTGGGAGGCGTGACACTCTTCTTCTGATCCGCTGCGAAGATAACGCCCAGCGAGGCGCACATGATCGAAACGGCGAGCAGCTTAACGGGCCAAGAATCCAGCGACGTACCAATCATCCGTCATTGACCTTTAGTTGTTGCGGAATGCTTCACTTAAGACAATATATTTGATCAGGTCACCAAATCCAAGAGATTCGTTATTCATGGAACCTCGACATCGTCCGGGTTGATCGGTTCCAGAATTGGTTTGAGACGGTTCAAGAGCTGCGTCTCGAACATTCATCGCGGAATGTTACGTTCCGGTCGTTTGGTCACATTCCCGACGGCAATCACGATCGGGACGAATGGTGGGGGTTCATGCGACGGTTGATCAGCGGACAACATCCCCGTGTCAACTGGAATCGATGTAAGAAGCGGGCCCGAAGCCGCTACGAGCGACAGACCAACGGCTTGATTTCTTCAAGCATCCCCGTTCCCAATCGGTGCAACCAGTCACGTCGAAAAGTGATGAAGCCCCTTAAGCCTGTCCGTCAGATGACGCCAAGGGCGGCGAAACGCGATCGTCAAGCAACGGAGCCATATCTCCAAATCATCGAGAATGGAATCAGTTCTGTCCGAGACGCAACAAGACTGCGAGACTTTGGCATATTGCTGCCGGGAACTCGAGTTGCAGCAACGAACTTGCTTGCATGGCATTTTGTGTTCGCATGCAAGATGAGTGAGCAACAGGCGGTAGCAGAATTGGTTGATTGGGTGTATCGGACAGGTAAACGCACCTCAACAACTGTCGTCAATGATCTCTCGACAGGCAGGCGAAACGCCGAAGAACAAACACGTCAAATCCTGCATTGGATGGTGATTCAAAGTGACCTATTCCCAATCTCTGTACCACTCCAAGTGAGAGAATCGGGGTCAAGTTGTCTCGCTGTGTTCAGCAGGTGTGAGCGTAGCGAACGCCTGC
>Ga0115002_10009348_pt1 | contig 10728 bp, 9 predicted proteins | sample ArcticOcean_MG_C_8_FD_89576 | JGI IMG/M metagenome (GOLD analysis project Ga0115002, IMG submission 89576) | Marine microbial communities from western Arctic Ocean - ArcticOcean_MG_CB11_86 | ecosystem: Environmental > Aquatic > Marine > Oceanic | place: Arctic Ocean: Canada Basin | collected... | reverse complement strand
CGCCGTGACTTGGGCGAACGGCTGACCGAAGCGGTTATCAAAGAGATTGAGCTTACGACACCTTTTAAGGTCGTTGGTACCCCCGACGCAGACAGTATTTTGTCGGCTCGCTTGGTCAGCGATACCAAACGGGTGATTCTCGAAAACCAGAACGACGATCCGCGCGCGCTCGAAATGGCCGTGAACGTCGAAATCACGTGGCTCAACCGCCGTCGTCAACCATTAGAGGCTCCACAGAGAATTGGGCTGCCAAGAGAATTGCTGACAATTGCTAACAACTCGACCCTGGTGCCTGAGGCGGGGCAGTCAGTCGCCACTGCCGAGCAGCAAGCCATTCAGAGACTGGCGCAGCAGATCGTATCGACCATGGAAGAACCGTGGTGATTCACGGCTATTTAAAGCGATCTGGCGCCCATGGGTAGAGCTGCGGTCAAGCCAATGGTAGGTTCAGCCTTATGGGCCATCCACTGTCCGCCGCCGATCGAATTGCTCGCCATTTCCCGCCTCGGGCCCTGACGTGGCGGCTGCGCACGCAAACGCTGCACTTTGGCCGCCGTCCACTTCTCATGGGGATCGTCAATGTGACGCCCGATAGTTTTTCCGACGGCGGGAAGTACTTCAGCGTGCAGGCAGCTTGCGAACATGCCTGCCAACTTGTCGAGGACGGTGCCGACCTATTGGATATCGGAGGCGAGAGCAGTCGACCTTATGCCGACCGGATTTCGCCGGAAGAAGAGCTCCACCGCCTACTCCCGGTATTGGCAGACATCGCCCGGTGTACGAACGTTCCGATCTCGATCGATACGAGCAAAAGCACGGTCGCCCGAGCTGCCATTGCCGCAGGTGCAGAAATCATTAACGACATTACGGCCCTGGAATCTGATCCCGACATGCTAGCGCTGGCGATCGAAACCCGGGCCGGCATTTGCGCCATGCACATGCAAGGGACACCCCAAACGATGCAAGATGACCCCCAGTATGACGCGGTCGTCGAGGACATCCACACTTACTTAGGTCAGCGCCGCGATACATTGGTGCAGGCCGGAATCGCGTCTCAACGTATCTGTCTTGATCCGGGCATCGGCTTTGGCAAGACCCACGCGCACAATCTCACCTTGATGGCCAATTGCTGGCGCTTCCACAGCCTAGGCTGTCCATTGTTGGCCGGCCACTCTCGCAAGGGTTTTTTGGGCAAGCTACTCGGAGACAAGCTGCGTGATCGCACTTCAGTCAGCGTAGGCGCTGCATTAGCGCTCGCAGCTCAAGGCGTGCAGATATTGAGAGTCCACGATGTGCGTCCCACCCGGGAAGCACTGCTTGCGTTCGAAGCTTCCGGCGGCACCGGAGACTTTTGATTGGCACGGGCAGGGAGCCTCATCGCGCGATAGCTAGCAGAAGCGGTCGACGTTGACCCGGCTCGGCCCCTAGAGGATACTAACAGGGCTAAAAACAAGTCGTTGTCCTAGCGCCGCATCATGCCGCTCCCGATGATTTCCTATGTCGATAACCGCTGAAAAAACTGACCTCGTTGCCTATTGCAGGCAAGTCGCTCAGCAGGCGAAGCAGGCCGCTAGCGAATTGGCGTTGGTCCCGGCAGAGACTAAGATTGCTTGGCTGCGGCGTTCGGCAGAATTGCTAAGAGCAAATTCCTCCCTCATCGAATCGGCCAACGCCATCGACCTCGAAGCCGCACCAGGCTATGGACTAACTGACGCTCAAACCGACCGCTTGCGTCTGACGCCCGACCGCATCAGGGCGATTGCGACGGCCCTGGAAGAGGTGGCCGAATTACGAGATCCCGTCGGCGAAGTGCTGAGCACGACTCAGCGTCCGAGCGGCCTTACGATCAACAAAGTTTGTGTGCCACTCGGAGTCGTGTTTTTTATCTACGAGTCGCGTCCGAATGTGACGGCCGATGCGGCAGCCATTTGTGTGAAGGGCGGCAACGCGGTCATTCTGCGCGGTGGCAAAGAAGCCATGCACTCCAGCCAGGCCATCGTCAGCCAACTGCATGAGGCGGCCCGAGAAGTGGGTTTACCTGAGCACGCCGTTCAACTCGCGAGCACGACCGACCGAGAAGCAGTCGGACATTTCCTGCATTTGCCTGAGTGCATCGATCTGGCCATTCCACGCGGAGGAGAAGGACTTATTCGCCGAGTGGCTGCCGAGGCGCAAATGCCAGTTATCAAACATTTCCAGGGCAACTGCCACGTGTATGTCGATGCCGCGGCTGATTTGAATATGGCTATCGCGATTACCATTAATTCTAAGTGCCAGCGGATGGGTGTTTGCAATGCTGCCGAATCCCTGCTCGTCCACGCGGACGTAGCCAGCGAATTCTTGCCGGCACTAGCCATCGCTTTACAGGAAAATGAAATCGAAATACGAGGTGACCAGCGTTGTTGCGAGTTGATTGAATTTGCACGGCCTGCGAGCGAAGAAGATTTTGGCGCCGAATTCTTAGGTCCGATCATTTCGATTTGCGTCATGAGCTCACTCCAAGACGCTGTAAAACATATTAACCGTTTCGGCTCGGGGCATACCGATGCAATCGTCACCGACGACCCGAAGGCCGCCCAGCAATTCGCCGTAGGCGTCGATAGTGCAGCGGTCATGCTGAACGCCAGCACGCGTTTGAATGACGGCGGCGAATTCGGTCTAGGTGCCGAGATTGGCATCAGCACCGATAAATTTCACGCCCGCGGACCCTGCGGAATCGAAGCGCTGACAAGCTATAAATATGTAGTTCAAGGGAATGGACAACTCAAAAAGTGATTTCGGGTCAAAAAGTGATTTCGGGCCAACGAAACGTTTAGTTTCAATCCGCGATCCGAAATTCTAGCAATGGAGTGCGTTATGGGTGGAGAAGTTTTAAGCCAATCCGAAGTAGAAAACCTGCTTAGCACCATGGATAGCGAGCCGGGCACCGAAGGTTTGGATTCTCCACTCGCTGCACAACCTCGCGAAAAGATCACCGTCTACGACTTCAAACGCCCCGAGCGCGTCGGCAAGGAGCAGATGCGTGCTCTGCAGACAATGCACGAAGGTTTCGGTCGCAACTTCGGCGCGGCGCTTTCTGCCCTGTTGCGCACGATCGTTGATGTAAAACTAACGAGCGTTGATCAACTTACCTATAGTGAGTTTGTATTCAGCTTGGAAAACCCTACCTGCTTTAACCTGATCAATGCCGAACCATTGGAAGGGCAGTTGATTCTTGATATCAATCCTTCCATTCTCTTCCCGATTATTGACCGTTTACTGGGAGGCAGCACATCGGGCCAGGCTCCCGCGCGCCGACCATTGACCGAAATCGAACTCCGATTAGCTTCTCGCATTACCAATTTGTTTCTTACCGAAATGCAACATGCCTGGAAAAACGTTCTAATGCTGGAGCTGTCGGTCGACCGCGTTGAAAGTAATCCTCAGCTAGTGCAAATAATTCCGGCCAACGAAGTTGTGATTTTGGTCAGTTTTGAATTAGCCGTCGGCGAAACGCGCGGCATGGTCAACCTTTGTATTCCGTTTAATTCCATTGAGCGTATTAGCCACAAGCTGTCCGCAAACAGTTGGGTAAGCTATAGCCGCCGTCCACCCACGGCTGAGTCGATCCAGCTGATTAGCGACCGCGTTGCCTCGGCACCCGTCCAAGTTGTGGTTGAACTCGCGCGAACCCACATTGCCACAGCTGATTTGGTCAACTTGCGCGTGGGCGACATTATCGCAAGCGAAAAAGATATCCAGGAGCCGCTGTTGGTTTCTGTCGAAGGACGGCCGAAATTCCACGCCCTGGCTGGGCAATTTAAGGGCCGTAAAGCGATCGAAGTGGTAGCGACATTAGAAGACCAACACTTTCGCTTGTCGCCGCAAGCCCCCCCCGCAGCAACGGCGCATCCTGCCGAATCTGCCTAAATGTCTGCTAAACCTCGCTGGCGGCTCGGCGGGCACATAGCAGCCGCCACCGAATAGATTTGACAAATCCTTGGTCTCTCTCCAAGAATAAAAAGGCAGCTTCTTTTCTAGGTTGACGAAAGAGACCGCCAATGGGGATTTCTGTCAATTGTCCCAACGGACATGAATTCCAAGTCAAAGACAAGTACGCCGGCAAGAAGGGCCTGTGTCCCTTTTGCAAGGGTCAGGTCAAGGTTTTGGTGCCAGACGTCCTGAACTCTGACGGTCTTTCCAAGGCTGCCTATCGCGCGGCGGCAGAAGAACATAGCGGAGCGGCAGCTTCAGTGTTCGACGACCAGCCTTCGACTAATGACCCGAGCGCCAGCGCGAGCTTACTTGGTTCGTCGGTACTGCGTCACAACATAAAATGTCGTTGTGGCGAGAAAGTGCCCATGTGGTTCGCTCGCTGTCCCAAGTGCGGCGAATTCTTACAACACTAAGCATCAACAGGACCGTCCACCTGCAAGTCGACCTTCGCGTGGCACCAGCGGTGGCAACGATTCCTCGAGCACTCCCTTGGCGCGCGGCCAGGCCAGCACCGCCTCGGTGAGCAGCCAGAGCTGCAGAAAAATCGTCACTCCTCCGATGGACGCAAGTAAATAATTCTGCTGCGGCACCCAACCGCTCTCACTATTAAACAGCTGCCAGCTCATCGCCCACAACGGCAGGCCAATCATCAACAACATGGGCACCAGCACAAACCCTATCGGCTTATTTCGGCGATGCAGATAAAACGCCGTCACCAGGAAGGCAAGCCCCGCCAATAGTTGGTTGGTTGCACCAAAGAGCGGCCAGAGGTACAGACCGCCTGTGCCATGAGGAGCCGGCTGACCTGGAGCGATATCCGGCCCGCGCATCATCGCCAGCATCATCGCCAGAACTACGGCAAAGAGCGTTGCCGCGAATTTGTTCTTGAGAGGCGCGATGTGTAGAGTTTCGGCCAGTTCTTGAACCACGTAGCGCTGCAGGCGTGTCGCCGTGTCTAAGGTGGTCGCTGCAAAGCAGGCGACTAACACGGCAATAACGGCAATCGCCAGTTTAAGCGGCAGTCCGAGGGCCGACAAGAAGTTGGCCCCTCCATCGACAAACGAGCCGACCATTTTTCCTAGGCGAAACTTATTCCATCCAAGCTCTGCATTGTACTTCGTGCGCCAGGCATCGCGACCAGTAATCGCCGACCCGCCGGATTGTTGCTGCACATATTCATAGGGACGAACCCACGCTGCCGCATCTTGCGGACTGGATTGACGATTCCACAGCCCCATCCCCACACCTGCACAGCAGGCCAAAATTACGATGACCGCCAAAGCCCCTTCCAATAACATCGAGCCGTAGGCGACGTATTGCGCGTCTCCTTCGCTGGCAAGTTGTTTGCTTGTGGTGCCACTCGAGACAAGGCAGTGGAATCCGCTGATCGCACCGCAGGCGATCGTGATGAACAGAAAAGGCCAAATCGGCGGAGCATCCACGGGCCGCTCTGCAGTGGGCACCACGGCCGGCGCGCTGCCAACTAAGTCGGCCTGACCCGTAACGCCCGCGACAATAACGCCAAGCAGCAACAGGCCTAGCGTTACGATGAGCTGTTGGCTATTGATAAAATCGCGAGGTTGCAACAGCACCCAAACGGGAAGCACAGACGCAATGAAGCAATAAACGAAAAGAACCACCGTCCAGATGACGACCGGATTGAGCGCATCTGCTCGCAGACCCATTGTTTCAGATAGAGACGCGCACCACTCGGCTGGGATGACAAACGGTAAGTATTCAGCTCCCACATAGATCGCGCCGTAGAGCAGCAGCAGAGCACTCGCCGAGGGGAGAAGCAAACCGCCGCCTCGATAGACCCAATATCCAACGGCCACTGCCAGCGGCATCGCCAGCCAGACGGACAGGACCGACTCTGGATACAGATTAAAAATCGAAGCGATCACCAAGCCGAAAATGGCCAGTACCACCGTCAAGGCAAAAAACAGCACCAACAAAAAAAGCACCTTGGCGCGCGGCGCAATCATGCGTCCCGCAATTTCACCAACGGTTTGTCCACGATTGCGTAGACTCACCACGAGCGCGCCAAAATCGTGGACCGCTCCGATGAAAATCGAACCGAATACCACCCACAGCAAGGCCGGCAACCAGCCCCAAAAAACGGCAATCGCTGGTCCCACAATGGGCCCGGTGCCGGCGATACTGGTAAAGTGATGACCAAAGATCACTTCCTTACGCGTCGGCACAAAATCGACGTCATCCCGCAATTGCTGGCTGGGAACCTCTGCATCGGGGTCAATCTCAAATATCTTTCGCGCCAGCCACCGGCCATAAGTATGGTACGCGGCGATAAAAACCAGGAACGAACCAATCGCGATGAGCAGGGTAAGCATGGGGAGAAGCAAAGCGTAAGAACAAACGAAATAGGGTGGTTTCTTACATCATAACAACAGTTTGCGCACGACCAAACCCTAGAGCGAGAATGACCAATGACCAAGCCTCAATGACCAATGGGTTGGAGTCGTGGTCGTTTTTTGGTCATTGGTCATTGGGATTTGATCATTTGATACCGTTGGTTTACGTGGTCCGTCTGGCCCTCTATAATCGCGCCTCTGCCAGATTCTATGGTGTGACAGATCACGCTGATTGGCCATAAACTCAATGTGACCGTTAACCCATTGCGAAAGGATTGACTCCGTGCCTGAACAAGTCGTGATCGTGGGAAGTGGGCCCGCCGGCTGGACAGCAGCCATTTATGCAGCCCGAGCAAGTCTCGCTCCCGTCATCTATGAGGGAGCCATCACAGAAGATAACCGCCTTCAGGGAACCCTGCCGCTCGGTCAATTGGCGCTCACGACCGAAGTCGAAAACTACCCGGGCTTCCCAGCAGGTGACCTCAGCGAATTCCTGCGATCTTCGCTGCCCAGCGAGCACCACTGGATGGTCGATATGCACCAAAAGGAAGGCTGCTCGGGTCCCGAATTGATGCATCTGATGCGTCAGCAAGCGATTAACTTCGGCACTCAAATCGTGACCGATGATATCTTGGAAGTTGATTTCGACGCCCATCCTTTCCAGCTCAAGGCGTTAGGCGGCAAGGAAGTTGAAGCGTTGAGCGTGATCATTGCCACCGGCGCGCGGGCCAACTACTTGGGCTTGCCTTCCGAAGAAAAATACAAGAACGCCGGCGTGAGCGCCTGTGCCGTTTGCGACGGTGCCCTGCCCCGATTCCGCGGCAAACCGTTAGTGGTTGTCGGTGGTGGCGACTCTGCCGTGGAAGAGGCTGACTATCTCTCCAAGTTTGCCAGCACAGTCTATCTCGTGCATCGTCGCGAAGAGCTGCGTGCGTCGAAGATCATGGCACAGCGTGCAATCGACAATCCAAAAATCGACATCCAGTGGAATTCGCAAGTCGACGAGGTACTGGGCAATGAGACCGACGGAGTTACCGGCGTTCGCCTAAAATCTACTATCGACGGTAGCGCACGCGATCAAGAAGCCACCGGGGCGTTCATGGCCATCGGTCACACGCCCAACACGATCTTTCTCGAAGGCAAGCTGGAGTTGACCAAAAAGAAGTATCTGAAATGGACCGTCCCCTTCCGTACCAACACGAGCGTTGAGGGCGTGTTCGCCGCGGGCGACGTGGCGGACGACTACTATCGACAGGCCGTCACGGCCGCGGGGACAGGTTGCATGGCAGCGCTCGACGCCGAACGCTGGCTGGGGAGCAAGGGATTCTAGTGCGCTACTTCATTACTCTACTTCATTACTCTATGTCGTTTGATTTTCGGCGAAGCCGCGAGCGGCCGGCCACTTGCAGCTTCGCGGAGCAAACCGACAAATTCAATTGAATCGAGCACTACTGACTAAGGACTCAAACAATGGCGGATGTGACGAAAGGGCTGCGTTTTTGATAAGCTGGCTAAACCGGCAGAATCATCCAAACCGGCAGCAAGTCAGCCCGCCGGAAAATGACCTCTACGTTATTGGGAGATTCCATGGAAAAGATTTCCGTGCGCAACGCACGTCAAGAAGACGCAGTCGGCAAGCAAGCCACTTTGCAAGGTTGGATCCGTACGCGGCGCGACTCCAAAGGGGGCTTTAGCTTTTTGGAGCTCAACGATGGCACCTGCATGGCAAACATTCAGGTGATCGCCGACGCTGATTTGTCGAACTACGATACCGAGATCCACCGTCTAACGGCCGGTTGTAGCGTCACCGTACGCGGCGAGATCAAATCCTCGGGCGGCAAAGGCCAGGCCACGGAGATGCACGCTGCCGAGATTGTCGTCCACGGCTGGGCAGACCCCGAAGAATTCCCGCTGCAGAAAAAGCGTCACACCATGGAAAAGCTCCGCGAGTGGGCTCACCTAAGGCCGCGAACCAACACCTTCGGGGCGGTGATGCGAGTTCGCAATCAGATTTGCCGATCGATTCACGATTTTTTCCAAGAAGATGCCTTCCTGTACGTTCAAACGCCGATCATCACGGCCAGCGATTGCGAAGGCGCCGGCCAAATGTTTCGCGTGACAACACTCGACCCGGCCAATCCTCCGAAAACTCCAGGCGGCCAAGTCGACTACACCCAAGATTTTTTCGATCGTCCTACCTACCTCACGGTGTCGGGGCAACTGGAAGGCGAAATCTATGCCACCGCCCTAGGCAAGATCTACACCTTCGGCCCCACGTTTCGCGCCGAGAACTCCAACACTTCGCGTCACTTGGCCGAATTCTGGATGGTCGAACCGGAAGTGGCGTTTAACCAGCTAGAAGACAACATGGATCTAGCCGAGCGATTCTTGAAGCGCATCGTGGGCGATGTGGTGGCCAACTGCCAGGAAGATATCGACTTTTTTCAGCAGCGCATCAACGACACCGTCCAAGAAACGTTGCAGGCGATTCTACAGAAACCGTTCCATCGCGTTAGTTACACTGAGGCAATCGAAATCCTGGAACAATCGGGCGAAAAATTCGAGTACCCCATTAGCTGGGGCACCGACCTGCAGGCCGAGCACGAGCAATTTCTCACCGAAAAACACTATGGAGCCCCAGTCATCCTGCACGACTACCCGGCATCGATCAAACCGTTTTACATGAGAGTGAACGACGAGGATTCCTGTCCGAAAGGAAAAACGGTGCGCGCGATGGATGTCCTTGTACCTTGCGTCGGCGAGATCATTGGCGGCAGTGAGCGGGAAGACCGTCTCGACGTACTCACCGCACGCATGGAAGAGCAAGGCCTCAGCACCGAGGACTATTGGTGGTATCTCGACCTACGCCGCTTCGGCACGGTCCCGCACTCCGGCTTTGGCCTAGGCCTAGAACGCATGGTGCAGGCGGTCACTGGCATGGCCAACATTCGCGATGTGATTCCATTCCCACGAACGCCGGGGAATGCGGAGTTTTGAAGCGGCCGGAGTTTACCAATTGACTTCCGATTCGTGCTCAGGTACGTATATTAGAAGTAGAATTCAAGAAAGTTTTTTCCGCTGCCGCGCCAGTCGATTTGTAGTCCCTCGTCCCTTGGCTGGGTAGTGATCAAGAAGACCCTATCGTATTTAATCCCTTGTCGCGACCAAGAGGAAGCCGAATCGATGCCGAATCGAATGCTCATTGTTGGTGTTGGTTCGATCGGAGAGCGACATTTACGCTGTTTTCGAAACACGGGTCGAGTCGACAAACTGGGCTTATGCGAGGTGAAGGACCCATTGCGTCGTGAAATCGCCGAGCGTTATCAAATATCCGATACCTACCGTAATTTAGGTGAGGCGCTGAGCGACGCGGTGTGGGACTCAGCGGTAATTGCGGCGCCAGCGCATCTGCACATCGTGCTCGCCAGGCAACTGGCAGAAGCTGGTATGGCGATGCTGGTAGAAAAGCCACTGTCGTCCAGCACGGACGGAGTGGATGAACTGCTCGCGATGGTACGGCAGAAGAATCTGGTGGCTTGCACAGCATACGTTTTACGAAATTATCCTGAATTGGCAAGCATGCGTCAGATTCTCCAGAGCGGTCGGCTAGGACGTCCGCTCAGCCTGATCCATGTTAGCGGACAGAATTTCCCTTTTTATCGACCCGCTTACCTAGAAACTTATTACACGGATCGTGCCACCGGGGGCGGGGCTATCCAAGACGCGCTGACTCACGCGGTCAACGCGGGCGAGTGGCTCCTCGGACCGATCGACCGGGTTTGTGCCGACGCCCAGCACATGGCCTTGCCAGGAGTTACTGTCGAGGACACGGTCAATGTGCTGGCACGGCATGGCTCGACGATGGCCTGCTACAGCCTCAACCAGTTTCAGACCCCATCCCAATTCACCTTTTCCGTCCATTGCGAATCGGGTTCGGTCGAGTACTCCCGATCCGACAATCGATTGCGCTGGATTAACCAGACCGATGGTCCGTGGCACGAGGAACCGATCGCTAGTTTTTCTGATCGCGATGACTACTTCGTTGCCCAAGCCCACGCATTTCTGGATGCATTCGAAGGCAAGGGCCCACTGCTTTGTACGCTGGAAGAAGGTTTGCAAACACTACACGTCAACCTCGCCGTGATGGAATCCGCGCTGGAAACGGGCGGTTGGGTAGACGTGCCGGTGGTAGAGGCTGCCAAGATTGCTTCGTAAACCTTTCCGACAGGTTTCATTCGCGTTACGGTTTGTGGCCAACGGGTTTGGAGCTAACTTACATCCGCAATGCCACAGAATGTCTTCTGGTGTTGTGGAACAATCCGCCGTACGAAGACTCCGGCACGGAGATTGCATCGCAAGATCTAAGTCCAACCTCTTTTGT
>Ga0115002_10009347_pt1 | contig 10728 bp, 7 predicted proteins | sample ArcticOcean_MG_C_8_FD_89576 | JGI IMG/M metagenome (GOLD analysis project Ga0115002, IMG submission 89576) | Marine microbial communities from western Arctic Ocean - ArcticOcean_MG_CB11_86 | ecosystem: Environmental > Aquatic > Marine > Oceanic | place: Arctic Ocean: Canada Basin | collected... | reverse complement strand
CCGCCCACCAGCTTTCAAACCTCGGTTCGGTTTGGATGATGACGTAGGTGCAACAGACAACCGTGCCCGCTGCGAATAGGACATCAAGGATGCGGAAGAATTTGTTATCTTTCAGCTTCGGATGTAAGGGGTATACCAAGTAGCAGATTACCATGCCGATCATCACAAAGACGGCCAACGCCGACTGCGGTTGCAATTGTGGGAAGTTCACTTCCAACAGTGTGAACAGGCACAGTGCAATTCCTAGAATTGAGACGGCTAGCTTCACAACACGATCAAACACCGGCGATGGCTCCTAACAGTTCTTGCAGAAAGAAAACTTTTGAAACGCAGTCAACTACTCTTTCTTCTCTGCAGGTTTTTCTTCCGCAGGCTTCTCGGTGTTCTCTGTTTCTTTTGGTTGAGCCTCTTCCGCATTCTCAGCAGGTGCGGCTTCAGTCGAATCTTCCGGCCAGATGCCGATTTCTTTGTAGAAGCGAATCGCCCCGGGGTGGAACTCGGTACCAGTACTTCGCGCGGCGTTTTTTTCGTTGATAAATTTGGAAGCCGGGTGTTTGATGTCGGTACGGTTTTCCCAAATCGTTTTGGTGATCTGGTAAATTTGTTCTTCGTCCATGTCACCCGACGTGATGAGGTGCATCGAGCCGACATTTAAACCTTCGTAGTCGGCCTTCAAGTCAGCGTACTTGTCTTGCGGAATGGTGACCTTTTGGAAGAACGCATAGTCGGCAATCAGTTTGTCTTTGGCGGCTTCATCGAAGGGGACAAAAAAGATATCGTGACTGGCGCAAGCTTGAACTAATGCCCCGGTTGGGACGGCACCACCTAAGAACGCAGCATCGGCGTTGCCATCGGCCAATAAGTCAACTGCACCGCTTTGAGTGTTGTTCAGCTTGCTGCCGAAATCGTCAAATGAAACGTTGTGGGCTGCGAGGATCGGGCCGACAAACATTTCAAAACCAGCACCCGCGGGGCCGGTGACAACCCGTTTGCCCTTTAAGTCGGCTAATGTTTTGATTCCCGAGTCGGCCTTCGTAACGAACATAGCAACATTCGGAGCAATCGTAGCAATGACTTTGACGTCGTATTTCTTATCCCAGTTACCTTCACCACGGACAGCGAAATAAGTGATGGCCGCATTGGATAGTGCAATTTGCAATTTTCCGTTGGCTAGACTGCGAATGTTTTCCTGAGAACCCTTAGTTCCTTTGGACTGGACTTTCCAGTTGTTGTCGCCTTTGTGTTTGTTGAGGACTTCGCTGATATCGATGCCGACTTGGTTAAACGCCCCACCGACGGGTGCTGTGCCCATGCTGATGAATTTGCGTTTTCCGCCACCCCCACCGCCGCCGGTTCCGTTGCCTCCACCCGAACCATCACCGCCTCCGCCACAACCAAGCAGTGAAGCTGTTAGGGCAGAACAAACCAGCAGGCTCAGCAGCCTGGAAGAACGCAAAACATTGAAACTCATTATTTGGAATCCTTTATTCGGTAGGTCATCTCATATTAGAGAAAATTATTAAAGTAACATTTCGTCTCTCGGACCTGTCATCCTGAACGAAGTGAAGGATCTCTTTAAATCAAACGATGTCTAGAAGATTCTTCACTTCGTTCAGAATGACATTTAACGGCGGGTGGCAGGGTCAGACCAACGGGATGGCCCTGGTGAGCGATTTAAGATCAGGGCCATCACTTCGTTCTGACCCTGCCACCCCACCTTTAGGAACATTCCTAGAATATCAGGCCGAGAAAGGGGTTTCCAGTGACCGGGGACGCTTGCAACGTAAGCCTAGAAAGATCGTTGGCGTGAGGAATTAGCCGGAAACCGATTCTTCCACGATATCGGACGGCGGAACGACGTCTTCTAAGTGGTCGAACATCTCGCCGACGCCCGGGCGGAACACGTTGCCGATGAGGATATCAACCAAGTTTTCGCGGTACTGAGGGAACTCTTTTAAGAATTTTCCGAAGCTGAACCCGGGCGTATAGAAGGCGTAAACCAGTTTGCGGAATAATTCTAGACCAGCAGCGTAGCCGGGCACCCACCCGCTAAGGGCGGCCTGCGAAACGTCGTTTTGCTCAATGGCGGCGTGAATGGCATCGGCGGCCAGTTCACCCGATTTGAGCGCCAAAAACACGCCCGATGAATACACCGGATCAATAAACCCAAAGGCATCGCCGATAATCACCCATCCGGGGCCCGCCGCTTGTGAGGCCCGGTACGAGAAATCTTTCGTCGTGAAATAGTCGGTATGAGGTTCCGACGGTTCAAGCCGGTCTTGCATGGCCGGGCAGCGGGAAAGTTCTTCCTGAAAAATTTCTTCGGGCGTGCCTCGATTTTGGCCGAACAGAAAATTCATGCTGCCGGTGCAGCCGACACTGACAATATCATCAGGCAGCGGGATGTACCAAAACCAGGACTTTTTGCCCGCCGTTTGCATGATGATCGTGGCACCTTCATCGACGCCAGTATCTCGAACGGCCCCGCGAAAGTATGACCAGATAGTTCCCTTTTGCAGACGGTCGTCTTTTTTCAATAGACCCAACCGGTTCGCCAAGAATGCCGATTGGCCCGTTGCATCGATGACCACCTTCGCGGCGATCTCACGAGTTTCGCTGGTTTGACCTTTCCCAATTTTGACTTTCACGCCGACTGCTTGATCGCCTTCAAATAAAACATCGAGAACTTGAGCTTCCGTATGGGCAGTCGCCCCGTTAGAAATCGCCTTGTCGAGAATCATTTTGTCAAACGGGCCACGTTCCACTTGCCAGGTTTGCGAGCATTCGTGCGGGTTGTGTTGGTCGAAGTAAAACGGGGCTGAGATTTTGTGTCCGTCGGAAACAAACTGCACGCTAAACTTTTTTGGAAAAGCGCTCTTACGAAGTTCGTCGAGTAAGCCAAGCCGTTCGAGCGACCAATAGGTTTCTGGAATGAGCGATTCGCCCAAATGAAACCGGGGAAATATGGCACGTTCGAGGATCAGCGTTTTACGGCCATGTTCGGCCAACAAGGCTCCGGCGGTTGCACCAGCAGGACCGGCACCGATGATGACGACATCGTACTCGGAATCAATGTCCGGTTGTGGTGGGCTTGTTTCGGGTGGTTCAACTCGAATCATGAACTTGCCCCATTAGCTTGTAGCGGGGCTGAGATTTCCAACAGATCGACGGCCGGTTTGTTGTTACAAAAGATGGTCGCCAACCGTCCGTAAGTCACTTCGCCGACTCCCATTTGGAGGCATTCAGCAAGACCAGGTCCTGCGGTGATTTTTAAAATCGCCCCCAAATCGATGTGACGTAATACGTTGCGATTAATCAGCACTCGCCCCAGCGGTATTTCGCCCGCTAAAATTTCGGTGCGGACTTCATCGGTCACGTATTCAAAATGAAACCGTACGATGCCGAATTGCACAACATCGTCTGTTCCCGATTTTAACAATGCAATTTTTCGGCTGTAGACATTGGCTTCGAGAAGTCGGTCGAAGATTTTGACGTCCACTTTTGTATTATGATACGACTCCATCGTCACGGTCATGTGCGAGTCGTGAGCCAGCATTTGCTTGTACGGTTCGGGAGTCAACGCGGCTGGGATATGCTCGGCCTGTTCAATGAGTGGTTCATCGCCAGAAAACAGACTGACCAGCGAGTTGAGTTCTTCTTGCGGATTCACAGCAGGGCTTTCATTGATTGAGCGCAATTAACTTGAGTGCTTACAGCGTGTTATGTGTAGCGAACTTGCCTGTGCTCGACTTCAAAATATTCGGTCAGCAAACTATCGACCTGCAATAGGCCTTTGCGGGTGAGGGTGATCTCGTCGCCTTCGGTTGTCAGGTAACCAGCCTGTTCTTGGTTGGCAAACGCGGTGGAAAACTCTTCACGGATTTCTACGCCGAATTTTTCTCGGAATTCGCCCGCGTTAAGATGCCCTTCTTTCATCTGCAAAATTAACTCACGGATGAGTAATTGATGAGCCGTCGGCTTCAGGGCCCGGTTGATGGGCAGTTGCCCCGATTGGACGGTTTCCATGTAGTCTTCAATTTGGTCGAGGTTCTGGTAGTGAACGCCTTGAAAATGTCCGAAGGATGAAACACCGACGGCAAGTAGGTCAGACCCGCGGAACAGGTTGTCGCGGTAGATGAACCGGTCGGTCTCGGGGTTTTTGACGAGTTCGTTGCCACTGGAGATGTGGTAGCCGTTAGCCATTAGTTTTTCGAACGCTTCGTTTACCCAACGACGTTTCGTGGCCCAGTTGGCGATTGGGGATGTGATTCCCAGCTCTTTAATCTCTTTCGAGATGATCGTGTTGAATGGGAGTTCCATTTGGTAGATGGTGATATTGTCGGGTGCCATTTCGAGAACTTTATCGACACACATGGCCCAGTTCTCGTCGTCCTCGCCGATCATGCCGGCGATTAAATCGACATTCACCTGCGGAAAATCGGCCTGTTGAATCCAGTCGTACGCCCGGTGGACTTCCGGCGAAAGGTGTGCCCGGCCATTGGCTTCTAAGATGGCGTCGTTAAAGTTTTCGATGCCCAATGATACGCGCGTTACGCCGATGTCTTTCAGCGTGTTGACTTTATCTTGGCTTAACGTCCCAGGTTCGCATTCGAAGGTCACTTCGTCGGCATCGTCCCAAGTGATTGATTGGTTCAGCCGTTCTTTCAAGGAACGCAATTGTTTCGCGCTTAAGTAAGAAGGGGTGCCTCCGCCGAAGTACACCAGTTTGAGTTCTCGATTTTGCACGCCGGGCAGTTCGCTTAACAGCTCGACTTCTTTCACCAGCGACTGCACGTAGGTTTCGATGGCTTGGGCGTTTTGGTTTGTGTAGACTCTGAAGTAGCAGAACTTGCAGCGTTTTCGGCAGAAGGGAATGTGCAAGTAAATTCCTAACGGCACGGGCTGCTCAGGTTCGGCGTTTAAAACCGATTCAATCTCGTGAATGTTCTCGTGTTTCCACAGAGAAAACGGTGGATAGTTCGAGACGAAGTAGCTGCCGACTTCGGTGGTGTTGGATGTGTCTGTCGCCATGATTGCTTTCCGAGGCCCTTCGCCGAGTTGCTTTTATTTTTTGCCGAAACAGTAAACGAAGCCGTTGCTAGTGTCAGAGCCGATCACCAGGCATTCTTCGCCGATAGCCGGTCCGCCAGAGATTCGTTTTCCGATATTGTATTTGAAGGTTTCCTTGCCCGTTTTAATGTCGAAGCCGTATAGGTTTCCGTCGTTCGAACCAATGAAGGCCTGCTGGCCGACAATCGCCGGTGAGCTATCAATGCCGCCGCGGGATGCCGTTTTCCAAAGTGACTTTCCGGTTTCTCGGTCGATACAATGTATCTGTTTGTCGTGTCCGCCGATGATAATGATCTCGTCGGTGACCGCCGCGGAGGCGTGGTACGGCTGTTCTTTTTTAGGGTCTTTGTACCGCCAGTCAATCGTTTTTTCTTTCCAGTTGATCGACAAAACTTCGCTGGCGTAAGTTCCCACGTAAAGCTGATCACCGACCACAGCGGGTGAGGCGATTAGATAAGTTTCCAGAGGAATATCGGCAACTTGCTGACCATCGTTGATGTCGATCACCCGCAAATGCTCATCGCAGCCTGCGACGAACGTGTAATGGTCGGAGATGGCCGGCGAACAGTTCACGCGGTCTTCGGTTTGGTACTTCCAAATGAGCGTGCCATCGTTTTTATTCAAGCAGTACAAAATACTATCGTAAGAGCCAAAAATGACTTTCTCGCCGACGACAGATGCTGAGCTGACAATTTCAGCGTCAGTTTGGAACGTCCATTGTTGTTTGCCGGTGACGCAGTCGATGGCGTGGAATACGCCGTCCTCATCACCTAAGAAAACGGACTTCTCGGTTACGGTTGGCGACGATTGAAAACCGGGTGCAAACTCTTTCGGGTCGGGATTTTTGATCGAGCGGTATTTCCAAATCAGCTTGCCGGTTAATTTATCTAAACAGACGGCATCGCCGGATAACATGCCGACGTAAACTTTTCCACCAACAATGGCCGCCGTGTTGGTGACGCCGTCAGGTGCCGGAAACTTCCACAGCAGTTCAAGTTTTTTAGGAAGCTGGGTTTGAGAAACGCCCCGTTGAGAAGTACCGTTGCGGAAGGACGTCCAACTGCCTGAGTTTTTTGCCGAACTGGTGGATGTTTTTTCTTGCGAGTTGCCACTTGGCGCTGCGCAGAAAACGAGGACTGCATTCAAGAGGATGCAGGCGGCGGTAGTTTTTAAGATGTTTCGGCGTTTGAAAAGGCGCATTGATACAGTTCCTCCAGACAGTCGGTATTCACCGGTCGGGGATTAAAATTTCCGGTCCATTGAGCTTCCGCTTCGACCGAAAGTGTCGGAATTTGATCTCGAATAACGTCGCATTCAGCTAATGTTGTGGGAGAGTCGGCCAAAGAAACAAGCGACGTAACAAAATCGGCCAACAATTCCGGTGCATTCGGGTCGGCTGCATCACAGAGCTTGGCTTCGGCGGCTAGTTGGCCGTATAAGTTGGAAACCTCATCATTTTCAGCATTAAAACGAATGACGTGAGGCAGCATGATGCCGATGGCCGTGCCGTGAATCATGTTGTAATGGGCAGACAGTGGGTTGGCGAGGGCATGTGTGGCACCGAGCATTGAGTTTTCGATGGCAGCCCCCGCCCAATGTGCCCCCAACAACATGGCCGAACGGGCTTCGATGTTTTGTGGGTCGTCGAGAACTTGCGGGAAGCCGCGCGAAAGTAACCGCCAGGCTTCTAGGCTGAAAAGTTGTGAGACTGGGTTTCGTTTTGTGGTGACGAACGTTTCGATAGCGTGGCTGATGGCGTCGATGCCGGTAACCGCTGTGACTTGCGCGGGCATGGTGACGGTTAATTCTGGATCGAGAATGGCGATTTTGCAGGCGGCCTTTTTATCGCCGCAGGCCATCTTCATGTGTGTATCTTTTTGAGCAATGAGCGCGAACGATTGCGCTTCGCTGCCTGTGCCTGATGTGGTGGGGACGGCGATCATGGGAAGCATCGTTTTGGTGGCTTTGCCGATGCCCCAGTAGTCTTCCATTTTGCCGCCGTTGGTCAGCAGGAAGTTGACACCTTTGGCGCAATCCATACTGCTACCGCCGCCAAGCCCGATGATTAAATCGATTTGGTTATCTTTTGCGACAGCCAATGCCCGATCCACATCTTCGGTGGTTGGGTTTTGATGGACGTCGTCGTAGACGGTGACGTGCAGTCCTGCAGAGCGAAGGGCCTCTAGGCCGTGTTGTTCGTGTCCAGCAAGGGCGAGACCTTTGTCGGTGACCAGGAAGACCCGCGTGCCGCCGAGTTGTTTCGCAAGGTCACCCAGTTGATCAACACTTCCCGGCCCGAACACGACGCGGGTTGCCGGTTCGTAGTCGAACGAAGCCAGTGCAGAATGCAGGCTCGTTTCAACGTTCATTAGATTGAGTGGAAAATTCATATCCATATATTTAATGATTCATGGCCTTCTGTTTTTATTTCAGAAAACAAAAGGCCCAAGAAAATTCTATGCATTCAGGTTGAAAAGTCGGTGGTGAAGGCTAGGCAGGAAACAGGTGTGTTGTTTTTGGCGGGTCTCCATAAGTATTGAACGCTCAATCTATTGTACGGGACTGCTGAATAGAAGGCAAATTGAGAACGGTTTTCTGGCAATCGAATGAGAAAACCGGGGGAAACAAAACAATGAACGAAAAAAAACAGCACCCGGGTAAATCGGGTGCTGTTGCGTAAATTCTTTAGCGGTCAAAGGTTATTTGCCGTCGGCAGAGATGGCAAACAGGGTCGATCTATTGGCAATGTACAGCACGTTATTGGCGACAATAGGCGTACTGTAAACGGCGTTACCCATATTGATTTCGTCGATAATCTTTTGCTTTTTCGAGAATTCGAAGATGGTAATGTCGCCGTCTTCGTCTCCAATATAAACTTTGCCGTCAACAATCAGTGGTGAGCCCCAAGCGGCTGCGAACATGTCGTAGGTCCAATGGGGAACACCGGTTCGGGCATCTAGACAGTGAAACAGCCCACTGAAATCGGCGATATACAGCAGGTCGTCTTTGATGGCGACCGTGCCGCACGAACGGTGCATGGTTTCTTCAAAATCGAGTTTGTCGTTTCCGTCGATATCGTAAGTGCTGTAATGCCAGATGACGGCCGAGTTTTTATTGGCAATCGCCTTTTCACCGGCTTTGGTATTAATGGCGTGCAATCGTCGGTGGGGGATTTCTTTCCCGCTAGAATCAACGGCCAGCTCAGGTCCGACGTTACCACGTTTGGTTGGGTCGATACACCACAGGTGGCCGACACCTTCGCCGTGTTCGGGGTCTTGTCCGACGGCCACGTAAAGCATGCCGTCATAGATAACGGGCGTGGCGATTAAGTTGTTCCGTGTACCGCGACCGCCGAGAATCCATTTCGAATCTTTCGGGTTGCAGTCGAACTTCCACAGAAGTTTCGATTTGCCTTTGCCGTCACCGGCTGGGTCGAAGCTGTAGCACCAACCGTCACCACCAGCGAAGATCGCCTGGGCCTGTCCGCCGAGAACAGCGTAAGTGGGAGACGACCATTGCCCGTGCAGAATACTGGTGCCAGGTGAGCCATCAGTCCACAGAACTTTTCCCGTGTCGCGGTTTAAAGCGATGAAGCTAGGAGCACCAGGAGCAGGTAAGTTAATGTGTGACTCATCCAAGCCGTTGGAAGTATTGACGAGCAAAATATCGCCCGCACAGGTGACCGAGCAACTACACATGTTGTGTTGCGAGACGCCGAGTTTGCCCATCATGTCGAAGGCCCAGATGACGTCGGCTTCATCTTTGTTTTCGTTGGTTTCAGATTTATAAGGACCGTTGTTTTTGTCATCGTGGAATCCGTTGGTATCAAGGCACACCACTTCACCTCGGCTCGAGACGAACCAAACTCGTTCGCCTTCAACGTAGGGAGCACTACAAATTCCTTGCAACGGCCAGTCGTGGACTCTGCCGGTGGGTAATTTGGGGTTAGAGTGTTGCCACAATAGTTTGCCTGTTTTTTCATCGAAACAAACTAGGCAGCCCAAATCGACCGAGCTGGGGTAGCGTTTTAGGTAGCCGGCACCGTTGTTCGTTCCAACATAAACTCGACCGTTGGCAACCACGGGGTTACCGTACGATTGCGAGCCAAGTTTGGCCGACCATTTGATATTGGTGCCTTCATCGGTGTCCCATTTTGAGGGGATGTTTGTTCCTTGGGGCGTGTTGTTTCTTGCTGATGAACCACCCCATTGAGGCCAGTCTAATTTGCCGACATCGAGTTTGGCAATTTCAGACAGCGCGACTTGGGTTGGGTCGTATTTCTTGTTTCCCTCTTGGGCAGAAATTTGGATACCAGCTGCAAGCAGTAACGCGCCAACTGGGGCGCAAACGCAAAACATGAATTTTCTTGATAACTTCATTTGGTTGGGTACCTCAGTGGGTTAACGATTCTCACAAACAGACTTTACGAAGCATAATGTTCGGCTGTCCGAGTTAGTCTTTTGTGATTTTGATGTTGTCGTAATAAATTTCTGCATCTTTCGCATTTCCGAAAAGACCGGGGCTGCCGGTTTTGTTGGGACTTTCATCGACGGCTTCCAGCATCCAGTCTTTGGGTTCCGGTTTGCCGCGTTCCCAGGCTTTTCCGCGAAGTACGGCTTTGCCGTTTTCAATGGCTGTTTTCATTTTCAACGTGTACCAGACATGGGGTTTCCAGGCGAAGGGAACGGTTTTCGCCATTCGCAACTGAGGCGGCCAAGTTCGAATTTGTAATTGTTGGCTGGCGCCCATCATGTCGAGCGTATAACGTTGGCCGATTAGGCCAATATCGGGAACTTTGCCGTTATGTTCGGATCCCAAAACATCGACTTGGAAAGTGTAGTCGTGGAAGGACGTGTGCCCCATCCAGGACTGGCTGCGGGTTCCTTTGGGAATGGTGGTGATTTTGGTCATCACGCCGTTCCCGTCAATTTTTCGTTCGCCTTTGGCCACGGTGAGTTGAATGCCGATGGCTTCGTTGGAAGTCCAATCCCATTTGGCGACCAACTTTTCTTTCTTCAGAAGTTCAAATACCGGGTCGAGCAATTTTTTGGCGTCGTCAAGCGTTCGGACTTGTTCGATTAACCCCAGGTATCTTAAAAAAGCGGTCCAAGTTTGTCGGGGCGAACCGTTGTCAAATTTGAGTGCAGGGCGGCCGCTGTTGACAAAGCTCGATTGCAAGTAGAGATACAGACTTTTTGCTAGCGGGCTTTGTTTTTCTAGCGATTTCAGCAAATCAAAATCGATGGGGACATTTCGGTAACGGGCACCCACCCAAGTGATGGGAACTTGGCCGTCAGAAAAATCGAACGACCAATTCAATTTGGGAACGACTCGCACGCGAGCATCTCCGACGAGATCACCAAATTTGACCGACACATCGACGGCTGCATGCACGTCGGACTTAGGTGTCTTATACAGGCCAGCTTTATCGATTGAGCCGGGGCCAGTAATTGTAAACTTCAAATTTTTCGCATCGGCGACACGCAGGAATTGGCCGTTGGCGTTGTACAGCCGAACTTGGAATTGCTGTTTTTGTCCAGGTAGTAACAGGCTTTCGACGGGAACCACTTGAACGTGGGCTGGTTTCACATCGCTGGCAACCGGGTTGGCTTTGGCGACGGGCGGTCGCGGGTCGGCTGCTGGTTTCGCGTCTGCTTT
>Ga0115002_10009346_pt1 | contig 10728 bp, 7 predicted proteins | sample ArcticOcean_MG_C_8_FD_89576 | JGI IMG/M metagenome (GOLD analysis project Ga0115002, IMG submission 89576) | Marine microbial communities from western Arctic Ocean - ArcticOcean_MG_CB11_86 | ecosystem: Environmental > Aquatic > Marine > Oceanic | place: Arctic Ocean: Canada Basin | collected... | reverse complement strand
AGCTCAGGCAAGTTGGCGCAGGTACGCGGGAGATGCTAATCGAAGCAGCTGCCAAAAAGTGGGGTGTGCCTGTCTCTGAATGCCATGCCAGAGAAAGCCAAGTTTTGCATTCAGAAAGTGGACTAAGTTTAACCTATGGCCAGCTTGCCAGGGCAGCAGCCAAACTCAGTCCACCTGATAATCCAACCCTCAAGAGTCCAGACCAATATCGTTTTCTGGGAAAATCCATGCCAAAATTACATACCCCAGCCAGGGTCAACGGAACTGCCCAGTATGGTATTGATGTCCGTCGTCCAGGGATGCTATTTGCGGCCGTGCAACAGTCACCTGTTTTCGGAGGTCAGGTAAAGTCTTATGACGAAGCTGCAGCAAAAGCAGTCAAGGGGGTCGAAGCCGTGGTGCCGATTCCTGGGAGAAGATTCTCATTTGGAAGTACTGGGGATGGAATGGCTGTTGTTGCAGATACTACCTGGCATGCTCAGAAGGGACTTGAGGCCTTGGATGTGAAATTCGTTGGAGGTGACACCTTGGGGCTCAATAGATCTAAAGTTAGCAAAAAGTTAAGTGCTGCTTTGGATGATATTGGAAAAGTTGATGTTCAGTCTGAAAAAGTATTGGAGGTGGAATATGAAATGCCATTTTTGCACCATGCTGCCATGGAGCCAATGAACTGTACTGCACTCGTTAGTGATAATTCATGCGAGATTTGGGTTCCTACTCAAAATCAATATGCATGTATGGAAGCAGCAAAAGAAGTGACTGGGTTTTCTGAAGAACAAATCCGCATCCACACGATGATGATGGGAGGTAGTTTTGGGCGTAAACAAACTAGAGATTATGTAGAACAGGCACTAATAATTTCAAAGTTCATTCAAAAACCAGTTCAGGTAATATGGAGCCGTGAAGAAGACACTCAGCATGGGACATACCGTCCCACCAGCATGAGCCGCTACCAAGTCGGACTCGGCAGGGACGGCCTGCCAGTCCAGTGGGAAAGCCAGATCGCCCAGCCAAATTTATTAGCACAATTAATTTCTCCACTTGGTTGGTTTGACTTTGACCCTATGGCTGTAGCTGGAGGGGTGCACGACTACGGACTGTTTCCCGATCACTTCTACAAGGTCAATGGGGTTGGGACTGATCACACCAATGTGGAACTGGGTGTTCCAGTGGGACCCTGGCGTGCTCCACCAAATAGTATAAACGTTTTCTACACCGAAAGTGTGGTGGATGAGCTGGCGGAACTGGCGGGACAGGATCCGCTGGATTACCGCATCAAGCTTATGTCAGAGAGTCCAAGGCACAGAGCCGTGTTGGAGCAAGTTGCTAAACAGGGGGGATGGGGCAGCACACTTCCGGAAGGCCACGGGCGAGGTCTCGCCATCAACGACTGGTTTCCTTTGGAGGAAGCTGTCACTGTGGTCGCACAGATGGTCGAGGTCTCGGTTTCGAAACGTGGAAAGCTTAAGGTGCATCGTGTGGATTGTGTAATTGACTGTGGATTTGTAGTTAATCCGGACAGCGTCAAAGCCCAGATTGAGGGGAGTATTATCATGGGAATGTCAGCCGCCTTGTTTGAGCAGATCACGTTGGAGGACGGACGTGTTGCTCAAAGCAACTTTGACGACTACCGCATCGCCCGGATGAGGGACACGCCTGAAATCAATGTGAGCATAGTCAAGAGCGACTCGGCTCCCACTGGTAGTGGTGAACCGGGAACCTCCCCGATTGTTCCAGCGATCACCAACGCCATCTTCGCCACCACCGGAAAACGCATCCGGCGTCTCCCAATTGGTCGACAAAAGCTGGTGTGATCAAAAAAGGAGCCACGGATTTCACGGTTCAGTTTGAATTAGTTAAATCGTGCTTCACGTTGATGAGGTTCATCGAAGTTCATTTTTGGACCTTCCGGAACGATTCTGGTGGGATTAATTGTTTCGTGGCTGTAGTAGTAATGTTGTTTGATGTGCTCGAAGTTTACGGTCTGCTTAATTCCGGACTGTTGGTAAAGATCACGTGTATAAGCGTAGAGTTCAGGATAGTCACAAATCCTGCGCAGGTTGGTTTTGAAGTGTGAATAGTAAACCGCGTCAAAACGGATCAAGGTGGTGAAAAGGCGCCAATCGGCTTCTGTGATACGATTCCCGATTAGAAAACGCTGCTTACTCAGCCTTGATTCCAGTTCCTCAAGACAAGCAAATAGCTCCGTAAATGCAGCCTCATAAGCCTTTTGGGTAGTGGCAAATCCGCAACGGTAAACTCCGTTGTTCAGCGTTTCGTAAATCCTAGCATTGATCGAATCAATTTCATCCCGCAGTTCTTCCGGATAGTAATCTGTCTTATCCTGAGTGAAATCCGCAAATGCAGAGTTCAACATACGAATAATTTCGGAGGACTCATTACTGACGATTGTTTCACGCTCACTGTCCCACAGGAGCGGAACCGTGACTCTGCCGCTGTAATTCGGATCCGCCCTCGTGTAAAGTTGGTGGAGGCAGTTATAGCCGTACAGTGAATCTCCTGTTTCTCCATTCCAGTCGTCAAAAACCCAACCCTTATCCAGCATGTAAGGATGGACAACGGAAACCTGAATAATGTCATCCAAAGATTTTAATGATCTAAAAATCTGTGTCCGATGTGCCCAGGGGCAGGCAAGGGACACATAAAGATGATATCGGCCTGCTTCTGCGGGGAACCCGCTTTCACCGCTGGGACCTGCCGATCCATCCGAAGTTATCCAGTTGCGGAATTGCGAATTTGTGCGGAGAAATTCTCCTTTGCTTTTACTCGTGTCATACCATTGATCGTGCCAGCGACCTTCAATTAATAATCCCATTTTTAGTTATCTCTTGAGTCATGTGTTTGCGTATAATACTGTTATTATAAACCAAGGTTACGCATTGATTAAAGGAAAGATCTGCTAAAGTTCCGAATTCATTCATATCTCACAGATACGCTCAGGATAACTGAACAAAACTTGTGACTGTCTTTTAGCAATTTATGAGCAGATCAGGATTTAGTTTTATCATTCAACTCAGCATAATCCCGTTCAAAACCTTCCTGTATAAGCTTTAGTTCTTCTATTGCTGCATGAATATTTGAACTATCTAAAACACTGACTTCTACTCGTTTGCCTACATGTGTTAGACTTTTGCGTCGATCACGGTGATCCTCTGATTTAAAATCATTTAAGCGGTAAAGCGGAATAGGTCGTGCGAAGCCCTTGGGAGTTATATCTTCAAGATACTTAGTGTCTACTTGACTGTTGATTAAATCTTTGGTGTACGCATCAATAAGAATGGTATTTTCTTCCGCAATTGATTGTAAACGGGCTGCCAAATTTACCGGACTACCAAGTACTGTGTAGTCCAACCGTAAATCTGATCCGAAATTACCAACCGTGCAAAATCCTGTAGAGATGCCCATACGAACGTTCATACCATTTACTACCCCCAGCTTTTTCCAATGCTTATTCAGTTCACCAACTCTATTCATCATTCTAATTGCCATTTCAGCACACTTCAGGGCATCCTCTTCCTCACCCTCTGTCTCCGGATCACCGAAAAATATCAGCACTGCATCACCAATAAATTTATCTATTGTACCACCACATTCAACTGCAATCGCTGACATTTCCGAAAGATAAGAGTTAATTACTGCTGCTAGGCGTTCAGGTTCCAATGTGTCAGCCAAGTCAGTAAATTTAACAATATCTGACAGAAAGATTGTCAGGTTTTTTCTCGCATGTTTTTGCTCCCCTCCATCTTCATTTGCAAAAACACTTTGATAAATCTGTGGCGAAAGGTACTTTGCCAGTCTTTTGGCAAGATTTTCCAATTGTCGACTTTTATCTTCAATTATTTCACGATCACGTATTTTTTCATCCAGCAATTTTTGACGTTCCTTCCGCAAATTGAATTCAACGGTACGGTCAACAAACTGCCCCTGGATTCCGTTTAGATATGTAAAAGAATCGTTTTTTGTCCGCGTTGAGAGCAGGGAGTAAACACGTTCTTCATCATTTATATTGATTCTAACCTCCGGAATCAATACCTTACCCTTTTCATTTATGTCACGGACAAATTCTTCAATCTGCTTTCCGGGCAAACCAATTTGCTCCAGTACATCAGGGAAATACACATTATTTACATTTCCCAAAATAGGGAAAAAGCTCAGAAAATTGTCGTTAACCTTGAGAACTTCCAGGTTATCTTTGGCATAATAGCATGCCGTTATCGCATTTGAAAAATTAAAAAAACTAAGATCAATAATATTTTGTTGATTGAAAAAATCTTCAATTTTCATAAACCTTCTTTATCAATTAGCTAATATTTACTCTGTTATTTTCTAATAATATTGCTTTAGCACCCTAATTAAACATAAAACTCAATCTGTGTACAAATTCACAGACCCATTAATTTATACACAATAAATATAAGGTTGATTACAAGAACTTAAATTAAAAAAATCATTTATTACAGTAATTTTCTATAGCCAAAAGCAATTTTAGTCAAGTAATTAAATTGATTATTTAGGATAATCTGGAATTATAATTTATAGTGTCAGGATGAAAGCCCTCTCAACATGCTAAACTTGATGATCGTTTGGCATAAATCTAACATCAACATAAGAAATCTTTAGTTTTGGCCGGGCAAGGTTTCTAATCTTTTCATGGCAGTAGTTTTGAACAGGGCAGGATCGGTAAGATAATCATGCAGTAAACCCGTCGAGTCATTACCCCAGAACAAATGACCATCAACTACAAAAGTCGGTACACCAAATACTCCCTGTTCAAGGGCCCTCTCTCCATTAGCTTTTAGTTCTGACTTGACCGCAAGACTTGAGATCAATTCATTTGCATCAGAGACATCCAATTTAACCGCATCGCAGAATGTGCTCCAGCAGTCAGGATCATCGCCAACCAATCCATCTTCCCAGACACACCTGAAAATTGAATCCACAGCCTTTTTGGTGCATCCTGCTGCAATACACAGACGAAGCAGGGGAATAGGATTGAAAGGGTGTCGCTCCGGAAAACGAAGTGGAATATCCAAACGATCCGCCATCCATTGAACGTGTTGATACGTGAAGACGCGTTTAGCGGGTACTTCTGCCGGACCTTTTGTGTCCCAATGCTTTAATAACCCAGCAAAAAGCAAAGGTTTTCTGTCAATTATAAAATGTGATGAAAACTCATCAAGACACAAATTATGGAAGTAAGCAAAAGGTGAGACAAAGTCAAAATACCATGTAGCTCTATTCATCAGGTATATCTCATAATAATATTTAGAATCCGTTGAACATAAAGTTTGTTCATTTTATTACTTTAAATGCATGTTCTTTTGCTTCTTCAAATAACTCTTTCGGAACATTAGAAAAAGTAACTATCAAGTTTTGAATCAAGCGTTTTTCCGGGCATTTTCTTGCTAACCTCAGCTATATCAACAAGATTACGAGTAAGGCTAAAGATATTCTGAGCTTTCTCACACTGACCAATCAAGCGTGAAGAAAGAAGAATGATTGAGAGATAGACAAGTTAATGTCTCATTTAGTTTCCTATGATTGAATCAGGAGACCCAATATATAACATCAATCGGTTTGTTTAACAAGAAATGAGGAATATAGCTGGATGGGTGTCTGACTGTGAATAATTATTGGAGGTTACTCACAGGTTATTCTCCAAGGTTAAATAGTTTTAGTAGACTTAGCGTTTTCGAGGTATAGGACGGTAAAGATCATTTCTTCTGCCTTGAACAGTCTCACTGTAAACCACATAAAGTCCGGATCCAGCTATTAGAACAATTCCCATCCACGAAACTATATCTGGCCAATCTCCAAAAATAGTGATACTCCAAAAAACAGATAACGGGAGAGCTACATATTCAAAAGGTGCTATTAATCCCGCTTTTGAGATACGGTACGCCTGGCTGATGCAATAGGCCCCAAATCCACTAAACATCCCTATCCCAAACATGATCAACAAGTCCTGCCCGGTAGGTACTATCCAGGCCCGAAATAGATAAAATATAATGGGTTGTGAAGGGTCGGAATATTTTCCATCTCCAAAAATAAGGCCCATAAGACTGCTAAAAAAAACAAGATTCAGTTGAATATAAAAGACCATTGTTGAAGCCTTTTCCGCTTCACCCAATTTACGGGTCATGATCTGTACCAGAGAATATGCTAATGCTGCAGCTAGGGGAAGCATGCTTGCAGGATTGAAAGCCCCAAACCCTGGCCTGAGCATTATCATCACACCTAAAAGTCCAACAAAAACAGCTACCCAACTTTGTAATCCAACCTTTTCTCCGAGTAGAAATACTGAAAGTAACGTAATCAGTAGTGGTCCAATAAAGAAAATAGCCACAGCTTCAGCCAGTGGTACAGTAACTAATGCTGTAAAAAAGCAAAGATTGGCGATTACTATTCCAAATCCCCTTAAAAGATGAAGCCCTAACCGTTTGCTAAGTAGATATTTGTACCCACCATCAATTGGAACAAGAATAAGAAGTGTGAATATGATTGCTACGCTTGCTCTAAACAAGATGATCTGATGTAAAGCATAACTTCCACTTATAAACTTGATTGCCATGTCCTGAGTAGTAAAGAATACTTGAGCTAAAGTAATGTAAATAATGCCTAAATACTTTGAATTTATTCCCATGATACTAAAAGATAATTTTATATAAGTCGCGAACAGAAATGCTATCTTCAGCCAGTGACTAAATTTGATAGTACTTCTAAATTTTAACAGGATGAAAAGTGGAATGACCGAAAGCAACTTTTAAGTTTTACAGCGCTAAACTACTTGCATGAATAAGTAAGGTAGGTTTTCGAATAATTAATTTATCACAATTAGTATTATTTTACAATTTTTGGTGATTTTACTAGGTGTGTGTCTGACTGAGAAAAATTAGTGGAGGACAATTTCATAAATAGATTTATATCTTATTTTTTTACTCGCATTTTTGCCTAGATGCCTCCTCAGATGGTGCCGCAATTAATTCACAGTGAGACAAAGCTTCACAACCTAACCACATTCTTGTAAATCAAAACGATTGCTGTTATATATTAGGTTCTCATAAACCACTTAAAAGGAACCAAGTGAAACACCTACCCATCATCCTCTCAGTCCTTATGTTAAATGGAATAATTTGCGTTGTACAATTACACTTTAGGGTGTTATCGGATTTGATTAAAGAGGAATTACAAAATCAATTTCTGTAGTGAAGTGCCAATTGATAAAGTTTTTGAAGCGTTTACTTGGTCAAAGTAATTAACTTTTATAATGAGTAATGAAATAGCTTAGTATTTGGGGCATTAATTAAATTGTAATCAGCCCTGCCTGAACACAAGCGCACCATTGTGAGCATGTCAGAGCGTACTGGCATTAGCATCAGTCAGGTAACTGATGAAGAACTGTACGCCGGATTGATTGAGATGCAGGAGATGGATGAACTTGAGGAGTGAGGGGGGTGAGGATCAGCATAAAGTCACCCGGGGAGCACACGGACATGGCCCATCAATTCAGAAAGTAGTTAGTCGCATTTGAGCCTGAATGGCCTTTCAGGAGTCAGCTTCTTTACAAACCGGTGGGTTGGTGGTATAAATAACAAAATTAATGCATATAAGAAGTCCAACTTCACCAACTAAATAATTTGTAGACACAAGGAGGAATCATGATTCCGAACGACCGCTCAATCACTTTTGACCGAGTGGTACAACTGGCTCTGTTTGCCGGACTAGCTTGGTGCCTGGTCCTTCTTCTGGATTATCTCTCCGACGTTCTCCTACCGTTTGTCACCGGACTGGTGGTGGCCTACTTCCTCGATCCGGTCACCAATCGAGTTCAGCATGTCCTCAAGAAGCGTGTTCTAGCCGCGCTCTTTACGCTGGTCTCTATTACACTGGCTGTCTTTTTCCTTGTCTGGTTCATGGTCCCAATGGTCGGCTATGAACTGGCCGACATGGGCCGCACCGTATCCAAAATGGCCGCCGATACCGAACTGGCACAAGCTGCTAAGGAGCGTCTGCCTGAAAATGTATGGGAAGAGATGAACGAGATTCTCAAACGCGATGATGTCAAACGATACCTGACCAGTGACGGAGTGGTGCAGATGGCCAAGGACACGGCCAAAAAGCTTTTGCCCGGCGTCTGGGGCGTGCTTTCGGGAGCGGCCAATGTGCTCACGTTCATCACCGGTTTTCTGGTCATCATGCTCTATGTGGTCTTCCTGCTTATCGATTACGATAACATGGCGGCACGTTGGCGTGATTACCTTCCACCTAGCATGCGTGATGACGTGTCCGGATTCGTGGTTGAATTCATTCAGGCGACCAACCGTTATTTCCGTTCACAGACACTGGTTTCCTGTTGTGTGGCTGTGCTTTTCGCGATCGGCTTTTCCATCATCGGACTGCCGCTTGCCATTCTCATGGGTATCTTCATCGGCCTGCTGAATATGGTCCCTTATCTTCAGACAGTGGGCACCATCCCCTGCCTACTGCTGGCTGGGTTGAAGGCGTTGGAACAGGGCGACAACTTTATCGGGGCACTGGGTTTTGTCCTGCTCGTTTTCGGCGTGGTGCAACTCATTCAGGAAACCGTGCTGGTGCCACGTTTACAGGGCGAAGCCATGGGTCTTTCTCCGGCCATCATCTTGTTGTCCCTTTCAGTCTGGGGCAAGCTGCTTGGCTTTCTCGGTCTGATTCTAGCCCTACCGCTCACCTGCCTTGGCCTGACATACTACCGACGCTATCTCTGGAAATTAGAACAGGCGGGCGAACTCCCGGAGATCAAGGAATAGAAGAACCTTTGGTTCAAAAAAAGACTCCATGAATAACTTTGTTACTTCTAACTTTATTTTGTTCCTATGATTATTCTTACTTCTATTTTTATTGGTTTTGAATAAAATTGTTACTAAAGTCTTTCGAGATTGATAATCTATTCATTGAAAAATTTTTGATATCGTTTAAGGTTGGGAAAAATGTCTTATACAATTAATGAGTTTAAAACAGCAGGTGAAACTTTAAGAGTAAATGACTTAAGACAGGCATTATATGATGCGGAAGCTACTCTTATGGATAAAGTGCTAGTTAACCTCCAGAGGAAAGAACATCAAATTAGTCGAAAAGTTGATGCAAAAAATTCACGTCCGGACGTATTGGTCATTAACTGGACAGTAACCCTGCGTGACACATGGGTCAAGCTGGAACAGGAGCAATCCGGACAGAACTGAGGGTCATGAAAAGATGGTCAATCCAAAATTGTATCAACTTTCCAAAATATCACTTTTATGCATGCTTTTATTCAGTTTCATCTTTGGAGCACTGTCATTAAAGGTTTTGGCCTTTGACGATGCTGCAGAAATAAATCATTCCTACCTTAATCAGGAAAATTTTCTTGATCTAAAGTCCTATCAATTTAACAAATTACGTGAAGAAGAGTGGTATGAAAGCGCCGGAGGATGGCGTCTTACCGGTGGAAGTCTGGGCTTGGACCTTCTTTATTCACAGCTAGAAGTACGTTTACCTCACTCACTCTCTGAAGAAACTACAGTTATTTTTCTTGCAAAACAGCAAGAATTTTACGAAATTAAACCTTTCCGTTATCAGGTGGAAGTAGAATGGCGTCCGTACAATTTGGCAGCAGTTTCTCTGCTTGGTATGCCTGAATATGATAAACGCAAAGCAGATCAGGGCGCAAGTGTTACACTGGGTAAACGTCCGTGGAATTACCTGCGGTTCCAAAAATTGTTTCAGGATCTGTATTACAATGAAAAAAATTTTTATGATGATTCCTACTATTCTCCACATCCAATGGAGAATTATCTGGAAGGCGCGTTTCGTATAAATAAGTGGCGTACACGCTTCAGTCATTTGATTGACAAACCTTTTAAACAAGTTTTTCCGAAACAGGAACTGAATGTCACCTACAAAGGTCAGGAAAGCAGTGCAGTGTTGGATTATCATTACGGTAAGCAGAGTCTGGCAGGCTTTAGCTGGCGCAGTTTTGATATTCGTAAACGTCGTAAAACTACAATTGTGGCTGAGGCTGCTTCAACGGATAATCGTGACCAGCAACTGCTCTATAGTTCTACGGATTTATATTGGCTGCATCCTTTAAGCGAAAGATTGCACGGGACACTCGGCCTGCGTGAAGACCGTTTTCAAAATATCTTTCGACAACTCGATCTTGCACTGAACAATTACAATTTCCATTTATGGACAGCGCAGCTTTATGGAATTTTACGACATCAAACTGAACCTGACAGATTTTGGGAATATGGATTCTATGCCGGTGACACCGACAAAGTTACTGACTACCTCAGCACAAAAAAACAGGATAAATCACGCAGGAAAACCGAGGTTAAGGTACGTGTCAGCTATGAATTACAGGATTTGAGCAGGCGGTCTGCTTTGATGTTAACCACCAGCTGGAACATTGATGATTTTTTAAATGACTTTTGGGATGGCGGAAATATCTCTTACCAACAGACTTTCTAGTTTGTTACGAGAAACCCAATACGGTAAGCCTGGTTCTGATTAAGCTTTGGTGTTTCCACCGACTCATCAGGAAACGTCTACGTGACTGGAAACACCGGAAACACCCACACCATTCGGTTTTCCATTCTCAATATCCCCTTTATAAATTGGGTTAGTTTCTTTATCTCCAAATTCTTTCCAAAGAATACCAGAAGAACCTTCATAAAGGTATAAGATACCAGT
>Ga0115002_10009345_pt1 | contig 10729 bp, 7 predicted proteins | sample ArcticOcean_MG_C_8_FD_89576 | JGI IMG/M metagenome (GOLD analysis project Ga0115002, IMG submission 89576) | Marine microbial communities from western Arctic Ocean - ArcticOcean_MG_CB11_86 | ecosystem: Environmental > Aquatic > Marine > Oceanic | place: Arctic Ocean: Canada Basin | collected... | reverse complement strand
ATTCATCCCACTCAATGACCCATTTGAAGAAGAAGTGATTCCGCTTGACGACCCGTTTGAAGCCGAGCCGGTTGTTGCGGTGAAAGAAGACTGGAAAGGTTTCGGTGATAACCGGGTGGCACAATTGGAAAAACCAGCCACAGTGCAGTTGCCTCCGAAACAAATTACTTTTGAAACCAGCGAGCCCGTTGAAACGGAAGTTTCGGTTCCGGAACTCGCAATTCAAACCTCGTTCGAGGAACGCATCGTTCGTGGACAGCGCACGGTTGTCGAAATTCGAATCGAAAATGTTTGCAAAGTCGAACTCAAAAACCTTGAGCTGCACGTTGATTTGCCAGCAGCAATCGTGCACCGGTTTGGCCGTTCGTTGGAATACGACATCGGCTCACTCAAGCCGGGCGAAACGCGCACAGCGAAATTAATCGTACTCATCAACCAGCCGGGACAGCAAACGTTAAAAATTCGCGGCCTCTATCAAGGGACTGCAATTCAAGCAGTCCAGTCGAACCTTAGCACAGCCCACTAGTTTTGGTGGTTGGTTCGTCATTCTGAGCACAGCTGGAAAATCTGCCGACGCTTGGGGAAACCTGGATGGCAGGGGCAGAACGCAACGATGGTCCTGTTCGACGATGCTTCTCCCACTCCACTGCATCGTTTGGGTGTGCGCACCATGCCTAACAATAGCACATTCAAACTTACGGGATTCATGGGGAACTTTATTCTGCGGATATTTTTTCTTCAGATGAATTGCAGGCGGCAGACTCCATCGCTCCAAACACAACGCCTTGAAAGGCTTTGGCTCGTAAACTATAATTTTCAAATTACTTAAGAATAAAACCTCTAGAATATTTTCAGGTAGGGGTTTGAAACTGAAGACGATCGGTGCTTAGTTTTTCAACGATTTGAGGAAACCTTCGAACATTGAGTACGGCGACAGAAACACTTGAATTTAACGGCGTTGAAATCGCCGACACGTTTGCTGAGGGGTTTTCGATTGTGGGAACCCGGTTGATTATCACTGCAGCGACTGAAGCCTGGGCGGAAATTGCGGGTGCTGAAATTAATGGCTACGCCACCAGTGTGATTGCCTGCGACGCCGAGGTATCTGTTGAAAAAGCTCTGACCGTAGATGAAACCTCCGACGGTCGGCCGGGTGTGAGCATTTTGATGTTTGCCTTCAATAAAAAGAAGTTAGAGAAGGCAGTTGCAAACCGAGTCGGGCAATGCATACTTACCTGTCCCACAACGGCCTGCTTCAATGGCCTGACCGATGTTGAACGTGATAAGACAATCTCAATGGGAGGCCAACTTCGTTTTTTTGGCGACGGCTTCCAAATCTCTAAAAAACTGGGCGACCGCAGGTACTGGCGCATTCCCGTGATGGATGGCGAATTCTTGTGCGAAGACCGCGTGGGAACGCAAAAAGGAGTCGCTGGCGGAAACTTGCTGATTTGTGGCGTCGATCAAAGTTCGGCTCTTATAGCTGCTGAAGCAGCCGTGGTTGCCATGCGAAAAATTGCCGGAGTCGGTCTGCCGTTTCCTGGTGGAATTGTTCGTAGCGGCAGTAAGGTGGGTTCGAAGTACAAAAAGCTGGTCGCCAGCACAAATGAAGCCTACTGCCCAACGCTGCAAGCACAAGTCGAGACGGCACTTCCTTCCGGAACTGGTTGTGTGTATGAAATCGTGATCGACGGGTTGACGTTCGAGGTGGTTCAGGAGGCCATGCGAGTTGGTTTACACGCCGCCTGCCAATGTGCAGGCGTGTTGAGAATTTCTGCCGGAAATTATGGCGGGAAACTGGGGCCGCATCACTTCCATTTGAAGGACTTGCTGTGAAATAATTGATGCTCGGCTGCAATCCGGATTTTTCAAGTTGTTCACGAAACGCATCTTTTATGAGCGATCAACCCACAGCAGATTTCCCCGACGTATGCGACAAAGACCGCCTGCGGTTACGCCGTTTTTTGTACGTGCTAATTATCGCCGTTGCTGCCGGTTCTAGTTTTTCCGACTTGATGCGTTCGAATCCGCTGATGAGTGCGAATGATCGCAGCCGTTGGTCAACGGTTTGGTCGTTAGTTGATCGAGGCACCTACCAAATTGATGAGATTCAGAGTCGTAAAGCGTGGTCGTCCATCGACAAGGTTTATTACGAAGGCCATTTTTACTCGACCAAACCCCCCTTGCTGCCAACAATGGCCGCCGGACTGTATTGGACTGTCAAACAGGTGACCGGCTGGTATTTTCTGTCTCAGCCTGAAGCCGTTGGACGAACAATATTGCTGTTCGTCAATTGGTTGCCTGCGGTGTTATCGCTTGTTGTGATTTCCTTACTCGTCGAGCGGTACGCACGGAAAGATCAGACACGCTATTTAGTTTTAGTGACCGCTGCCGCCGGCACGTTGGCCACACCGTTTTTGAATGTGTTCAACAATCACACAATTGCCGTGGCCTGTGTGGTGTTTTCGTTGTATCCATTGATGCGAATTTTGATTGATGGCGAGAAATCTGCGTCCTATTTTTTGATTGCCGGTTTTACAGGGGCGTTTGCAACCTGCAATGAATTGCCGTCGGCGTTGTATGGGTTGGCATTGTTCGGCCTGCTTTTAAAAAAAAATCCAGCTAATACGATGAAGTATTTCGTGCCCGCTGCACTGGTGCCGCTGTTGGGTTTCTTTTACACCAATTACTTGGTGACCGGCGGGTGGAAGCCGTTTTACATGTATTATGGCACCGAGTTGTACAATTACACGGTTGATGGAATTCCCAGTTATTGGTCCGCCCCGAAGGGTATCGACCGAGGAATTGAGACGCCTTGGGTTTACTTCCTGAACCTGACCGTCGGCCATCATGGAATATATTCGCTTTCACCGATCTTTTTACTGTCGGTGTTCGGGTGGCTGACAATGCGATCGAACGGACGACCCGAATTGAAAACATTCTTACGGCTGGGCTGTGTTCTGACGGTTGTCATTCTGGCGTTTTATTTGTCCCGCACTTCGAATTATTCCTACGGCGGTAAAACCAACGGACTGCGTTGGTCGCTGTGGCTGGTCCCGTTTTGGTTGGTCGCAATGATTCCCGCAGTTGACCGGATGATTGAACGCTGCTGGTTCCAGATCTTGGCCGCTGTGTTGCTGTTCATCTCGGTCTTCTCGGCAGGGTATTCGTTGAATAATCCGTGGCAGCATTCTTGGATTTTCACGCTGATGGAAAAACAAGGCTGGCTTGACTACGACGAAAAACCTCCCGCACTTCCTCGGAAACTGGTCACTTGGTTTCCGAATCTTCCCAATGAGAATCGGGATCAATCGAGTCCCTACTGGGTTGAGTTCGAGGGGGCCGGGCTAGGCGGGAAAAAGACGAAACTACGAATTGAAGCCATCGACGAATTGGCTGACAAAAACCTTCAGAAAATTCGAGTCACGAAAACATTATCGTCTGGTGACGTTGAAACGCACGATTTGATAATTAACCGAAAAGCGTTCAACGTGGGAAGCTACCCTTGGGATTTTCTAAACTGGAAAGATACGTCTCAGCCATCCGAAGAGAAGTCTAAGATTTACCATTTCTTGCTTGGCCTGCCTAAATCAAAAAACTATCGCCCTGGATTCATTCGGTATTTGAAAACCGATCTAAGAGACGATGCATTCCGCTGCCAACGGTCAGCGGCTGAGGTGATTTATGATAATCGTGGCAAAGATCAACCTTACAGATATCGATCCGATCTTTGGCTTAGCGACGAAATCCCCTTCGGCACTGCTCAAATCGAACAGAGTGTGATCTCTGTCAAAACGGGTGAAGTTCTCATGAAACAACGGTTGACTGTCATTGCTACAAGCGGCCTGCTGCAGGGTGCATCACATTAAGCTATTGTCAGCAATGCGATCGCTTAAGAGAACTCGCTCATCATCACACCGGCTGCAACCGACACGTTGAGCGATTTCACTTCTCCTCGAGGTGAGAACTTGCAGGTGTAATCGCAGTTCTTCAGCGTGAGTGATCTCAGCCCTTTTTCTTCATTGCCCAAAACCAATAGCCAAGCCCGGTCTTTATCGATCTCGGAGACATCTTCTTCTGCGTGTTCTGAAGTTCCCAGCACCCACAGCCCGGCCGATTTGGCAATTTTTAGTGTTTGCACCAAATTTGTTTGTAAGGTGAAGGGGACATATTCCGCTCCGCCGGATGCCACGTCGTACACGGTGGAATTCATGGGGGCGGAACGGTCTTTGGTGAGCACGATTCCGCTGACACCAAAAAATGCAGCCGTCCGCAAAATCGCCCCAACATTATGCGGGTCTTGTACAGAATCGAGGGCCAACCACAACGATTTTGAATTGCCTTGGACCTGCGAAAACAATTGTTCGGGTGGTAGGCTAGGTTTCGGTTTCACTTTTCCAATAGCAGTCGCGGTCCGGCGGCCTTCAATGTTTGGGTTTTTAGGAGATCGCCGTCCCCCTTGTTTCACGGATCGGCTTTGAACCACCGGGATATTGTGTTTGTCGGCAAGGTTCGCCACCGTCATCCAAGCCCCTCTTGAGATGCCGGGAGAGAGACGGATTTCGACCACATCTTCAGGCCGGTTTTCCAAGGCTGCTAATACAGAATGTGGGTTTTTTAACTCAAGCACGTTTGACTCTTCTGAATTTCATTGAAACGAAGTCGAAGGTTTAATGTTTTATTTTGACTGACGCTGCCGGGCGACTTCGTAAAGTACAATCCCTGATGCGACGGCCGCATTGAGTGATTCAGTACGACCGACCTGTGGAATCTTCACAAGTGAATCGCACATCTGCAAGAGACCGTCGTCAATTCCAGAGCCTTCATTGCCAATCAGCAATGCTGTCGGTTTAGTAAAATCGGCCTGAAACAGTTCTGCCTCAGTATCGAGCGAGGTTCCGACAAGTTGAATTCCGGAGGACTTCAGACGCTGGGCTAAATCTGAAAGCGATGCAACCTGTGCAATTGGCAAATGGTTCACCGCACCGGCAGAACTTCGTACAACCAGGCTGGTGACCGCCGATTGATTTTTCTGCCCCACAAAAACGGCATCAACGCCCAGCACTTCAGCCGACCGCAAAATGGCGCCAAAATTGAACGGGTCTTGAATTCGGTCCAAAACTAGAAACATTGAAACTGCTGTAGGTCGCTCCAAAATTTCATCGACGTCAGCGTAAGGAAACGGGGGCATTTTTGCGATCAGGCCTTGATGGTCGGCCGAGCCGCAAAGTTGCGACAATGCTTCGTTCGTTTCGACTTTTACCGGTACTGATCGCTCATCGGCCAGTTGTGTGACCATGCTGCAAATGTCGGTAGGAAGTGATTGAGAGAGCACCAGTTCCAGAACGTCCCAAACACCAACCTGCAAAGTTTCTTGCACGACGTTCCGACCCCAGATCCAACATTTTTGATGGTTCCCTAGTAGTTTTTGTTGTTTTTTACGGATTCGTCGTTTGCTATGAACCATCGAGAACTAGAATTCATTAACGGGATTTAAACCAGATTTCTCTTAGACTATCAGTCTTTCTTAGATACGCAAGGATAGCGAATCGGTGAGTGATTCTGCTACCGCCGACTTCAGACTGGATACAGAGGATTTATTTAGAAACATCAAACAATGGCGATTATTTAAAATATGTAAAACAGAGGGAATAGTAGGCCGTTTATCTTGCGAACTCATTTTTTTGCCATTATCCCTAACCGTTAGAGCTAGCGCATGCTGCCTTGTGTTTTGGGGCAACTGTCAATGTTTTTCCGATGACCGGGAACTTTTGGGGTATGGTTTAAGTGCCTAGGGTTCGGAATATGCACAGTTCCGGCACGTTGGCGTTTTTAACAATGTTTTTGTGGAACTGCGGCTTCGGTATGAAGCTGCGACAAGTAAGGGAGCACGGAAATGAAAAAAATTGTGACAATGGCGGCAGTGATGGCTTTGGCAGTTGGTACATCTGCCTTCGCCGCCGACGGGTTGGTTGTTTACAACACGGGGCCTGCATTCTCAGGACAAACAATTCTGGCACCGGTACCGGCATTTTATGCTGGCGCCAAAGTCCAACCACAGGCTGAAGCTGCTGTGCCTGTTTTGGATTGTGTCAAGTACCGCAACACTCGTAAGGTGCCTTGCAACGCTGTCTCGAAAATTGTGATGGTGAAAGACCCTTGCTGGAAGCGTGACAAATGTAATCCTTGTGCCAAGCCGACTTGTGTCGCTGTGAAAATTTGTGTCTGCCCTTGCGGATGCGAAGAAATTAGCAGCAACAAAGATGGAAGTCGTGTAATCGTGAAGAAGGGTGGCCAACGTGTTGTCATCGTTTCTCATGGTGGCAAAGTGACCGTCACTTACCATTGAGAAAATATTCAGACGACGCGGAACGATTTTTCAATTCCGTGTTGTTTGAAGAAGCATCGAACGACCGGGTTTGGAATTTTCCAACCCGGTCGTTTTTTTTGTTGGCTGTTTTTTTATCCGAACTCATTGAAATCACTCGAACCAGTCGGGTTGGCTGTAATTTTCACTGCAATGGGCTTACTATGAACTGCGGAAAAATGTCCTCTCATTTCCAAATGACCGCGAAAAGAATACGCGAATGAAAAACTACGGCAAAGTCTATTTAGTTGGTGCAGGCCCCGGTGACCCTGGCCTGATCTCGTTGAAAGGCCTCGCATGCCTGCAGGCCGCCGATTGGGTGCTGTACGACGGTTTGGTCAATCCGTTGCTGTTACAACACACCAGCGCCCATGCTGAGCGCACCTGCCGGGTGGCTTCGGGCGATGGGCGGGCATTGCCACAGGCAGAGATTAACCAACGGCTGATTGATGCAGCGAAACAAGGCAATACGGTCGTGCGGCTTAAAGGGGGCGACCCATTTATTTTCGGTCGAGGCAGCGAAGAAGCGGCCGCGCTGCGGGCTGAGGGAATTGAATTTGAAGTCATTCCAGGCATCACAGCCGCGACCGCAGCCAGTGCCTACGCCGGAATTTCGTTGACCCATCGTGAGAGTGCCTCGGCGGTTGCATTCATTACCGGACATGAAGACCCGAGTAAACCGGAGTCGGCCCTCGATTACAAAACTCTTGCAGCGTTTCCCGGAACCCTTGTTTTCTACATGGGTCTGCACCGATTGCCGAAAATTTCGGAGTCGCTCATCTCCGCAGGTAAAAATCCCAGCACACCAGCCTGCGTTATCAGCCGGGCAACCACGCCGTTACAGCAAACAGTGACCGGTTCACTTGCCGAACTCCCCGAAAAAGTCGAAGAGGCCAAGCTCCATGCTCCATCGTTGATTGTTGTTGGCGAAGTGATCCACCAACGAGATCAACTCGCCTGGTTCGAACAAAAACCGTTGTTCGGTCAGAAAATCGGCATCACACGGCCAGCACACCAAGCTGGTCCCGAAATCTCGAAAGCGATTGAATTGGGTGCCCAGCCAGTGTTAATGCCGACAATCGAAATTTTGCCTCCCGGATCGTACGAAGAGATCGACGAAACAATCTGTCGACTCGATGAATTCGACTGGCTGGTTTTTACCAGTGTGAACGGGGTGGAATCATTTCTGACTCGGATTTGGGAGACGGGCGGCGATTGTCGCTGTCTGTCCAATTTGAAAATCGCCGCAATCGGTTCCTCGACTGCCAAAAGGCTAGAATCGTTTCATCTACGGGCGGATGTCATTCCAGAAGAGTTTCGTGCGGAAAGCCTTGCTAAGACATTGAAACCCTTAGTGAATGGGAAAAAAGTTCTATGGGCGAAAGCCGACCGAGGCCGAGATATCTTGCCTGTAGAATTGACCGCAGCCGGGGCGGTCGTTGAAGAATTAGTCGTGTATCGGAATGTTGATATCGAGACCTTTTCGGAAGATAACATCACCGCAATTGAAAATGGTGACATCAATTGGATCGGCATCAGTAGCCCGTCAATTGCCAGGAACTTGCACCGATTGCTGTCAAAATCGGAGTCTGCGTTCGCACAAATTGGTAAGTCGGTTCGCCTAGCGAGTATCAGCCCGGTGACAACTTCTGCAGCTCAAGAAGTTGGGTTGACCGTTTCAGCAGAGGCGACCGAGTTCACCTGGGATGGGATTTTCCAGGCGATTGTGGATGCGATGGCATAGCTTGGCGAGCCGGGTCCGTCAGGGCTCGGGTTTCGGATTTACCCGTGGCTGACGCCCACGGCTCGCCTAACAATAAAAAAAGCCGAGTGCCCTTTTTCAAGAACACTCGGCTTAGTCTTATTATCAATCAAATTTGAATTTCGACTAGCAATTGTAGTACAGATCGAATTCAAACGGATGCGGTCGCAAACGCAACTGGTCGAGTTCTTCTTCGCGTTTGTGTGCGATGAAGGAATCGAGCAAGTCTTGGCTGAAGACATCACCAGCTAGTAAGAAGTCTGAGTCGGCTTCGAGATCGTTCAGGGCTTCGCCTAGGCTTTGTGGGGCAACGTTGGTTTCGGCCAACTCTTCCGCAGTCATGTCGTAGATGTCACGGTCCAACGGTGGTCCTGGATCGATTTTGTTTTGGATTCCATCGATCATGGCCATCATGAGAGCCGTGAAGCTTAAGTAGCCGGTGGCCGAAGGATCGGGACAGCGGAATTCAACTCGCTTGGCTTTCGGGCTTGGCGAGTACATTGGAATTCGGCAACTGGCCGATCGGTTTCGTTGGCTCAAAGCCAATGTCACCGGGGCTTCAAAGCCGGGTACCAAGCGGTGGTAACTGTTCGCTGTCGGGTTCGACAGTGCGATGAGTGCCCGACCGTGCTTCAGGATACCGCCGATGGCGTGCAAACCGAATTCAGACATGCCAGCGTAACCATCGCCAGCCATGAGTGGGACGCCTTCTTTCCACAGCGAAATGTGGGTGTGCATTCCAGAACCGTTGTCATCGAAGACAGGCTTAGGCATGAAGGTGGCCGTTTTACCATGACGTTTGGCAACGTTTTTCACAATGTACTTGAACCACATGAATTGGTCGGCCATTTTCAAAAGTGGCTCAAATTTCATGTCGATTTCACACTGACCGGCAGTTCCCACTTCGTGGTGATGCGCTTCGACGACAATACCAGCCGCACGCATTACTTCAGACATTTCGGTCCGCAGGTCGTGCATGGTATCTGACGGGCTGACGGGGAAGTATCCGCCTTTAAATCCAACTTTGTGGCCAAGGTTTCCGCCGTCTTCGCTACGGCCTGTGTTCCAGGCAGCTTCGGAAGAGTCGATTTCGTACATCGAGCCACGTTCGTTCGATGCATATCGAATGTCATCGAAGACGAAGAATTCGGGTTCTGGCCCAATGAAGCAGGTGTCGGCCAAGCCGGTCTGTTGCAAATAGGCAATGCCACGCTTGGTCACGCCACGCGGGTCTTTGTTGTAGCCTTCTTTAGTAATGGGATCGACGATGTCGGCGATGACGCTGACAGTCGGCTGAGCATAGAATGGGTCGAGTCTGGTCGTTTCTGGATCAGGGACAGCCAACATGTCAGATTCATTAATGGCCTGCCAACCGCGGATGGAAGAACCATCGAAGCCGAAACCGTCTTCAAACACGCTTTCGTCGAGCGTGTCGATGGGGTAAGTGCAGTGCTGCCAAGCACCAAACATGTCGCAGAACTTCATATCGACTTGTTCGGCGTTGTTCTCTTTGGCGAAATCAAAAAAATCCTTAGGGGTCATGTGCTTCTACTCCTGAAACAAAATGTGAGTAACTCCTGGTTGCTTTCCTGAGAAGTATTCGGGCCTCATGCCCGGCCTGCTATTTCTTGAATGTCCATTCAACATGGGTGACATTCTCATGGAATTTAGCCAAGTTCGGTAAGTTTAAGTTTCCTACGTTTGCTTTTTTTGCAAAACGATTCGATTGACACGAATCAGCATCAATCGACTTAGGTTGGGCCTCTCAATCGAAATCTAGACATTTTTCAAGCGCTCCCTCCTGAGCGAGATCAAGAAATTCGAAATACCGACTGAGCAGCCGAAACTGGTTGCACAACTCTCGCGCACAGACGCCCAAATTCAGGGCGAATGAGGCCGCCTGCCAGTCTCACTTGACGGCAAACAAGCCTCAATCTCTGCGAGAAAGGGGAATTTCTCACTCAACAGCCCTCATCCGCAAACAGTATGCCAACAGAAAAGAGCGTGACGACCACTTATTCGGTTCTTCTAATTCAGTCTGTAGAATAACCGCAGTGATGAAAAGTCGCTTGACGTCCGCCAGCATACCCCCCAAGATTCTGGAGATCCATTCCCAACAGCAGGATTTTTTCAGATTCTAACTATCAGTTTCCCACGAATGAAACCGTCATGAATGAGGGCAACATACGAAGAAAACGTGTTCTTTTTCTCTGTACGGGGAACAGTTGTCGTAGCCAGATGGGCGAGGGGCTGCTGAGAGCACTTGCGGGCGACAGGTTTGAAGCCCTGTCCGCAGGGGCTGCGCCGTCAGGCTATGTCCATCCGCTGGCGATTGAGGTGATGGCCGAGCAGGGAATCGACATCGGCGGCCAGCAAAGTAAGTCGATCAGCGATTTTTTGCCACCTGACGGGACTCCTCCCGATTTGATTATCAGCGTCTGTGATTCTGCCGCCGATGAATGCCCCGTTTTTCCTGGTGCAGTCGAAAAACTGCACCTACCGTTTTACGACCCGGCTGACGCCGAGGGGAACGAGGATGAGCAAAAAACGGTCTTCCGCAAGGTGCGCGATGAAATCAAAGCCGAAATTGAGCAGCGATT
>Ga0115002_10009344_pt1 | contig 10730 bp, 10 predicted proteins | sample ArcticOcean_MG_C_8_FD_89576 | JGI IMG/M metagenome (GOLD analysis project Ga0115002, IMG submission 89576) | Marine microbial communities from western Arctic Ocean - ArcticOcean_MG_CB11_86 | ecosystem: Environmental > Aquatic > Marine > Oceanic | place: Arctic Ocean: Canada Basin | collected... | reverse complement strand
CTGGGGTTTAACGTCTTCCACGGGAATGCCCAAAGTTTCGGCGAATTGCATGGCCACTGTTGTACGGGTTCCTCCAATGTCACATGAACCCTCTGTTAGATTAACTGTACCGTCTGGGTTAACTGTGGCTAAAGCGGTGGCAGGACCAGTTCCATTGAACCAAAATCCCGATGCCACTCCTCTTCCTCTGTTTTTTCCTTCCAAAGGTGCTGAGTAATGAGGATGGTTTTTGATTGATTCAATAGTTTCTTTGAACCCAACTTTAGGGTTGACCGGACCTGTAGCTCTTCTGGTTCCTTCTTCGGCACTATTTGCCAATCGGAAATCCAGTGGGTCTATTTTTAATTTTTTGCATAATTCATCAACTGCTATTTCCATCGCAAAAGCGGCGGTTGGTGCTCCTGAAGCCCGATAGGCCGTAGCCTTCGGCCAATTAACCACAACGTCAAGTCCTTTTATATAGGCATTGGGAATGTTGTAGGGAGCAAAGATGCATTGACATGCTGGTGATACTGGCGAACCTGGAAAAGCTCCGGCTTCGTAAATTAATACCGCGTGAGCAGCTGTTAATTTGCCATCATTGGTTGCACCAAGTTTAACTTTTACATTAGTTCCTGAAGTAGGTCCTGTAGCCTGGAGTACTTCTGATCTAGACATAACTATTTTGACAGGTTTGTTGGTTTTTTTAGCAAGAATCGCAGCCAAAGGTTCGAGGTATGACATTGTTTTGGCTCCAAAACCTCCTCCGATCTCATTGGGGATGGCCTTAACATCGGACAAAGGTATATTGGCTAGTTTAGCTACTTGTTCACGAACCATAAAATGCCCTTGGCTGCTTGACCAGACTGTAATTTTCCCATCGTCATGCCATAGTGCCGTTCCGCTATGAGGCTCGATATATCCCTGATGTACAGGTGAAGTGTTTGTTTCGATTTCAACTACTACATCAGCGTTAGCAAAAGCAGCATCGACGTCTCCTAAAACAAATTCAAATTCATTAGCAACATTGGACGCTGGAGTTGGATCATCATCGTCCATAAGACCGCCTGGCCTGAGGGCCGGATTGTTGATTGTACCCAATCTTTCCAGTAAAATTGGCGCACCTGGTTTCATGGCCTCGGCTGCTGTACTAACATGTGGAAGTATTTCATATTCTACTTCAATTAGCTTTAGGGCTTCTTCTGCTAAGTGGGCATTATCTGCGGCTAAGGCAGCTATTGCGTGGCCTTTATATAGAACCTTTTCTCGGGCAAGGACGTTTTGTCCCCAAAATCCCATGTTGACCATTGCTCCTTCAGGCATTTCTGAAACTTTTCCAGGTAGTACTGGCAAATCGTACCCGTTAATCACGGCATGAACACCGGGAAGTGCTAAGGCTTTTGAGGCGTCAATAGACAAAATCCGTGCGTGAGAATGAGGGCTTCTTAGCACTTTTCCGTGCAGTAAGCCTGGAAGGTTTACATCCGCTCCATATTTTGCCTTTCCTGTAACTTTATCGTAAGCGTCCTGTCTTGCGGGGCGCTTTCCGACTGTATTGTATTCTTTTGTTGATAAAACTATATTAGGTTTATAATCTAACATTAAACCTCCGTTCAATTAATATATTGTGATTGTACCCTAAATCCAAATTGGTTTAAATACAAGAACGCCTGAAATTACAACATAGTTGCTAGTATAGTGTTACCAGTGCGCAGTCTATCAATTTCGGTTAGAGGCAGGTATGATGCTTCTACTGGATAACATGTAGAGGTTAGGTAATTTGGCGGATTCCGAAAACATTATAATTAACCCATTAAAATTATTGCGCCAAAAAGACTTTGCCTGCATTTGGTGTTCAATATTTTTCACAGGCTTAGCAAATTTTACAGAACAATTTGTATCCATATGGCTTGTTTTACAATTGACGAGCGACTCCCCGTGGTCGTTATTTTTAGGAGGAGCGATAACCTTTGTAAGACTTTGTTTCGCTCCTTTATCGGTTTTGTCTGGCGCAATTGCTGACAAAGTTTCCAGAAAATTATTAGTCACCGCAATGCAATGGATCGCTAGCTTGTTAGCTTTGTTGATGGCTGTTTTGATTTTTTTAGATATTTTAGAATTATGGCACCTATTTGTCATCGTATGCCTTAGTGGATTATCTAGAATATTCGAAATGCCCACAGCACAGGCTTTAGCGAGTGACAGTGTAGAAACAACTCACATTACACGGGCAATGGCATTAGTGAACGGCGGTCGGAACTTAAGCATGCTCTTAGGGCTTTTCTTAGCTGGAGTATTATTTGATTCCTTTGGCCCCCAAGGTACATTCATGGTCATTTTCTTTTTTTATGGTGTTGCTGGGATAGCTCCCTTGCTAATGAAAACTAAAAACCCCTTGTCTAATAACCCTACTGAATCCATCCTGAAGTCCATTTGGGGCGGGTTCAAGTATGTGAAATCAAATCAAATCCTCTGGGCGGCTTTATTAGTTGCAGCTCTAATCAATGTTTCAGGCTTCACATTCCATCAGACACTGTTGCCAATGTTCGCAAAAGTTGTTATAGAAAGTAGCGCTACCAAAGCGTCAATGTTGATGGCTACTTTTGCAGTTGGAGCGTTCGTAGGATCAATAGTTTTATCATCTTTGGCAAGAAATCGTAACCAAGGATGGACACTGCTTTTGTCTGTGATCGCTTGGCATTCTATGATGATATTATTCTCAATGATTCAAATTTATATTGTTTGGATGTTAATTTTACTAGCAGCAGGATTTTTTTGGGCCAGTACCCTTATTCAAATACAAAGTTTATTGTTAGGTAAGTCCGATCCCAGTTATCGAGGTCGGATTCAAGGTCTCCGAACACTAGCTATCTACCCACATGCGGTAGCTGCTGCATTATCTGGACTGATGGCTGGAATCTTTGGAGTGTCTCATGTAGTTATGTTCAACGGAGCATTGGGAATTTTATTTATGCTGGCGGTAATTGTACTAGCGCCTAAGCTCAGGAAAATTTAATACAGGAGGTTACCATTGGAAATAGTTGACTCTCATTGCCATACATCCCCTATATGGTTCGAACCCATCGGCACCCTCAAAAATCAAATGAAAGATAACAACGTAACAAAAGCACTATTGGTACAATTTTTTGGAGTCTACGACAATGACTATTTGATCGAACAAATGGAAAGTTGTCCAAACATGTTTAAAGTTGCAGCACTAGTGGACGTAGAATCTGTTGATGCCGGTGAGACTTTGAAGAATTTAGCAGCTCGAGGAGTTAATTCGGTCAGATTTGCAGCCAATACACGATCACCAGGTTCAGACCCTTTCGAAATATGGAAAACTGCCGAAAAACTGAATTTGATTGCAACAGTTTTAGGAACCTGTGAAGATTATGCCAGCGATGCCTTTGAAAGCCTCATTCAAAATGTACCTTCTTTGCCTATAGTAATCGAACATCTAGGTGGGGTAGGTGCATATTTTGGTCCAAGCAGAGCTACTTCAGTCATACCACAAAATGCTTATGATAAGGTCTTGGCGTTGAACAAATATGAAAACACTTACATGAAAATCACTGGATTTGGTGAATTTTGTGAACGACCTAGACCAATGCCGAGTGACACACCATTTACAGTTATTCCTCCAGTATTGGACCAAGCATTGGAGGCATATGGGAGTAAAAGATTGTTTTGGGGCAGTGATTATCCTCCTGTATCAGCTCGGGAAGGATATGGGAACGCTTTCAGTGTACCGTATAACTATCTTAATATTACGCAAACAGAAAAAGATGATATTTTCGGAACCAATGCGTTCAATCTTTGGAAATTTTAAACAGGAGAGTAACTATGCCAAGAATAACTTTAGACCTTAATAATACTGAAGACCGGAGCCTGGTATCTGCCGAATGGAAGTATGCCTCAGGTTACATTCCAGGGGAACCGAATGAAGGACTCCTCTCAGAAACACTTGGAGTCGATGCTAGATTGCCAGAATATGATGATTCGTCGTGGAAAATATGTCCTGACATTAGACAAAGCCATTCAAAAGGATTCACGTTCGGTTGGTACAGAACCAGGATCACAATTCCTGAAACAATAAAGGGACAAGACGTTACTGACTGGCGAATTTATTTTGAAACTAATGCAGACAATTACGGTGAAGTATGGGTTAATGGACAAATTGACCGAACCACAGGTGTCATAATAGGCCTCAATTTACCTCAAAGAATTGAGATTACTGGAAATGTATCTAAGAGTGGTACGACAACCATCGCTTGCCTTGTTGCAAATGGGCCTTTGGGTGAACCAAGAGGAGGCATTTTTTTGAGGCATGCTACGTTGGCATTAGAGATGACGGACAACTAGAAGATTCTTAAAAACCAAGCTGCTAAAATAAAGGCTACCCCCATTCATAAAATCTTAAAGCAAATTCCAACGGGGATTTTTAGCAACTTGGTCAGCCAAAAATTCTAACAACCAGTCTTTGATTTCAGGCTCAATATAAAAATGAGGCTCCAGAAGTTGATCTTCTGATGAAATTAGACCTGTATCAATGGCATGTGTGGCTTCAACTGTCCCAGGCATAATACTGACTCCAACTCTGAGATATGCCATGGTAGGAGTTATACTCTTCAACCAATCTATTTTTTTCAGCACACTATTTTCGGTTTCGCCTTTAGAACCAAATGTTTGATTAACTGCATATCCTAATTGGTTTTCTTCGCATAGTTCGAAAATGTTTTTCCCTTTTGATGTTCGTGGAGCATTTAGTACATCTCCTACAATGATAGAGAAAGCACATCCAGCTTGTTTCATCAGAGGCAAGAGTTCTTCATCTGGGGCACCTGCCGAAAGAACCGTGCTCCAATGTATGTGTAAATTTTCTTCGATTAAATTTCGGCAAAGTTGTTTTGATTGATCAGGCTCCAAATTAAAAGCGTTGGTTATAAAAAAAACTTTTTTAAAGTTTTTCAAATGATTCAATTTTTTAATTTCTTCGATTATTTCGGATGCAGGTTTTTTTACTCTCCAAGTGGGTTGGTCTAATGGAGAATCGTTGGTCAAAAGCTGGGTTACAATACCTATGCCGAAGCCGGCTTGGTTGTATTTGTCTAGGTCTAGGCCTTCAAAATAAGGAGAAGCGGAAAAAGTTGAATTTGCAGTTCCTGGCATGATGGTTGTCTCCCCATGTTTGCTATAAACCAGACCGGGGTACTCCTCAGGATCCACCGATTTGTCTTCAATGCCACATATCAAAGAATTAAACAATTCACCGGAATCTCCGGTCAAACCAAAATCTGGTTGGACAAAGTCAAAACAACTTTTAGGTAGCAGGCTAAATCCAGGTCCTCCGCAGATGATTGTCGCAGCAGATATTTTTCTTATTGCTGAGATGACTTCTTTCGACACCGGAACTGCCCATTTGGTGTCAATATAACTGTGGTTGCTCAAATTTCTCAGTGATATTCCAATCACATCAGGTTCAAATTGCTCGACTGTTCTCTGGACATCTTCAATGTAATTAGTGGAGAACATTAAATCTAACATCTCGACATCATGTCTTTCTTTGTCGATATATCCTGCAATGTACGCCAAACCGATGGGAAGAGGTTGTGCATTCATACGATTATTCAATTTGGATTCCATGTTTGTTGCAATTAATAAAACTTTCACTCATTCCTCCTAGTTACCGACGGCTTACTATGTCCGAATTATGTATCAAGCACGGCAATTTGGCAATATAAGTGCAAGCAGAAGATAGGAAGAGACGAAGATAAAGGTGTTACACTTTAATTAAAGGATATTTTCGATGGATGATGATGCTAAGAAAGCTTTTCTAAGTTGTTTAACCGATCTCCCTGGGGATAATTTACTTAAAGCTAACTACCAGATCCTGTTAGATGTTTATCCAGACTCGGAATGGACTGGCATATGTACGGCGCTGGATGCTATAGCCAGCCTGGTTGGAACGTATCTTGATAAAAGCAATTCTCTTTTGAGTAATCTCAACATTGTCAGTGAAATTATGTACGACGTAATTGGATTCCGAGGCTCTTATGACAATTATTATAATCCTGATAATAGTTTTATTCACAAAGTGCTGGAAACAAATGCCGGAATACCAATTTCATTAGCGCTTTTGCACATAGAAATATGCCGCAGGTTAGGGATCAACTTGGTTCCCATCGGCATGCCTGGGCATATTTTGATTGGAACCTTGGACGAACCAAACATATTTATCGACGTTTATAACAAAGGTATAGTTAAATCCCCGAGTGAATGTAAAATGTTGTTTCACGATATCTTAGGGTCTTCGTCTGTTTGGCAAACCGATTATTTGTTACCGATGAACAACAAAGACTTTATAGCTCGAATGTTGCGCAACTTGAAACAAATTTACATTCGCAATCAAAACCATTCCAGTGCTGTGGCCGTTATGAATAAACTCATTTTGATTTTTCCAGATGATCCCATTGAACACAGAGATAGAGGAATAACAAATTTCTACCAGAATGAGTTGCAAAAGGCCTTAATTGACTTAAAGCGGTATACGGAATTGGGAATAAACAACAAAGAATCGGTTAATATAGACGCAATAATTCAATTTTTAGTGAAGGAAACAGGTGGCTGAATTGGGTAAATTATTGATAGACGTATTGCTTCTCAGATCCAGTGCTTTCGAACATGTCGAAGAAAATAAAACTTTCACATGGTACGCAGGCGGTATAGTTATTCTAACAGCTGTATGTTTGGCGTTGGGGGCAATAGATATATTAGGCACGTTTGATTTTTGGTCCATTGGATTAGCAATCTTAAAATGGGTCATTCTCGCAGCAATCACCCACGCAATTGGTACGACATTACTGAAAACAGCAGATACCCATGCAGATTGGGGACAATTGGCTCGTACTCTTGGGTTTGCTCAATTGCCTGGAGTGTTTTATGTCCTGGGATTAATCTCACCTATTTTTATCTTAATAGTATTTATTTGGCAGACCTGGGCTTCTGTACTGGCTGTCAAAGCTGCATTGGATTACCCGACCAAACTTAGGGCATTTGGAGTTTTATTGATTGGTTTAGTAGTGTCAGGAATTGCTCTCACATTAGTTAATAGCATGATCATTAAATTCTTTTAATAAGTTAAATTCTGTATCTCTATGGCATGAATAACACTCTACGATGGTCAAACCATCCATAAATATCAAAAAATTTACAAAAACGTAACAAATCAGGTTGAAATAAGGCTTGACATGCTAATTCGCAGGATTTATTATTGCGTCGCGTTAATTAAAGACTTAATAGTTAACTAAATCGTAAACAGCGAGGCGATATCCGTTATGGCACTCAAATTAAAGGGTTGTGCAAAATGCAAAGGTGACTTACTCTGGTCCGATTATGCTTGGACCTGTTGTCAATGTGGAAGAACATATTATACTGAAATGCCTGAAACCAACCTATATAAACGTAAGGCAATACCTGAAGATAATTCTGAATTACAAAAATCCAAATAATGACATACTGAGTCCGAAGAGGCAATAAAATTTTTCGACCTATTACTATCAAATAGGAGGTACTAGTGGACCTAGGAAGCCTTGAACAAATTCATGATGGTGGCCAAAGTGTCATCTTGAAATATCCCCAGATAGGTACTGTTCATGATTTGGTGATCAAGGCAAGCAATCCGTTGAAACCACGTTCTAGGAAGGCTTTGAAACATGAAATTAAGTTATTACAATCCATGGAATATAACCCATTTGTAATCCAGTTAATTGATAGCGGACAATCTGAAGGAAGAATTTACTACAGCATGCCTCTTCTAGGCAAATTTACCCGACGCCTTCTCCCGCTTATCGACAATACCAATAAATCAAACGTCTCTGATATCTTGATCAAAATTTGCGATGGATTAGCTGCTTTGCACGAAGCAAATATTTTGCATTTGGACATTAAACCAGACAATATTCTCATGAAACATTCTGGCCACCCAGTTATTATTGACTTGGGATTATCTCGGACTATCACAAGTGACCTCATCGACCCGCATAGCGTACCTGAAGGCAGTTTCAAGTATAATGCACCTGAGGTTTGGCTCCACAGACCAATGTCTGTAAGAACGGATATCTATTCATTCGGAATAACTGCTTATGAGATTATAACTGGCAATCCATTTGTTAACGGTGACTCTTTGGACCAGATAAGGAGGCAACACTTAAGCCAAATGAGGCCAATTCTTGAACGTCAAGATCTTTTGAAGGGTCTTGAATATGTGATCTCAAAGTGCACCCGTCTAAATCCTGCAGATCGGTTTTTCAACATCCAAGAAGTCAAACAAGCGATTCGAGATGGATCAGGTAAGTCTTCCGGTTTAGAACAAAGAGCCTAGCCGGAACTATATTGGAAGCGTGTATTGCGTTTGTTTCTCAAACTCATTATTAATCTCTGAATTAAATTTCGAATACATGCAGAATTGGCATTCGGGATTATAGTTAGGCGTTTCTTGAAGATTCAAGATGTTCCACGCAGACTGTACTGCTTTTTCTACCCAAGAATTATTTGAAGTTTTTGTTACGATCCTCACATCGAAGTTCAAAGTACCACCAAATTCTGGTTCCATTTTAGACGCGTTACCGTACACTAAGATCCCGATATTACTCACTTTCAAACCTTGTTTGGCGATCAAGTATTGATAAAATTCAAGTTGGCGCCAATACCCAGGAAATACATTGCTTACTGACACTGTATCTTTCTTGGAAGTACTCTTGTAATCTACTACAAAGTATTCCTCAGTAACTAAGTCAACCCATAAATCGTCTATAGCTCCAAATAGGTCAAAATTTGTTTCAGGGTGGAGAAACCGTACGCCTTTGAAATTGTATCGCCACGTATCCAAATCTGGTCGTTGCACCGGAACCAAGCCAACTCGAAATTCATTCATCAAGGGGTGCGCCTCTTGTTTGGTTCTATATACATCAAATTCTTTTTTCATCAATGTATCCACTGCCAAATTCAGCAGGTAAGGGGGACCAGATGGTCTTCTTTGACCTAACCTGACATCCACATAAAAGCAACGAGGACATTCTAAAGATAGGTCAATTTTGGTACGACTTAAGGGAAATGGAGTATTTGAACCCGGTTGGTATAATCTTTTAGGCATCTAATCAATCTCCGTATAAACAAAATTTAAATCTTATTCGTTTTCCATGCAGCAGATTTTAATGCATTTGCAGCTTCTTTTAGAGCGTCCTTCGACAAGTCTAACACCGAGGTCATAGTGAAAAATCCATGAACGACACCGTCATACCTACTAATGGTTACATTTACGCCGGCATTCTGGAGTTTTTCCCCATAGAGTTCGCCTTCGTCTCTTAAAGGGTCAAATTCTGCTGTAATGATCAAGGCAGGAGGTAAATCTTCCAACGACTCGGCATTCATAGGAGTAGCGTCTGGGTTACAACTGTCATTTTCGTCATTTAGATAATGGTCCCAGAACCATTTCATTCCATTTCTAGTTAATGAATATCCTTCACTGTTTTCAATATACGACTTGGTTTCAAAATTGAAATCCGTAACCGGGTATACTAAAAGTTGAAAAAATATATTGGGTGATCCTAATTGTTTGGCTTTTATGGCTACCACTGTCGCCAGATTGCCTCCTGCACTGTCCCCTCCGACTGCTACAAGTTCTGGGTCTCCATTGTAAATGTGTCCTTGTTTACTAGCCCATTCCGCAACCGCTAGTGCATCTATTACTGCGGCGGGGAATTTAGATTCCGGAGCCAATCTATAGTCCACTGACATGACAACGAAATTGCTTGCCTCGCATAAATGTCTTGAAATTGGATCCGCAGTTTCAATATTACCTAATACCCAACCTCCGCCATGGTACCAAACCAAAATCGGAAATGGACCAGAGCCCGCAGGTTCATATACTCTTACAGGAATAGAAATCCCGTCGTTATAAACACTAACGTTTGATACTTTGCAAGTTTCAGGACCGGGAGCCAAAGGTCTTAATTTCCGGAATTCCCGGGCTTCATCAGGAGTCAATTGCTCATTGGGAGGTATTTGAAGACTTTCCATTTGAAGTAAAATTGCTTGCATTTGTTTATCTAAAGGCATAACCCCTCCTATTGGTCGTTTGTTTCAGGTTAACATAAACATCAACTGAAAGAACATTGATAGAAGTTTAAACTAAACTGAATTTGAAAACTCATTCTAATTTTTTAACTCCGGTATATTAAAATTCAATAATAGCTCTGCCTAAAATAGATCCACTTTGAAGGTCCGCACATGCGGTGTTGATTTCTTCTAATTTGTACCTTTTGGTTATTAACTGGTCAAGCGGAAACTTACCTTCTTCGTGCCATTTAAGAAACATGTTAAAGTCTTTCTCTGGATAGGTAGCACCTAGGCTGCCTCTATAAGTTCTCTGACCCCTAACAAACAGTGCTGGATCGATTGTAATCATTTGATTGGGTATTCCGATGAGTACTGCCATTCCTCCATGATTATCAGCACCTGAGCCCCCAGCCCTGACAGATGGCAATATTTGTTCGTTAGTTTTTTTAACACCAATCGCATCGAAAGCGAAGTCAACTCCTCCATTTGTTGCCTGTAAGATGGCTTCAATTGGATCAGTTTTTGACGCATTTACAAAATGAGTGGCACCAAATGTTTTGGCGAATGATAATTTGTTCTCATCCAAATCCACTGCAATGATGGGATAAGCTTCTAATATACTTGCCATTTTT
>Ga0115002_10009341_pt1 | contig 10731 bp, 11 predicted proteins | sample ArcticOcean_MG_C_8_FD_89576 | JGI IMG/M metagenome (GOLD analysis project Ga0115002, IMG submission 89576) | Marine microbial communities from western Arctic Ocean - ArcticOcean_MG_CB11_86 | ecosystem: Environmental > Aquatic > Marine > Oceanic | place: Arctic Ocean: Canada Basin | collected... | reverse complement strand
TGGCATGACTTCTTGGACACGGGAGACGCACGGAGAGCGACTGCATCCTCGTCAAGCGGCCTGGGCGACGTAGGTGACGAGAATTTCTTTCTGGCCGAAAGTACTCGACAGGAGTGTAGGCCTGAATCGAGTCGGTATAGCGTTCAACTGCAGTGGTTTCGGCGTCGATGACATGCCAGCCGTGGGTGGCGATGGAGTGGGGTTGATCCCAGAATGGCTCTTCGGCCACCACACGCGGGAGTGCAGAGAAGAGCCCGAATTCGACCGCGTACCAATTCTGTGGTGAGTTGCCGCGAGCCTGCACCGCCTCGAAGGCATGTGGTCCGATAAAGAGCCAGCCCCCGCAGGCGAGCACAGCTCGGTCCCTCGCGGGGATGACCAGCGCGTCTTTGCGTCGGAAGACGTTGAGTTCGTGTAGGTCAGCACGGCGGGTTCGACGGCGTCACCGGACGGAGCGGTACGAATATGACCGTGCTCGTAGGTAGGTTCGACATCCTTAAAGACTTCTCACACGCGCGGCAGATTGATACGGGAGAGAAGTCGATGCAGGGGACGTGGTAACCGCGGAGGGCGAGGCGCTGGGTGTAGAGACCCGGCCTGTAGCCGAGGTTGAGGATGCGCGGTGGGAGTGACTTTTATCAGCGCATCGAGTCAGGCGCCCTAGAGGTCAATGGTTTCGTCACAGCGGATGGCGGAAGCGTGATTTTGGCTGCGGTGCTCGCGGAGCATTCGCTCGCTGAAGGCGGGACCGTTCCATGCGACACCGATGCCATCGGACCATTGGTCGTCCCTTGAGCCATGGTCCGATGGCGTCGGTGTCGATATTCTGCACCACATCGGTGTGCGGCTGGAGGCGAACACGTGCCGTCTAAGTGCGTCCCGTGGCATAGTTGCTCGCCGGAGCAGGTGGAGTTTCACGATGCGATTTTACGAGTACGAAGCTAAGCAGATCCTTGAGAGCTACGGCGTTGCATTGCCGAAGCGGCATCTGGCGAAGACCCCCGATGAGGTGGCGGCCGCCGCGGCCGATTTGGGTACCTCGGTGGTCATTAAGTCGCAAGTACTGAGCGGGGGACGGATGAAGGCCGGCGGCGTGAAGTTCGCCGATACGCCAAATGAAGCGCGCGAACAGGCGAGGCCGATTTTGGAGTTGGAGATCAACGGATTGATGCCGGTTGGGTTGCTGATCGAGGAGAAGCGAGCAATCGCGCAGGAGTACTATGCGGCAGTGACGTACGACGGACGGGCGAAGAGCCCGCTGCTCATCTTCAGCGACATGGGCGGCATCGATATCGAAGAAGTGGCGGAGCAGTACCCGGAACACATCTCCCGGACGCACTTCTCGGCGAGTCGGCCGTTCTCTGACTTCACTGCAAAGGTGGCGGTGGCCGGGGTGGGAGTGACGGGCAGCGAACTGAATCAGCTTTCAAGGATCGTGGCTGGACTGGCTCGGCTGTTCCTTGAGCGAGACATGACGCTGGCGGAGATCAATCCGATCGGCCGACTCCAGGACGGCTCAATTATCGCGCTGGACTGCCACCTGGATATGGAGGCGGAGGCACGAAACACGCATCGGGCACTGCTCGCGAATATTGGCGTCCCACCGGAGGACAGCCGACAGTCACGACCGCCGACGCAGTTCGAGATCGACGCCGCGATTGTGGATGGCGCGGACACGCGCGGTGTGGCAGGCAACCTGACCGAGTTTGACGGGAACCTCGGGTTGATCATCGGAGCAGGTGGAGGATCACTGACGCTATTCGACGCAGTACGGGCAGCCGGTGGAAATCCGGCCAACTACTGCGAGATTGGCGGCAACCCGTCGGTCTCGAAAGCAGCAGCACTGACCAAACTGATTTGCGAGCAGCCGAAGGTCGACAAGATCGCGGTAATGATGAACGTCGTCTCAAACACGCGTGTCGACATCGTCGCGCGCGGGGTGATTAAGGGTTGTCTTGAAGCCGGGTTCGACCCGGCCGAGAAAATTGCGATCTTCCGAATTCCAGGGTCGTGGGAGGGTGAGGGATTCGCACTACTCGACAAGTACCGGGTTGAGTACGTGGACCGCTCGGTATCAATGCACGAGGCCGCGGAGCGTGCAGTCGCGAAAATGGGAGGCTAGTTCGATGTCTATCCTAGTCGACGAGAACACGACATTTATCATCCAAGGTATCACCGGCCGTGAGGCGGTGACGATGGCGCGCGAGGTGCTGGACTACGGGTCGAAGCTGCTGGGTGGAGTGACGCCCGGTCGCAAGGGCCGCGATGTGCACGGTGTGCCGGTGGAAGACACGGTGCGCGCGTTCACCGAGCGAGAGAGTGTGGACGCCTCGGTGGTTTCGGTGCCCCCCGCGTTTGCTGCTGACGCGGTAAATGAGGCGATTGAGGCGGGGATTAAACTGATCGTGGTTGTGACCGAGCGTATCCCGCGCAAGCAAGTAGCACAGTTCGTTGAGTACGCGCAGCAAGAGGGAGTGAGGATCATCGGACCAAACTGCCTCGGGGTGATTTCGCCGGGCAAGTCGAAGGTCGGAGGGGTTGGCGGCGCGGTCGACTCTTGCCGGCGGGCTTTTGTGCCAGGCTCGATTGGTGTGATGTCGCGCTCGGGCGGGATGACCGTGGAGATTGCGAACTCGCTGTCGGAGGCTGGATTGGGCGTGAGCACTGCGGTCTCGATTGGCGGCGACGCGATCATCGGGAGCACGTATGCGGAGTTGATGCCACTGTTCGACGCGGACGAGCAGACGAAGGGCATTGCAATTTACAGCGAGCCGGGCGGTCGCGCGGAGTACGAGCTAGCTGATTACATGTCCGAGAGCGGCTCGAAGCTGCCAGTGGTGGCGTTCATGGCCGGTCGGTTCATGGACGAGATGCCGGGCATGCGATTCGGCCACGCCGGCACGATCGTCGAAGGCAAGGCAGACACGACGGCCGAGAAAATTTCCAACCTCGAGGCGATCGGAATTTCGGTCGCAGAACGAATTGAAGATATCCCGCGACTGCTCGCCGAGCGAATTCAGAGTTAGGAGCCGCAAATGCCCGCGATGTTTATCCGCGTCGACATCAAGGACTCAGTCCAAGATGACCCGGTGCTCTGCAAGCAGCTGGTGGAAGTGTGCCCGGTCGATATCTTCAGAGTCAACGACGCTGGTCACGTCTACACTGTCGATGAGAATCTCGATGAGTGCACCTTGTGCGACCTGTGCATCGACGCGGCGAGGCCGGATCAAATTGACGTGGTGAAGCTGTACCGGCAGTAGACTGACGCCTGCGAACAAGCAACGGAATGTGCCATGATCTTGTCAATTAACAAGATCATGGCACATCAGGACTCATAAGTAACTAGTCTTCTGCTTGGCGATCCCACCTCGCCTGAGGGGGCGAAGGATGCACGCTCCTCGACAATAGCGATTGGTCACTGTGGCTCTTGCACCCGCAGTGACGATGGTGACTCTACCAACCGTGCGTTCGGATAAATTTGCAGGCACCATAGACATCGATGGCAACTATTAGCTGGGAGAGTTCCTCCTCGAGTGGAACGGAATGACGCTGTATATCTTCGCACCGGATGAACCTCTAGTGAGCAATTGCAATGGCGGCTGAGTTACTGCCTGACTGCCGCTGACGGTGGCGAACAGTGAGACGCCAACTCTGGCGTCTCGGGCGAACTTTCGTTGATCACACGAGGCAACGGCAGATTGCCGGTAGCTCTGAACGGATTTGCGCTGTACGTCTGGCAGGGCGACAGCGTCCCCTGAGATTCGAACGGACAGAACGCCAACGACGTCTGGTTCGTCGTCGATAGCGCCCGTGGAATCGTTCAGACTCCCCCGTGGTCGCCTTAATGGCCAGAGTGAGGGCACCGCTGGGTCGATCTCGAGCGCTGGTACATCGCCGCAAGGATACTCCTCTTGGTTGGCGCGATCAGTCTCGTGTTCGTCGGACAGCGGGCGAGACACACTCAGTAGGAAACTATTGGATAGTCAGCTACGAGGTCGAAGCGGTTGACTCGATCTCGTAGCCAGACTGTTCGCGAACCTGAGCCTTTATCTTGCTGGTGATTCGAGCCGATGGTAACGTCATGCGAACCAATCCGCGGAAGGGCAATATCCCGTGGCCTATAGCATCATTGAGACCTGCATCGGCTGTACCGCGTGCACCAAGAAGTGCCCGGTTGAGGCGATTACGGGTCTTCGTAACGAACTCCACGTGATCGACGCCGACTTGTGCATCGATTGCGGCGCTTGTGGCGCGGTCTGTCCGCCCGAGTCGATCTTGGATGAGGTTGGCGACCTGGCGCGGACGTTCCCACGTCGCGAGTTACCGTTAGCCAAGATCACCGAGCAGAACTGTATCGGCTCGGGATGTGAGCTGTGCATCAACATCTGTCCGTTCGAGGCGCTGTCGTTGCAGGATGCGCCGAACCACCACGACTTCTATGGCGTGGCAGCGGTGGACGACAAGAAGTGCGTGGGCTGCCGTCTCTGCGAAGAGGCCTGTGGCTGGAACGCGATCTACATCGACCCGCCGCGTGAACTGCTGAAGAAAGACGTCTATCCGCTGGAGATCTTGACCCCGAAGAAGGGCAAGGGTCTCCAGAAGGCACGCGCAGGACAATAATTCGTCTGGCGTGCCTGTATTAATGGCCCCGCCAAGGCGGGGCTTTTTGATCTAGCTTCATCTCCCCGATGAGAGCGAAACCGCCCCATGGACCCGACCGAACTACGCTGGCGTCGACTGCGTCCGAACGCGCTACTGCCTGAGCAACAGACCGCGCTGGCAAGCGGCTACGACCTGCACGCCTGCCTCGATGAATCGCTGACCATCGGAACGATGCCGACGCGGGTGCCGACGGGCGTAGCGATCGCGGCGCCGGCGGGCATTGATGTACAGGTTCGGCCGCGCTCTGGGCTGTTTGCGCGCGGTGTAATCGGGACGGTGGGAACGCTAGACGCGGACTACCGTGGTGAGCTATTTGTCACACTCTACTGCTTGGCAGACCTCGGGAGATTCGAGATCGCGGACGGTGATCGGATTGGTCAGATTGTGGTGGCGCAGCTCGTAGATGTGAGCTGGCGTGAGGTGGACGAGCTGGACGAGACGGTCCGGGGCACAGGAGGGCACGGTTCGACCGGGCTGCGATAATAATAGGAAGGTTTGCGATTCGTCACTGTTCCTTGTAATTACGAATAAATCAGCTAACTGCCTGGCGAACCATCGCGATAATTCTTTCATGCTTACCGTTACTTCTCACGTCGCTAGCTTCGATATGGACTCAGAAGAGCTTGTGGCACGGGTACCGGTGTTGAAAACCGAACAGAATCCACTGGCGCATTGAGAGATCAGCGGGTGCCGCTGGCGTTCAACTCGGCGACGCCGGCTGTGTTCGACTACAGCACCGACGGCAACCGCTCGCGCTAGCACATCCGCCGCATAGCCTGATCTGGCTCAGAACGAGATTTCGGTGTGTATCTCGCCGGAATGCCGAAGGGAATTCCGGGGACGTGATCCTAAGTAGGCACTCGACAATTAAGCACGCGCACGATCCCGATTCACATGATCATGGGAACACAGAGGAGACGACGAGGAAGATCTTGAAGACTCGCGCTTAGAGAGAAAACGGAATCCAACTCGGAACGATCAGTGCACACATATCGGTGGTGATTCACTACTTGTATTGACTGGGATTGATATTTGGCGGCAAGAAACTGCCGCGCAGGCTCGAGCGCACGAACCATGGGAATTCACTCCCATCTCACGTAAGCACATGAGTTAACTCGAGAGCGGGCCTCACGGCCCGCTCTCTACCAACATCTGCCATGCGGCGGGGGTATATTTCGGCAGCATGGTGGTCTTATTGCTGCGGCCTCTTGGGCCGCCGGAATCAGGATTCTGCAACCCCCGCGGAATCAAGTTCGCCTGATTGATCGAGCTCGGCTTCAGCTTTCGCTTCCACCTTTGGGAGCAGCAGTACAAGCGCAAGTGCCCCGCGGGCAGCACCGACGAGTTGCGTGATGGTGTAACCCACTGTGTTGGCAATATCCATCTGGCAGATGACCAAGGGTTCGATGATGATTGCGGGGTTGAACTGCACACCGGAGACATGTCCACGCGCTGAAACTAACAAAGTGATCACGAGGCCGTACGCTATCGCGGCGCCCACGAGTCCACTAGTAGCGACGATGAGTGAGTCCACGCCGATGAAGATTAACGCGAATATACCGACTGCCTCGGCGCCGATCTTCCGTGAGTCTAAGTTGAACAGGTCAGACATTACTGTGCCTCGCCAAGGCATCGACAGTCAAAGCCAATCACGCCGTTGCGGTAGCAATAAAATCAATGATCAGCTAAACAGTCAACACACTTGAACAATTTATTATCCACAAGATTCCAGATACTCATCGTCGCCAGCTTCACAGCGATCCTGGTCGCTGGCTGCGGAAGTAGCGACCTAGATGTGAGTGTGCGCGTCTCCGAAGCACCGGCGACGGTTCGTTCGGACGCCCCCCGCCCTCCGGACCAGGGGACGATAGAACCAGCGCCCGAAGAACCGATCGAACTACCGTTCCCGCCGAGTAACCGGGTGGGCGGCGGACTGCAGGTCTCGGAGTACCTCGCTGGGGGACTCGCGAACATCGAGGAATGCCTGCCTGAACTCGTCATGGACTGGGATCTGGAACCGACCGACGGCGACCGCTGCCTACTAGGTGATATCGATGGGGACGAGCACGATGAGCTAATCTACCTCGTCTCTGTACCGGGTGAACCGGCCGCACCGGGGGACGTGTGGTTTTTCGATGACGCGGACGAGTCGTACAGGCTATTGACGTCAGCGAGAGCGGTCGCGAATCAGATTTTGGCGGGGGTAAAAATCGAGGCGTACATAGACCTGACCGGGGATGGTGCTCCGGAAGCGGTGATCTCCAGTCAGCGCTGTGACGGCGATCTCTGCAGTACTAATTTCGTGATCGCCAGCGCTCATCGAGGCTTCGATGTTGAGAACCTCGTACCGGAGGACCTCTCGCTTAGCTCGACAGAAGGGTTGTCCTTCGAGGACGCAACTGGCGATCAGTTGACGGATTTGGTGGTTCGTCGGGAGGCATCCGAGGACGAGGCGGCGGCAGGTCCGCAGCGGGCGAGCAGCCTGATAATAACTTGGACGGGGCTAAATTTCCGGATGGACAAAGATGAAGATGAGTCGACGTTCCTGTTCCATCTGGTGACAGATGCTGACTCCGCCTATCGCTCCGGGGACTTAGCTCTCGCCAGTCAACTCTACCTGCAGGCAGCGTCGGACAGGGTGCTGCGCGACTGGAAGCAAGAACAGGGAGAGCGGGCGGGTCGAGAGGAGTTGCAGCCATACTCGTTGTTCCGTGCGGCCCTCGCAGCGAAACGGAACGGGGATGAATCGGAGGCGTTGGACTTGCTGGCTCGTGCCTTCGCGAACCACCCGAACTCACTGCACGGGCTCGCTGCCGGCGTCTATCAGACGACTTTGCAGGACGGCGATTCGGACGGCACGGCGTGTGCCGCCACCGAGGCGTTTCTGGAGAACCTCAACTCCTTCTACTCCGGATTCTGGGACTACGGGTACACCAATCCAACGCACGAAATCGGATCGCTCTGTCGCTGAGCGGAATCGCTGGGTGCCTAGTCTGCGGCGTCGGTCGGAGACGTGGCAACGGCAAGAGGCTTCTTCGGCACTGGCGCGAACAGGAGCGCGGTCGCGGCAAGTAACAGGCAGCCGCTGAAGACAAAGAACGGCAGCGTGTACGAGTCTGACCGATCGACCCAGAGGCCGGTGAGAAACGGGCCGGCGGCGTTCAGCACCATCTGAACAGGCTGGAACGAACCGCGGATCACTCCCAGCGACATACGCCCGAAGTAGTCCGCGTAGATCGCCTGGTTCATCGCCACTGTCGCACCGAAAAAGAGGCCATAGCCGACCGCATAGAGCATCGCCATGGCGATGTTATCGGTCTGCCAGAGGAGTAACGGGCCCAGCGACATGGCAACGAGCGACAGGATCATCGTGTGTCGAGTCGTGATATGGACGGCAAAGTAGCCGCCAAGTAATCCCCCGAGCGCTCCGACTACAGAGAAGACGGTGACGACAAGCGCAGCCGATGTGTGGCCGATCCCTTGATCGACGAGGTACGGGATTTGATGGAAGTTAATCGAGCCGCCCGTGAACATCAGCAACCCGATTGCAATGCCGACCAACCAGTAGGCACGTGTATGCACCGCCTCGGGAAGTGTAAAATCACCCTCGTTCACGTCGAGCGGCAGATCGTCGAGCGACAAGGGTACGGGATCGCCATCGGGCTGTAGGCCGATGTCTTCTGGGCGGCGGCGGATGAACATGGCGGGAGCGACCACGCCGAACAGGAGCGGAACGAGCGCGAGGGCGAGCCAACCGTTTCGCCAGTCGCCGGTGATCGAGATGACGAATGCGGCGTAGACCGGCAGCAGCGCCATACCGAAGCGTTGTGCCACCGAAACGATAGCAATCACCATTGCGCGGCGGCGGATGAACCAGTTGCTGACGACGATGAAGCCGACATTACTGACAGTAGCCATCGAGAGCCCCCTACCGATCGCGTAGAAGAGGTAGAGTTGCCAGAGCGAGTTCAGGCCGGACAACATGAACAACGAGGCCGCCATGACGAGCCCGGAACCGGCAATCACCCAGCGCCCACCCCAGCGATCGACTACCCAACCCGCGATCGGCGATGCTGTGGCTGCAGCGAGACTACCGATAGCGATGGCGGCGGCAATCGATGCGCGTGACCACCCGAACTCCGCCTCGAGCGATGGGGCAAACACACCAAGAATCGGGTTGAAGAAGACAACGGCGGTGAAGTTCGTGAGGCAGATGGCGCCGATCACGTTCCAGCCGTAGAACCAGCGTCCCGAGCGGTGGAAAAATGGATTGGTCAGCGGTACTCCAGAGTCGCGGGCAGGTGGGCGAGTCTAAGGCTTCTTGACCGCTGCCCCAACCCCGACCTACCGTCGACCGAGGGACGCTTACAGCGATGACCTCCACATGAACCAGCGCCGCAGGGAGTCTCCGATGGGCCGTCATTTCCGCAACTTTATCTTGATCGGGCTCGCCGCGGCGATCGGTTCCGTGCTCGGGCGCTATGCCGCGCAGATGCACGCGCGAATTGATGCGGGCGAGGATCCACTGGGCGGGGAGTTCGAGTTCGACATCCGCCCCCAAGAATTGGTGCCTGGAGTGGTAGCCGCGTTCCGTGTCGGTGAACCGCCGTGGTCATGGCTGAATGTACCGGGCTGGCTCGCCTCGTTCGGTACCAATTTCGTGGTTGCCGCAGTGGGAGGTGACCTCGATCGGTTGCGCCAAAACATCGAAGAGCGGGCGATGAGCATGCTGGGCCTCGAGACCGAGCGTGAGATTGAAATCCACGATGTGAACACGATGTCCCCAGAAGCTGCGGGCGATGGCGCCCCGGTACCGGAGACTCCCATTGCTCCGGATCCGCCGGCGCAACCGGCCTCTTCCGACTCGCCCTCCACACAGCCCGCATCGCCGAACCCGGAATCCCCGCCGGCCGGAGATCTCACTCCAAACAGCAATCCCCCGGCCATCTGGACGACGGGTAACGCAACCCCCTCGGACAGCAGCCGAGGCGAAGAGTCCGACACGCGCGGATTCACGCCCTTCAGCGACTAACTGGGCGCCACGGGATGGTCGATTACAAATTCACACTGGCTGAGGCACGGGAGACTTTGAAATTGATCCGCTCGCAAATCGATCAGCTCCGACAGGCTCAGGCAAAGCTACGCGAGGCCAAGCACAAGTTGAGCGAGCTGAATCGGCGGCACCTCAACAACGGCCGGATCGGCGATGCCGAGCTAGGTCACGTGCAGCGCCGCCAGCGTCAACTGGGCGAGACAGTCAGTCAGATCGTCCGCGAGATCCACGAGACCGGCGCGGTGGTGAAGGGCATCGACGACGGTCTCGTAGACTTCCCCTCAACCATCCAAGGGCTTGAGATCTACTGGTGCTGGAAAGTCGGGGAAGACGACATCGAGTGGTGGCACCCTCGGAACACTGGGTTCGCGGATCGACGTCGGAATTCGAACTTGCCACCGGGGGCGACCGGGGCAAATGTTGGGGAGTCGACACCGTGAGTTCTGGTACGCTCACGTCACACCCAGGAGGCTCCGTGTGACGCTCTTGATCGTTCTGGTTCTCGCTTACGTGATCGGCTCAATCCCGACCTCGTATATCGTCGCTCACCGGCTGACTGGTCGAGACATCCGCGAAATGGGCGACGGTAACCCTGGGATGATGAATGTCTGGGACAGCGTCGGCTTCTGGCCCGCGTTTGTCGTCGGGTGGGGTGATGCCGGCAAGGGGATGGCTGCGGTGGGCCTCGCCTACCTGCTAGGACTCGATACAGCGGGTGCCGTGGTTGCCGGGCTGGTCGCCGTGGTAGGCCACGACTACTCGCTTTTCCTGCGGCTCCACGGCGGCAACGGCATGGCCACATCGGCTGGCGCCATTCTGGCGTTAGTTCCGTTAGCGGCCGCACCGGCTATCGCAACCGCCGTCGCCCTGTGGATGCTACTGGGTACGAGGCGATTAGGCGGGATGGTGGGCCTGATGATCGTGCCCATGCTCGCCTATGTGCTGAATGCGGATGCCGCGGCGATCACTGGTGTGATCCTGCTGGAGTCAGTCGCGGCGCTGAAGGTGATCCGCTT
>Ga0115002_10009340_pt1 | contig 10732 bp, 10 predicted proteins | sample ArcticOcean_MG_C_8_FD_89576 | JGI IMG/M metagenome (GOLD analysis project Ga0115002, IMG submission 89576) | Marine microbial communities from western Arctic Ocean - ArcticOcean_MG_CB11_86 | ecosystem: Environmental > Aquatic > Marine > Oceanic | place: Arctic Ocean: Canada Basin | collected... | reverse complement strand
TGGCCAATGAGGCCGCCAATGAGTAGTGTCCCTGGCCCGGCGATGGAACTCGTCCGCGATGACGAGGACCGCGAGACCTACTACCTGAACATGGGGCCGCAGCACCCCTCCACACATGGGGTACTGCGCCTGCGGCTTCATATGGAGGGCGAGCGCATCCTCTCGGTCTTCCCCGTCATCGGCTATGGCCACCGGGCGCACGAGAAAATGGCGGAAAACCGCGACTACTTGATGTTCCTGCCCAACACCAGCCGCATCGACTACCTGTCGGGCATGATTTACAACCTCGGATACTGCCAGGCCATAGAGAAAATCATGGGCATCGAGGTGCCCGAGCGCACTGAGTACATCCGCATCATCGTCGGCGAGCTGAACCGAATCTCCAGCCACCTGCTGTGGCTGGGGACCTACCTGTTGGACCTGGGAGGGATCACCCCCTTCTTGTACTGCTTCGATGACCGCGAGCGCATCCTCGACATCCTCGACTCGATTAGCGGCTCACGGTTAACCTACTGCTACGGACGCTTCGGCGGTGTCACCATGGATGTAGACGACGCCTTCCTCGAATCCACCGCCGCGTTCTGCTCCTACTTTCACGAACGTCTCGACGAGTACGAGGACCTGGTTACGGACAACGTCATCTTCCGACAGCGCACCGAAGGGGTGGGACCGTTTTCCGCCGATCTCGTGCAACGCTTCGGCCTCTCCGGACCTTGCTTGCGCGCCACCGGCACCAGGCGCGACGTGCGCAAGGACGAACCCTATGGCATTTACGATCGACTCGACTTCGAGGTGCCGGTAGGAAAAACCACGAATGGCGACTGTTTTGACCGCCATACCGTGCGCATGGCAGAGATGGTGCAGAGCCTGCACCTGATCGAGCAGGCAGTGCGCGATATCCCGGATGGCCCGGTGATGGCGGCCAAGGTTCCCAAAAAGATCAAACCGCCGGCCGGTGACTACTATTTCGCCGTGGAGTCAGCCCGTGGTCACTTCGGCATGTACATCTACAGTGACGGCACCGACACACCGTTTCGCATCAAGCTGCGGACCCCTTCGTTCGCCCATGTATCAGCGATGACGGAAGCCCTCGTTGGCACCATGCTGTCCGATACGATCTCCATTCTCGGCAGCATCGACATAGTCATCCCGGAAATTGACCGCTGATATCGCCGTGAAGACGGACTTCATTCAGCTCTTCGGCAACCCATGGCTCGCGATCGGGGCGGCAGCGGTGATTGTGATGGGATATTTGACGGTGAATTCGCTGATGTTGGTCTGGCTCGAGCGCAAGTTCAGCGCCCGCATCCAACGCCGTCTCGGGCCCACGGAGGTTGGACCGTTCGGCCTGCTGCAGACGGCGGCCGACATGCTCAAGCTCATCAGCAAGGAACTGCTGACGCCGGCACACGTTCACCGTCCGCTGTACCTGATCGCCCCCATCCTCGTCTTTGCGCCGATCATGGCCCTGTGCACTCTGTTTCCAGTGTCCGAACATTGGGTGATTTACGACTACGATCTCGCCGTCGTCTTGCTGCTGGCGTTCAGCGGGCTCAATGTCATCGGCATTTTTGCTGCCGGTTGGGGATCGAACAACAAGTACGCGCTTCTTGGGGCGGTGCGGGCAGTCGCCCAGAACATCTCGTATGAGATTCCGCTCATCCTCGCGATACTGCCGATCGTCCTCATGACGCGCTCGCTAAGTTTCTACGAAATCACCTCCGCGCAAGCGGCATTTCCTTTCATTGTCGTCCAGCCGTTGGCCGCCATCATCTACTTGATCGCGGCGACGGCCGAAACCAACCGTGCCCCATTCGATATCCCCGAGGCCGAATCGGAATTGGTGGCCGGCTTTCACACCGAGTACTCGGGTATGCGCTTCGGCCTCTTTTTCTTTGCCGAGTTCTCCAACATGGTTATCGTCTGCGCCGTCGCCACGGTATTGTTCCTGGGCGGCTGGAGTGGGCCGCTGCTTCCCGGATTCGTCTGGTTCTTCATCAAAGTCTACGCCCTCATCCTGGTGATGATGTGGGTCAGGTGGACGTTCCCGCGTCTGCGTTTCGATCAGTTAATGACCTTTGCCTGGGCGGTTCTGGTACCGCTGGCATTGATCAATCTGCTCGTGACGACGGTCGCGATAAAGTTGTTGTAGGCCTCATCGACATGCTGATGGATGCGCTCAGAGGTGCCCGTTCCCTGCTCAAAGGGATGAAAGTGACGCTCAAGCACTGCTTTCGTCCGCCGGTTACGAGTCAGTACCCGCACGAGAAGCTGGAGATGTCAGCGGCTTACCGGAACGTGATCGTCCTGGTCGAGATCGAAGAGATCGGCTCGCACGACTGTATCGACTGCAACGCCTGCGTTCGGGTGTGCCCGTCGTATTGCATCAAGGTTGAGGGCGAACGGCCAGAGGGCATGAAGCGCAAGCGCGCCACCCTGTTCGAAGTCGACTTCGCCCTCTGCAGCGAATGTGGCCTGTGCCTCGACGTCTGTCCGACGGACACCCTCGGGTACAGCCGCGAGTATGACCAGGCCGGCTTCGGTCGCGGTGATTTCCTCTACGACCTGATGGTGCCCTGGCGCGACGGCGAAGAGGCGGTACGCGATCGCCTGCGCCTGGCAGAGGCACAGAAGCAAGCTGCCCGGGATGCCGCCAAGGCGGCCAAGACTGCGGAGGCGACAGCCTCTGCTAACGGCGACGCCGCCCCAAGACAATCAGATGGCGAATCGGATGCCAAAATCCAATGACTGAGCAACTGGCTCTTTACCTGTTCGTCGTGCTGGCGCTGGCCGGAGGGGTCATGGCCGCGGGCATGCGCCATATCCTGAACGCCATCATCGGCCTCGCGATCAGCCTGCTGGGGGTGGCCGGTCTCTTCCTCCACCTCGGTAGTCCATTCGTCGCTGGCATGCAGATCCTCATTTACATCGGCGGCATCGTCGTCGCCATCGTCTTCGCCATGATGTTGTCACTGGCCATGACGATGCGGCCGCCACCGGCCAATCGGCTCAAGGTGTGGTTTGCCGGCCTCTGTGCGACCTTGTTCCTGGTGAGTGTTTCACTGGTGTTATCAACGGCACAGTTCCATGTGGTCGAGACACCGCCTGCCGCGCCCAGCTGGGCAATCGAGCATATCGGGCACGCCCTGCTCACGCACTACAATCTCGTCTTCGAGGCGCTGTCCGTCGTCCTCTTGCTGGCCATCATCGGCGCGATCTTGATCGCCCGGCAGGAGAAGCCGACTACATGACACTGCAGACCTACCTGCTGCTCGGCCTCATCCTGTTCAGCCTCGGCCTCTATTGCGTGCTGTCACGCCGCAATCTAATCGGCGTCTTGATCGGCGTCGAGCTTATGATGAATGCGGCCAGCTTGAACTTCATGGCCTTCAATCGCTACAGCGTCAATGATCCGGCGACCGGGCAGGTCGTCGTCCTCATCATAATCGGCCTGGCGGCGGCGGAAGTAGCCATCTTCCTGTCGATCATTCTCAACCTCTACCGCAATCGGCGCGCCATCGACGTCGAAGAGCTGAGGGAGCTCAGGGGATAATGCTGGCCTCCGTCAACACCCTTTCGATCGTTTTCGGCACCATTTTCGCACCGCTGGCAGCGTTCCTGATCGCCATCCTTTTCTTGATGCGCTCGCCGCGACTGGCACAAGCCATCGTCTTGGCGGGTGCCGCGCTTTCAGTGACTGGATCCATCGCTCTGCTCCTGCGCGGTCCGGTTGAGCCTTTGCGCTTTCTCTGGTTTGCCAGTGGCGACATTCAATTGCGTTTCGGTTTTCTGCTCGATGGTACCAGTCTCATGTTCGGCGTCGCCGTCACCGTGATCACCCTCTGCGTAATGGTCTATTCGCTCGGTTACATGAGTCACGATCCGGCGAAGAGTCGCTACTTCGCACTTCTGGGTTTTTTCGCCTGGTCCATGCTCAGCTTCGTCTACGCCGTCGACCTGCTGCAGGCCTTCATTTTCTGGGAATTGATCGGCCTGTCCTCGTTCTTCCTGATCGGGTTCTGGTACGAAAAGCCGAGCGCCGCCAACGCCGCTAGAAAGGCTTTCCTGATGACCCGGATCGGCGATGTCGGCCTCTTCATCGGCATTCTGCTGATTCTCCAGTACTTCGGTGACTTTGATATCCCAGGCCTGCTAAATGCTGACTCGGGCCTCGTCAGCGCGGTCGCGCCGGCGACGCTGACAGCGATTCTGCTGCTCATCTTCGTCGGTATTGTCGGTAAGAGCGCGCAGTTTCCCCTGCACACCTGGCTACCCGACGCCATGGAGGGCCCGACACCGGTCAGCGCACTCCTGCACTCAGCGACGATGGTGGCTGCCGGGGTCTTTTTGATGGCGCGGCTGCACCCGCTGTTCATGGCCGACGAGACGGCACGCACTGTAGTCATCTGCGTCGCCGCGTTTACCGCCCTGCTGGCGGCGACGATGGCGATGGTCGATCGCGACATCAAGAAGGTGCTGGCCTACTCCTCGATCAGTCAGCTCGGCTTCATGTTGATGGCGCTGGCCGCTGGTAGCCTGTTCGCCGGCGTCTTTCACCTGATTACGCATGCCTTTTTCAAGGCACTCTTGTTCCTGTGTTCCGGCCTCTACATCCACCACCTAGCAACCAACGACCTCGAAGAGATCGGTCGCCGGGGCGGTCGTCGCATGCGCTTCACCACGGTAGGACTCGTCATCGGCGGCGGCGCCCTCGCCGGCATTCCACCGTTGAGCGGTTTCTTCAGCAAGGAGGAGATCTTCGCCCAGCTGGGACACGATGGCTTCACGCTGTTTACCGGTGCGGCCTTCGCCGCCGCGTTCCTGACGGCTTACTACACCTTTCGCATGGTCTTCCTGGTGGTTCGACCTGCTGGTGGCGATTGCGGCGATCTCAATGACGCGCAGCCGGCCACCGATGGCGGGCACGGCGGCCGCGCCGAGCCCTGGAGCATGGTTACCCCGGTGGTGTTTTTGACCTTCGCTGCTGCCTTCGCCGGTTTTTACGGAACCGACATCGCCGCCGGACTCGGACTTTCTCCGGCTCACCACACCCTGGCCTCGGCGTTGCCCGCCGTCGGTGTCGTCCTGTTCGGTGTCGCCATCGCCTGGCTGGACTTCGGCCGCAGCAACGCGCGACGCCGCGGCTTCATCGCTGCCGTGCCCGCGCTCCAGACGCTCTTTGTGAACCAGTGGTTCGTCGACGCGTTCTATCGCGCCGTTGTCGTGCGTTCCACCGGCGCATTGGCGACACTCATGCACTGGACCGAAGCAAAAGTTCTTGATAGTGGATTCGATCGCCTGGCGCTGACGATCCTCGAGTGGGGCAAACGCGCTACTCGGGTTCAGAGCGGCTGGGTTCAGTTCTACGGCGGCTGCGCCGTCCTCCTCTTCGGCACCCTGGCCCTGTGCTTGTACCTCGACGTGGGTATCGGCGGAGGATGATCGACTGATGCCACTGCTCAGCGCCATAATGGCCTGCCCGCTGATTGCGCTTGGGATCGTTTTGTGCGTGCCAGCCACTGCGGTGCGCCTGATCCGTTGGACCTGTGCCTTGAGCGCGTTGGCCGCAGGCGTCTTGAGCCTTCACCTGTGGCACAGCTACGACACGGTTGCCGGCGGCATGCAGTTCGTCGAGCGCATCTCGTGGGTACCCAGCGCCGGCATCTCCTACCATCTGGGCGTCGACGGCTTCAGCACCATCCTGGTGATGCTGAACTCGATCGTCTTCTTCACCGGCGTGTTGACCATGTGGGACCTCGAGCATCGCGTTAAGGGGTTCTTCGCCTTCATGCTCATGTTCGTCATCGGCGTCTACGGGGTCTTCCTTTCGTTGGACCTGTTCTTCTTCTACTTCTTTTACGAGATCGCCGTCGTGCCGATGTACCCGCTCGTTTTGATCTGGGGCTCTGGCAACAAAGAGTACGCGGCGATGAAGCTGACGCTGTTCCTTCTGGCCGGCAGCGCGCTGCTATTTCCTGGTCTGCTGGCCATTTACCATGCCGCGGGCCTCAACAGCTTCGATATGACCCTGCTGGCGGCACACCCGTTCGATCCCGAGTTCCAGGTCTTCGTCTATCCGTTTATTTTTCTCGGTTTTGGCGTCCTCGCCGGCATGTTTCCCGTGCATGGGTGGTCGCCGACCGGCCACGTCGCCGCACCCTCGGCCGTGTCCATGCTCCATGCCGGCGTGCTGATGAAACTGGGAGCTTTCGGCATTCTGTCCGTTGGTATCCGCATCCTGCCCGCGGGGGCCGTCTACTGGGCGCCCGTGTTCGCAGTACTGGCCTCGATCGGCATCGTCTACGGCGCCTTCGTCGCCATGCGCCAAACCGATTTCAAGTTCGTCATCGGCTTCTCATCGGTGTCGCACATGGGCATCGTCGTGCTCGGACTCAACTTGGCCGTGTTGGGTCAGGCCGGGGTCGATGCGCTCAATGGTGCGGTGTTCCAGATGTTCGCCCACGGTGTCATGACGGCTCTCTTCTTCAGCATCGTCGGCTTCATCTACGACCGCTCGCACTCCAAAACCATCGCCGACTTTGGCGGACTCGGTTCACAAATGCCGCGGGCCGTATCCGTGTTCATCGTCGCTGGATTGTGCGGCGCCGGCTTGCCGGGCCTGGCCAGCTTCTGGGCCGAGATGCTGGTCTCTCTGGCCGCGCTCAAGACCTACCCGATGATGGGGGTCGCCATCATCGGCGGGCTGGTACTGACCGCCGTCTACATCCTGCGGGTGTTCATCCAGGCCTTCTTCGGCCCGCCTAATCCACGCTGGCAGGGCCTGCGGCAAGTCGACCTGGCCGGCTGGGTCATTGTCCCGCGCGCCCTGCTCATTGGTGTGCTCGTCATCCTCGGGTTCATGCCGCGGCTCATCCTCGACATGATCAACGGCACCACCATAGCCCTGGTCGAGAACCTGGCTCGACTCGAAGATCTAAATCTTTTGGGCAAGTTCTGACCCATGGCTGACATCATCCTTTTCCTGCCCGAAATCGTCTGCCTGGTGATGGCGCTGGTCCTGTTCTTCGCGCCCGTCTGCGCGTGGCGCTACAGCACGGCCTGGGGAATAGCCATTGTCGCCGGCATCGCTGCCGTGTCCGCCTGCTTGTGGACCTGGCCAATGGAGGGCGAGCCGTTCTTTGCCGGCATCTACCGAATTGACTTCTTCTCCCAGCTAGTGAAGACGGCTCTGGCTCTTGGATACCTGCTCGTTGTCGCCATCAGCAGAGACCCGCGTACCCTACGGCCGGCTACCTGGCACGAGTTCCCGCTCTTTCTACTCTTGTCGACCGTCGGCATGATGATGATGGTCAGCGCCACCGAGCTGTTGACCCTCTACATCTCCATGGAGCTGTCGGCCTACCCGCTCTACATCGTCGTCGCCCTGCACCGCAATCGTAGCATTGGCGCTGAGAGTTCGACCAAGTACATGATCCAGGGGATGGTGGCGTCGGCGATCTCCCTCTACGGGATGAGCTTCCTCTTCGGCCTGCTTGGATCGACCTACTTCGCGGCCCTGGACACCCAACTCGGTGCACTTGCACTGCAGCCGATGTTTTGGCTGGCGGTGCTGTTGGTGCTCTCCGGGTTTCTGTTCAAGCTCGCCGTCTTCCCCTTCCACTTCTGGGCCGCTGACACCTACCAAGCGGCGCCGCACGAGGCCGTCACCTTCATAGCCACGGTGTCCAAGGTGGCCGCGGTGGCGATACTGTGCCGCATCGCTGCACTGGTATTGCCCGCATCTGAGAGTCTCGTTCACGCAAGACCGGTGTTGATGTGGCTGGCTATCGTCGCCATGACCCTGGGCAATTTCGCCGCACTTCGACAACGAGACCTCAAGCGCCTGCTGGGCTACTCTGCTGTCGCTCACGGCGGCTACATCCTGGTGGGCATCCAGACGCTGACCGAGCTCGGACTGACCGCTGCCCTGTTCTACGGCTTGGGCTACGCTGCCATGTCGCTGGTCTGTTTCCTGGTGGTTTGTGAGGTAGGCCGCGACCAGGACACCGTCCCTATCGAATCAGTGTCGGGTCTCTACCAACGCTCGCCATTGCTGGCGGCCGCGTTGTTAGTCGGTCTGCTGGGATTGATCGGATTGCCGCCAACCGTCGGCTTTATCGGCAAGTGGTTCCTGTTTTCTGCCGCGTTACAGCAGGGGCAGTTCGGGTTGGTGCTGTTTGCCGCGGTCAACGCAGCGATCGCCCTTTACTACTACCTGCTCGTCATCCGCCAGGCCTATATGGTAGAGCCAGTCAGTGCTCAACATGCAGAGCCCATCCGTTTGCGCCTTAACGCGGTACTGGCTGCTGCAGTAGCCACCGGCCTGGTGATTGCCATGGGTACCTTTCCGGGCTTCTTCTGGAACTGCGCATCACGTGCCGCCGCGGCGCTCGTCGGCTAACGGCCCTCGGCTCAACTTACACCATCAAGAGTGACCATGGAGATCATCCTCAATTCCAAGTTCTTCGCCGAGCTCTCCCCCGCACAGTTGGGTGAGAAGATGAAGTCCTTCGGGTACGACGGCGTCGATGTCTGCGTCCGACCAGGACATCCGGTTCACTTCGGCAACCTCACGACGGCACTGCCCGAGGCCGTGGCCGTCTGGCGCGACCAGGGGGTGAGCTGTCCGATGGTCAGCGCTCCCGTCGACTTCACCGAGCCGCATGCTGCCGACGCCGAGTCCCTGTACGCCGCCAGCGCCGCAGCTGGTGTGCCGATGATAAAGATCGGCTACTGGCGCTTCGTCGATGGGGACGACTACTGGCAGGTGTTGGAGCGCGCCCGCAACCAGTTGAAGGATTTTGCCATGCTCGGTGAAAAACATGGCGTCAAAACCTGCTGCCACATGCACAGTGGACAATGCATCGGCTCCAACTGCGCCGGTCTCATGCACTTGATCCAGGGCTTCGACCCGCTATGGGTGGGGGCCTACGCCGATTTCGGGCACATGGCCCTGGACGGTGAAGACATCGCCATGGGATTGGCGATGATCCGCGATTACCTGTGTGTCGTAGGCATGAAGGATGGGTTTCAGGCACCCAGGCCGCCCGGACAGGAGCCGCCATACGGTCCCAAATTCGGCCAACTCGGCGCCGGCAGCGTCGACTGGCGCCGCGCCCTGCAGACCCTCGCGGCGATGAACTTCGACGGCCCCATGTGCGTGCATACCGAATATGAGTTCGATGAGGCCATCATCCGTGAGGTTGGCTACGCGGACCAGAAACCGCCCGATCTGGAGACGATTCCCAAAGAGGACGCTGCCTATCTGCGCCGGCTGCTGGCGCAGCTATGACTGGGCCAGACCGAACAGCTTGGCGGCGTTGTTCCAGAACATGTCCTCGACGGCACTATCACTCACACGCTCCGACCAGCAAGCGAACTTGAGAGCACGCAGGGTCTCCAGCCCACTGTGCACGGGCTTGAGCATGTTGTGCTTTTCCGCCCACACCGGCGTGTTCTCATACAGCCACACAAACGAGTCAACGGCACCGAGAGAGCGACCGCGATTGCCGAGAAAATCAGACCCATTCATCAGCTTGTCGTGGCCGATGATGCGGATGATCGCTTGGTGAGCCACCGGCTCGCACACCGCGCTGATGTCGAAGTAGAGATTGTCGAGCCCGGTCAGCTGCGGCAGTCCCTCCAGATTATGCGACGGCTGATGGCCACGTGCCGAATGCGCCAGGATCAACTTCATGTTCGGGTAGGTCTCGCAGTAGTGCCTGATCCAATGGATGTTCACCGGGTCCGCTACAGCGCGTGACTTGACGATGTGAAGCATGATGACCCAGCCCTCTTCGTCGGCAACCTTGACCAGCGGCTCGGGCAGGTAATCGGGAATGTCAGCTTCCCATGTGGGGGTAACCTTCGACCAGGTGTGATAGCATTTGAGCCCGTGCAGCTTCAACCGACGCACTTCCTGCCTCACCCACTCAGGGTCATCATCCGGAGTAACCAGAAACGTGCCGCGACATTGGGGATCCCTGGCCGTGTGCTCGGCGATCCATCCATTCGTGCGCTCCTGGATATTGTTCGTGTCGCATGGACCATCCGGTGTGGGATAGGGCCATGGAATGAACAGCGACGACACGGGTCTACCGTGGTACAGGACGTCGAGCATTGGCTTGTACTCGTCATAGCCGACCACTTCGAGCCCTTGGCCAAAGGGGTTCTCAAAATGATCCGGATGCCACAGGTGCACATGAGCGTCGAAGACGCGATCCGGAATGAACGAGGCCAGCTCGCGCTCGTAGAACTCGATGTCTTCGGCTCGGATGTGTCCTGCACTGGTTGCTACCGTCATCGTCGTCATAATCCTTGGCTCGGCGAGTCGTGAGGGTGGTGCGTGCGAGTGTGGGCCAGCCGGGCCTTTGACTTACACGAAGGAGTCGTCGACGTCGCCGCGGACGATCGTCACCTGGCCCTGTTCTTCGAGCTGTCGAACCTGCTGGACGATGCGTAGCTGGACTTCCTCCACCTCGCTCAGACGCATCGGGCCGAGAAACTCCATTTCCTCGGTAATAAAGGTGCGGACACGCTCCGACATGTTGCCGAGGATTTTGTCTTTCAATTCTTCTTCGGCTGCCTTGAGAGCGATGACGAGATCCTTCTGATCCACCTCTCGCAACAAGATCTGTAACTCGCGATCGGTCAGTCTGTTGATGTCGGCGAAGGTGAACATGAGGTTACGCACGGCCTCAGCGACTTCGGGGTCCTGGGCATCCATCTGGTC
>Ga0115002_10009337_pt1 | contig 10733 bp, 10 predicted proteins | sample ArcticOcean_MG_C_8_FD_89576 | JGI IMG/M metagenome (GOLD analysis project Ga0115002, IMG submission 89576) | Marine microbial communities from western Arctic Ocean - ArcticOcean_MG_CB11_86 | ecosystem: Environmental > Aquatic > Marine > Oceanic | place: Arctic Ocean: Canada Basin | collected... | reverse complement strand
ATTTTGACATCTTGCTCTACCTGCCCGAGGACCAGAGCCACATTCGGACACCCGTGTTCCTCGGTTTCAACTTTTACGGAAATCATACAATTCATCCCGATCGCGGCATTGAGGTCAATCAAAACTGGATGCGCAATAACTCGCAAATGGGGATCGCCGACAACCTGGCCCGCGAGGACCACCGTGGCGCGCTGCGACGTCGCTGGCCAGTAGAACGAATACTGTCACGTGGTTATGGTCTGGCGACGATCTACTACGGTGACATTGATCCGGATTTCGATGATGGCTATCAAAACGGTGTTCATCCTCTCTTCCACCGAACAGGCGAGAGCTATCCGACAGCGGATGATCCGGGCTCCATTGGCGCCTGGGCCTGGGGCTTAAGCCGTGCCCTCGACTGCCTGGGGCTCGATGATGCGGTGGATGCAGGGCGTGTAGCCGTTATGGGACACTCCCGCTTGGGGAAGACGGCACTATGGGCCGGGGCCACTGATCCCCGATTCGCGTTGGTGATCTCCAACGAATCAGGATGCGGCGGAGCCGCGTTGAGCCGTCACCACTTCGGCGAAACCGTCGAGGCCATCAACACGGTCTTCCCACATTGGTTCTGCGACAATTTCAGGAAGTACAACCATCACGTTGAGGATCTTCCCGTCGACCAGCACATGCTCATAGCCATGATCGCGCCGCGGCCCGTCTACGTCGCCAGCGCCGCCGACGACCTGTGGTCTGACCCGCGTGGAGAGTTCCTCGGCGCTGTACACGCATCCCCTGCCTATGAGTTGCTTGGTACGGACGGCCTGGCTGTTGATGTTGAGCACGCGCAGGGAGATGATCTGCCTGCCCTCGGAAAGCCGCTTACCAGTCGAATCGGTCACCATTTACGACCTGGCGAACACGATGTCACCGACTACGACTGGGAACGTTTCCTGGATTTCGCCGACATCCACATGGGATGCCGATAGAGTATTACCCCTGAAACGCTGCCAACACTCGGGCGGCGAGTGTCTGTGATGGCTCCGTTGCATCGACGATGAGATCAGCACATTGCTGGTAAACGGGCTCGCGCTCGTCCAGCTTCTCGATCACTTCCGCCAACCCACCACCAGCAAGATCAGGGCGTGTTGCCGCCGTCTTGGGATCGGCTGACATACGACGCCATAGTTCCTCCGGCGATGCCTTCAGGTAGACGACCAGGGCGTCTCGACAGGCATGCTCTCGATTGGCCAGGGTTTGCAGCGTGCCCGCGCCAAACGCGATCACACACGTCTGATTTGAACACATTTCGATAACAACCTTGGTCTCCAGCGGCCGAAAGACGGCCTCACCGACCTTCCGGTAGTAATCCGCCAGAGTAGTACCGATATGCACCTCTATGCCGCGATCGATATCCAGTAGCGGCCACCCCAGCCTTTGGGCGAGAATATCACCCAAGGTTGATTTTCCGGAAGCACGATAGCCGACGATGACGATCTTCGACTTCAATCGTTGACCCCCGCCTCTCCGCACGCCTCCAGGAAGCTCTTTGCCAGTTTGGGTCCCTGTCCTGCGGATTCATGCTTAAAGAAGACGAAGGCTCGTTCCCAGCCCTGCGCCTTCACTTTCTGCGACCACATGCTCATCTCCACCGGCGTGTAATCACGGCCCCGTAATCGCAGGTAGCCCCAGCTCGCGGTGCGGGCAAATTTGCGTTCGACATCTTCGGCCTCATCTTCGTCCTCGTGGGCGAAACACAAGGCGATATCCCTGGCGCGCAAACAGTCATAGACCTCTTCGTCGAACCAGCTCTCGTGGCGGAACTCCATGGCGGCCTGAACCCCCTCTGGCAGCAGATCCACGAAGGTCACCAGGCGCTCGATATCCTTCTTGAGGTGGGTGGCAACTGGAACAAGATGGCCCCTCGACGGGCATCAAGATGGGCCGCCACGGACAGGAATTACGCAACCTTCTCCTCCACACCTCTGAGCCTTTTGAGGTGGGTTATGCGCCTCGTCGCCTTGAGTACGAAACGGAACGCCTCGGGGACCTGCTCGGCCCACGATTCAACCACTTCAGGCTTTGGCACCCGATAAAAGCTATTGTTGATCTCGACGCTGTTGAAGTGGCCGCCATAAAAACCAAGCATCTCCTTGTCAGCGAACTTCTCGGGATAGAAGGAGCCCTTCCATTCCTTGTAGTTGTAACCGCTGGTGCCGACGTAAAGATCCACTGCAGTCTCTCATGGGTTGAAGTCGGTGAAGAATAGCCGTCCCGTCACTGCTGCAACTATGGTGCGCCTACCGTCAAAGGGCGTACAGCCTGTTCTGGCTGGGGAAGAACTTCAGCTCTGAGAAGTGGTGCACGCGGGAGCCCGTCCCTTCTTGGTCATCGCCGATTGGGGTCGGTTTTTCCAGGACGAAATCGGCAAAGTCAGATGTATTGAAAGCGACGAAAGCCAGTGCGATTGATTCGACGTGATCATCGTATCGATGACTCAAGTCGGGCAACAGCAACGGCCCTGTGTCGACCTGGTACCAGTCTCCCTCTCGTCGTGTGTTCATGGTCTTGACTGGAAACTCCAGAACAGCCCGCAACGCGTTGTCGGCATCGGCAATCTCGACCTGTGCTACGATCGGCGAGAATCGATAGGTCGCCTCGCGGACCTCCTCATTCGACAGCAGTTGGTGCGCATCGGCCACTTCGACGAGGTGCTTGGAGACCCCTCCGAACATGTCGGAATCGCTCAGACAGGTCTTGTAGTTGTCATTGAGATAGGCTTTGCGCCTGAAAAAGATACCGCGTTCAGGACCGAAGACCGGTAGGAAATCATAGTTGTCGCCAAAGAAGAGATCGGTTTCCGCAAACGTATCCTCAGATTTACAAGAGGCGCCCTGCAGGTACACCTCCTCTCGATTCGCGCGCTCGTCTACGATTCGAAGCCTTGATTCGATCCAGAACCGGCACTCATTGAATGCTGCCGTTCCAATAACGAACGAACGCCCATAGTCGATCGGAATCATACCATGTCCTCCCTAAGATCAATGAATTTGTCTTGCCTTGTACCCCGTGAAAGGTGATATTCTGGGGCAGTAAGCGCAACAAACCAGAGTTATTTGGCCCGACCGCTAGGCCATTTACGAAACCACGGTGGCTGTGCGAATCCCACAGTGGCTGTGCTATTCATAGAGCAACTATATGAGCGCCTTTGCTCTCGCCGGCACCGTGACGTTCGGATTGGGAGTGATCGTCTACTACGCGATACGTGTGATCGAACGCCCATCCCTTATCGTCACGACCGTGCTGGTGCTTTCGGCCTGCATGGCTGGCGCCTCCACGCAGACAGGGGCTGAGTTCCTTGTGGCGTTTTTGCTATCGCTGATGAATGCCGGGGTCCTGGCTCTCCTCATCATCTTCCTGCTGCGCGATAATCTTCTCGCCTACGTGTTCTACGGACTGTTCTTGGGTGGCGTACAAAGTGGCTACTTGATGTTAAACCAGTCGGCTCTACTATTTCAAATCCACGGCTGGATTACCGTCAGCCTTATTCTTGGCCTCGCCCTTGGCACTTGGGCCTGGGCCATGAGAAAGTCAGCGGGCACAGGACCCGCGCATGGCGCACAGCGACAATAGCCATGCGAGTCGTCGTCTTTATATCAGTGCTGTTCACGCTACTCTACGGTCTCAATCTGGCCCTACTAGTGACCTTGCATCTCCCATGGTGGAGACGCTTGTGGGTACGCCGTGCCGCCAAGTGGCTCCCTGTCGTTGCCGTGAGCTGCGCTTTCGCCTGGGCACTGGCTCGACATTTCGATTCTCCCACGATCATCTCTGTTGGCGCCGGTGGAATCGCCTGTATCCTGGTGCTGATGATGAGCCAACTCGTCGCGCTCCTCCTCACCAGCCCTTTCCGCGGTGTTGAACTGCTGATAGATGCCGTTCGCCGATTCAGCGTTGGGCCGTCCACCGCAGGCGTTCAACCGGCGGACCGGCGCCGCTTCCTGCGATCGGCTCTGAGTGCGGTACCGCTACTGACGGCGAGCACGGCGTCCTATGGCGTTATGAGATCGTCTACGGCCGCCCGCATCACTCCCGTCAATCTCCGCTATCTGGGTCTAGCGCCGGGCCTCGATGGCTTCAAAATTCTTCACCTCAGCGACATCCACCTGGGCTCGTACATCGATCGTGAGGACCTTGAGCAATTGGCGCAACGCGCCTCACAGTTCAACCCCGATCTCATAGCCGTAACCGGTGACATCTGCGACCACATGCCGTGGTACCTAGACGCACTCAGGATTGTCGAGCAGATGCGTCCACCGGCGGGAGTCTTTGCAAGTCTTGGAAACCACGAGCACTATGGAGGTCTCGATCAGGTACTTCGCAGCTTTGAACGTTCGCAGGTTCGGCTTCTCGTCGACGACGGGCAAACATTGCGTGTCCGTGCAGCCGACGCCGGCGCGACGGCGGGCACCGCGGCCCTATTTATTAGTGGGTGCGATGATCCGCAGTCGATGCGGGGTCCCGAGTCACTGGCGAAACTGCGGCGATTCGTTGATAAGAGTCAGCACAATGCACCGGTTGAGGCTTTCAGAGTCCTTATGAGTCACCGCTCGCAGGCGTTCGACTATGCGGCGCCACTGGGTGTAGACCTGACGCTCTCAGGCCACACCCACGGGTTCCAGTTGGGATCGGGGGGCCGCAGCCTGTTCGAAAATTTTTATCCCGATCACTACATCTGGGGCCATTACCAGAAAGGCAACCAGCAACTCTACACCAGTGCAGGTGTCGGCCACTGGTTCCCTTTTCGTCTCGGTTGTCCCCCCGAGGCCCCACTCATCACACTAAGTGCCCATGAGCCGCATTCAACGACGACCTGATCCGGGCGGCTTCGGCGTGCTCTTACTTACTCCTTGTACTCCACCTCGATAACGCGTTCGGCCGCCTCCTGCCGCAGCCGCTCAATCGTTTCGCGGACATGCAGGACGATGCCTTCCAGCGGCACCTGAATCTTCTCTTTTGGCTCGCTGCGCAGTGAAACTTCAAGATGGCCTTCTTTCAAAGAGCGCTCTCCAATGGTAACCCTGACAGGCACACCGATCAGATCGCAATCTTTGAACTTGACGCCCGCGTTCTCCAAGCGATCGTCATAGAGTACCTCTACCCCCAACTCAGATAACTCGGCGTAGAGCTTTTCTGAAACTTCGGCAGCAGGCCCCTCACCCCCCTTGGCCAACGAAATCACGTGGACCTCGAACGGCGCTAAAGAGATCGGCCAGATCAACCCGTCACTATCGTGATGTTCTTGTGCGACACAGGCCAGCAGACGGCCAACGCCGATGCCGTAGGACCCCATGACAACAGACTGGGACTTGCCGTCCTGATCGAGAAACTGACATCCCATCGGCTCACTGTACTTGGTGCCGAGTTGGAATATGTGGCCGGTCTCTACGCCGCGAGTAGCGCCGAGTGGTTCTCCGCAATCGGGGCATGCGTGCCCGGCCGCGGCCGCCGCAATATCAACGACGGATTGGGCCTCGAAGTCGCGACCGTAGTTGACGTTCATGATGTGAAACCCTGCCTCGTTGGCTCCTGCGACAAGATTAGGTGAGCTCGGAATGGAGTCGTCGACGATGACAACCACGCCCGTGAGCCCTATGGGAGAGACGTACCCTGCGACTGCTCCGCTGGCCGTAATCTCCTCCACCCGCGCCGGCCTCAAACTGGCGGCGCCGGCAGCGTTGGCCAACTTGGTATCGCTGACATCCATATCACCGCGAACCACGGCCATAATCAGCTTCTCGACATCCTCGCCGCCGTCACCGTCCTTGTAGGTACCAACGACGAAAAGAGCCTTGGCTGTCTTGCGCAAGGGGATGCCCAGGAGGTTCACCAGGGCCTCTATGGTGACCGTCCCAGGGGTCGCAACCCTCTCCTGTGGCTGCGGCGGCTCTGGATCGACAACCGCCTTTCGAAACGCGGCAATTTGAGCATTGGCTGCATAGCCGCAACTGTTACACAACAGGATGGTATCCTCGCCGATCGGTGTCGGGTAAACGAACTCGTGCCCGAGGTTTCCGCCCATCATGCCCGCATCCGCCTTTACCGTGCGCATCGGCAGACCGCAGCGATGAAAAATGTTGTAGTAGGCCTGGTAGTGCGCCCTGTACTGTTTCCTCAAGCCCTGCACATCGGCATCGAGTGAGTAACTGTCTTTCATCGTGAACTCACGGACCCGCAACAGTCCGGATCGCGGGCGCGGATCGTCACGCCATTTGGTTTGAATTTGGTAGATCAACTGCGGCAACTGCCGGTAGGACTTGATCTCCTTGCGCACGAGATCGGCAACAACCTCCTCATGCGTCATGGCCAAGACCATATCGCGATCACCGCGGTCCTGGAAGCGCCCCATCTCGGCGTCGATCTGGTACCAGCGCCCCGATTCCTTCCATATGTCGGCTGGCTGCACGACGGGCATACTGATCTCCTGCCCGCCTATAGCATCGATCTCAGAGCGAATCATGTTCTCGATCTTGGCCAGTGCTCGACGAGCAAGGGGCAGGTAGCTGAATATTCCACTGGCCAATTGCCTTATGTAGCCGGCGCGCAGCAGCAGAATATGGCTTTGCACTTCGGCATCAGCCGGCGCTTCTCTGAGCGTCTGGCTGAAGAGTGCGCTCATCCTCATTGTTGTGATCTCCCTTTACTGGTCCAGTGTTGTATGCGACCCGACAATCCGAGTTCCGAGAATCCGGGTGCTGATATACCCGGGCCAAGATACCAAAAACAGCGTCAAATATCCTTTACTATGGCGCGTAGGGCCCGGTGCATCAGCCCCAGAGACAACACGACCCAGGTAAGAGCAATCGGGTAGGCGAGAATGGGCACCCCCCATGACCGTGCCAGGATTCCGGCATCCGTCATCTCCGGGTACTGCCACAGATCCGTGCGGAAATCATGCAGACTGTAGAGGCACAGCATGATGCCGAGCCAGGTGGCGGCCATGGTTGAGGCCCGCTGCGACTTGATCGCCATACAGAGGATGACCAGTCCGCCGAAGATGCCCAGGTAAGAGTCCATCAAACCGAAAGGGGTAAACCACATGGTCATCAACATCGTCGCCAGGCCGATTGCCGCGAGTACGAGGCGTTGGGCGCGTTGAAATTTCCCGGTGTAAATCAGCAACGCTCCAAGAGCGGCGGAGCCGACATAACCAGCAGCGCTGATCAGCGGAAAGATCCCGCCCCTGGTCAAGGTATGGCCCGACTCGTCCCACTCCGTCTTCATCTCAAGGACTTCCCCACCCGTTCCTAGCGCGGCCGCCGCGTGGCAGACCTCGTGCACGACAACCATGAAGAGCTTGAAGGGATAGATAAAAGGGGTGTCCCAAAAAACGACGGCAGCCATCGTGCACAGCAGGTAGTAGCGGAAGCGCCAGATCAGCGCGGCTGAACCCTTGATCGTCACTGGGCAAGGTACCGGAGGATCTCAGAATCCACGACGATGAGGACTACCGGGGGAGTGGAAGGCCTGGACGCATCCTCACCTCCAAATAGATCGCCAATGCCCTCACTCATCGCCGAACTCAACCTTGAGCATAGACTGCTATTCCGTCTTCCGAATCCTGCAACGCCGCCGCACATTTGCGCCGCCAGCGATTAATCAGGTCAGTCCGAGGGCTCGCTGTTCAACATTGTGCTTGATCATCGCCACCACCGCATCAAGCGATTGTGGTTCCATGCCCTCGCCGCTGCGCAAGCGAATCGACACCGTGGAAGTTTCGACCTCGCGGTCACCGACTACGAGCATGTATGGGACCTTTTGAGTCTGGGCTTGCCGAATGCGATAGTTGAGCGTGTTATCGACCATCAGGTTGGCACGGACATCACTCTCTTTGAGCCGCTCACAGAGCGTCTCGGCATATTCCTTGTGGCTCTCACCTATCGGCAGTACAGCCACCTGTTGCGGCGCCAACCATGCAGGGAACGCCCCTGCGAAGTGTTCGATCAATACCCCGACAAAGCGTTCCATTGAACCGAATGGAGCCCGGTGAATCATCACCGGCCGGTGGGTCTTTCCATCAGCGCCAGCGTACTCGAGTGCGAAACGCTCCGGCAAATTGTAGTCGACCTGAATGGTGCCCAACTGCCACTCACGGCCGACGACATCCTTGACGATGAAATCGATCTTGGGACCATAGAAAGCAGCCTCTCCGGGCTCTTCGGTGTAGGCGACGCCCAATGTGGCGGCGGCTTGGCGACAGGCGGCCTCAGCACGATCCCACTTCTCAGGTTCACCCACGTACTTGTCGCTGTCGACATCGCGCAGACCGACGCGCACCCGATAGTCCTCCATGCCCAACGTCGTAAAGATGATACGGACGATCTTCAGGCAACCGAGCAGCTCGTCCTGAATCTGATCTTCGGTGCAGAACAGGTGTGCGTCGTCCTGCGTGAAACCGCGAACGCGGGTCATGCCGCCAATTTCACCTGACTGCTCCCAGCGATAGACCGTGCCAAACTCAGATAGCCTTACGGGTAGATCCCGGTAACTGCGCGGCTGCGATGAATAGATTTTGATGTGATGTGGACAGTTCATCGGCTTGAGCAAGTAACCGTCGATCTGACCTTCCTTCATTGAGTTGGACAGGTCTGAACAGCTGCAGCCCTCTGCGGCTAGGCCGTTGAGAAAATCGCTGTGAATCAGTGGCGGGTACTGACTCTCCTGGTAGTAAGGGAAGTGCCCGCTAGTCCGGTACAGGTCCAGCTTCCCTATGTGCGGTGTAAAGACGGTCTGGTAACCCTGCCGACGAAGTTCCTGTGAGATAAACTTCTGTAGCTCTTCGCGCACGATCGCCCCGTTCGGCGTCCACAAGACCAGTCCCTGACCTACCTCCTCATCAATGTGGAACAACTGCAGCTGGCGCCCGAGCACTCGGTGGTCTCGCTTCTTGGCCTCCTCCAGCATCTGCACATGGTGGTCGAGCGCTTCTCTGGTCGAGAAAGCCGTACCGTAAATGCGCTGCAGCATGGGCTTGCTCTCATCGCCTCGCCAGTATGCTGCAGCCACCGACATCAACCTAACATGATTGCCCGGCCCCGTGATCAGCATATGGCGACCACGGCCCAGATCAGTGAAGTCACCATCCCGGTACAGGGATATCGCCTCCCCCGCCTCAAGGCCATCGATGAGCTCGAGTTTGTAGGGATCTGACTCGAACATGGAGCGGGCCCCTTCGCGGGAAACCTCGAGACGCTCAAACTTGTGATTCTGTTTCACCACCCTCTTCATCTCTTTTTCGATCGCCTTGAGATCATCGTCACTAAAGGGTGTTTCGACGTCGAAGTCGTAGTAGAAACCCTCATCGATGGCCGGGCCGATCGCCAGCCTCGCCTCCGGGTGGAGTCGTCGCACGGCCTGCGCCATCACATGGGACATACTGTGGCGATAAATCCAGGCGGCTTCATCGGCTTCCCATGGAATCAGCTCAACTTCATCGTCGTCAGCTAGTGGCTGATGAAAATCGATGCGCTCACCAGCTCTTTTTGCCCCGATGAACTGGCGCAACAGGGTCTTGTCCAAGGCGATCAATGCTTCTTTGAGGGGGCCGCCGCCTTCGATCTGTCTGATATCACCGTCAGAAATTTGGATCTTCATTCTGTCTACCTTCTCCTGACTAAAAAAAAGCCCACTGTCGATGGTCATGGGAAACCATCGACAGTGGGCTTTTCAAAGCGGGTCTCTTGGGTGCTGCTACCCGACCACCGACGGCAACGGAATATGCGTCACGCCAGTGGCGCGCGCAGTGCCGGTAGTCAAAAACGGACCATTCTCTCGATTCATAGTGCTTGAAAGATATCGACGTGTCTGACAAAAAGTCAAGGGGCCTTGAAGGATGCCACGACTCAAAGCGGGCATACCAGACCGCCTTCAAGAAGCTTGTGATTGTCCGAATAGTCAACGGCCACCTCAACGAGATGAACGCCATCGGTGTTGAGACAATGATCGAGGGTCGACTCGAGATCCTCGGTACGACTAACTCTGTGGCCGTGAGCACCATAGCTCTCGGCATAAAGAACGAAATCCGGGTTGCCGTAATCGAGACCCCAGTTTTCGAAGTTCATCCCCTTCTGCTTCCATTTGATCATGCCGTAGCCATCGTCGCGCAGGACCAGGACGACCAAGTTCATTCTCAATCTTACGGCGGTCTCGAGCTCTTGCGAATTCATCATAAACCCGCCATCACCGCAAATCGCCATGACCTTCTCTCCCGGACAGCACATGCGCGCTCCCATCGCGGACGGCAGCCCCGCACCCATGGTCGCCAGGGCGTTGTCGAGGAGAATCGTGTTGGGGGCGTGCGCATCGTAGTTAAGGGCAAACCAGATCTTGTACACCCCATTGTCGAGCGCGATGATGCCGGTCTCGGGCATGACCTTTCTGACGGAGGCGACGAGCCGCTGCGGCACCACGGGAAAGCGGTCGTCGTCGTCCCCCTGGCGCAGTTCCTTCTTCAGCCAGTCCTTGACCCTGAGATAGAAAGCAAAGTCCCAACCGTCCTGGCGCTCCAGCTTCTGCATGATCTGCCAGATGCTGTTGCCAATATCGCCGATGACTTCCAGTTGCGGAAAATAGACCGAGTCCACGGAAGCCGAGGAGAAGTTTACGTGAATGACTTTGACCCCATCCGGTTTCATAAAGAAGGGCGGTTTTTCGACAACGTCGTGGCCAATGTTGATGCTCAGATCGGCTTGGTCGAT
>Ga0115002_10009335_pt1 | contig 10735 bp, 11 predicted proteins | sample ArcticOcean_MG_C_8_FD_89576 | JGI IMG/M metagenome (GOLD analysis project Ga0115002, IMG submission 89576) | Marine microbial communities from western Arctic Ocean - ArcticOcean_MG_CB11_86 | ecosystem: Environmental > Aquatic > Marine > Oceanic | place: Arctic Ocean: Canada Basin | collected... | reverse complement strand
CCAGAAGAAGTCGGTAATGCGCATTCAGAGATTCCATCGTCTCGACCTCGGAAATCCCCCATGATCCCGAGATCGATTCCACACGTCAAATCAAGCAGCACCCACTAAAATGCGAGAAGAACCCAAAATTGCTTGTCTGTGTCCGACCGACCTAGACCATATCCTTCAGGGCCTTCAGCGGTCGCACTTTGACGACGTTGCGAGCTTGCTTCGCTGCAACGTCCATCAGCTCGCCGGGTTTGAAGGGATTCGGAACGCCCTTCTTGGCCGGCGTCGCGGGCTTGCGAACGACGGTCACCTTGAGCAGCCCTGGCAGGTTAAACACACCCGGGCCTTTCTTGCCAACGTTTTCGGCAATCAAGTTGCCCAATTCTTCGAGGACGCCGCCAATCTCTTTCTTCGACAGTCCTGTCGCTTCAGCCAAGGCTGTATGAATCTCTGTCTTTGTCATCGGCTTTGCTGTTGCCGCACCCTGCGCTGCCATCGCAAGCTCCTATCTTACGGGGAACCCTGAAATATTGGACCCAAGCACAGAGGGCCTCAGTCGAGTAGGTAGTAGACTCTCGGCAACCGAAATTGTCAATGAATTTAGCCCTGTTTTTCAATAGTTTACCAGTTTTTCCGTGAGAAGATGGTGCGGGAGTGCACGAAATTCTAAATCGTCACAAGCGCGAGTCGGCGCATGGAAATTCAAAGTTGCCCGTTCGTTAGCGACCAGCCGATCGATTGATTGCTTGATATTGATGCTTGATGCGGCCAGCATCGGTATCTGCAGAATGTCGGGCTGGAGCAACACCTGGCTGCCAATCAGTGAATGTTTGGAACAAAGCACTGGGACGACGACAAACGTCGCATCAGCCTCACTTAAGTCGATGCCAAATAATCGGTTGTGGACGTTGACAAAGTTCACGCGAGAATTGGAAATACTGAAAGTCGGCAATTTGATCGACACAAATCTCGCGCAGTTGTTATGCCTTATTATTTGGGCGATGGTCGTCGCGATCCCGAACCGAAGAAGTGCAGACTCAGCGGCTGAACCCGTTCCAGGCTCTTGTGGTATCCGGATCTTATGGGAATTCGATTGCCTCTCTGGTGGTATCTGTGTATGTTGAGGAAGGCAATGGAGTTGAAACGATTGGCAGAAGTTTATCTGGCTGATCGAATGAAATAGCTGCGGGGCTGTGGGCGTTACGGAGTCGTTGTCTCTCTGAGTTTGGGTGGTGCGTAACCGCACCTTTTACCGGGGCAGTTGGGAGTCAGCCAAATGGCTGCAGACAATGTCCGAGATCAGCAGGCTGTGGCGTTAGCCCACCAGATACTCCTCGTCGAGGACGACTCGGCTAGTGCCCAGTTTCTGAAAGACTTGCTTGAGCAACAGGGCTTCGCCGTCACGCTGGCCAAAGACGGCGGCCAGACGCACGCGTCATTCAGCATGCGACGGCCCGACTTTGTCATCCTCGAACTAATCTTGCCCGGCGAAAGTGGCTTCGAAATTTGCGAACGAATTAAGCAGGTGGAAGAGTCGGTACCTGTGTTGGTGCTGACAGAGATCGACATGAACGACTCGCGCGATCTGGCTACCAGAGTCGGTGCCGACGGTTACATGACAAAGCCGTTCGATCCCGATGAATTGTTTGGCGCGATTCGCGAGATTTCCGAAGCGGTGTGGCGGCGAACGCATGCCGATCAGCCAAAGGAAACGGGGCGGATTCGGTTTTCGTGTGTTTGTGGAAAGAAATTTAAAGTCAGTCCGACGCATCGAGGCAAGTCGCTCACATGCCCGCGTTGTGGCGAATCGGTGATTGTGCCGCGGCACGACTGAAGCGAATGGGAAAGTCGGTGAATGGGCTCTGAGTTAAAGGGAGTATCGGCACGGGTTGCGATCATCGCCGCCCGACGGGTAGGGGCGAGACGGCGCAGACTGAAAGCGGGACCATGCCAGAATTGATCATTCGATCGGGTAAGCATCAGGGCAAGAAACTTACGTTGCCTGATAATGATGTTACGATTGGTCGCGACGACGACTGCCAGATCAAATTGGCGACCGAAGATGTCAGCCGACGACATTGCGTATTGCGATCGACTCCCCAAGGGCTGATGCTGAGCGATTTGGGAAGCAGCAATGGAACCCTGGTCAACGATGTCCGCATCGAATCTGAGCGGCTGCTCGTTCCCGGTGATACGATCAGGATCGGACCGATCATTCTGGAAGTTCCCGGCGGCGAGTCATCGGCTCCGGCAGAAACTGATTCAGCAGACACTGATCCAGCAGATAGTGATCCAGCAGATAGTGAGCAGGCCGAGTTTGAGGCGTCGATTCAAGCACCCGTTGCCGAAGAGGCTGCTTCTGCAGACGACATTGCCAACTGGTTGACGGATGATGAAGAATCCTCTGGTTCCGGCACGACGACAATCATTGCGGTCACGTCATTTGATGGAAGCGAGAGCGATCAATCGGAAGCCGCTGAAGCGGGCGGCGATCACGCGATTCCCAAGAGTGATCCCAACAAGAAGAAATTCAAGTCGATTGCCGAGGAATCTGCCCATATCATCAGTCGCTGGGAAAAGTTGGTCGCTCAGGAAGAAGTCTGACGAGAGAGCATATTCTTGCGACCTACCGCATGGCGGGCAGTCAGAGAACTGCTGCAACAACTGCGGAATCCCCAGTTTTTTCTAGCTGAAAGCAAATCGCTGACAGCCTAACTTTGGAAGCGAAACCATTGCGTATTATTGCCGGGAAGTATCGTCGTCGAAAATTACTTGCAAATCCTGGCGATGTCACGCGACCGATAACCGACAAGGTGAAGGAAACGCTGTTCGAGCGCCTGGGACAAGAGTTGCCCGGCAGCCGTGTCGCCGATGTTTTCTCGGGGACGGGAACACTTGGACTCGAGGCACTCAGTCGCGGCGCAAAAAGCGTCGTGTTCTTCGAGGCGGATCGGCAGGCGTTCGGATTGCTGCGGCAAAACGTGGCAACGCTTGGCGTTGAAGATGAAACGATGTGCTGGAAGTCCGACGTGCTGCGTTCGTCATTCAAGCCGAAAGGTGTGCCGGACCTTCTTCCCTTCGACATGATTTTCTTCGATCCGCCGTTCCGCATGGTTGCCGACATCAAACCGACGACGCCGTTTTACAAATCGCTCGAACGATTGGCGCGCGACGGCATCGCGGCAGACAATGCGCTGTTGGTTTTGCGTACGCCGCGAAAGGCTGAGTTTGAGTGCCCACCGGTTTGGGTCCTGGACAGAATGTACGAATTTCACAGTATGACGATTCACCTCTTCGACAAACGGAAGGATGATTCCGAGTGAGCATTCTTGACCGCTTCCGCCTCGATGGTCGGCGATTGTTTATTACAGGCGGCAGCCGCGGACTGGGCCGCGAGATGGCGTTGGCCATTGCCGATGCCGGTGCTGTCGTCGTTCTGGCGGGCCGTGATGCAGACAGCTTGACGAAAACGGCCGACGACATTCGCGCGCTGGGCCGCACGGCAGTCACCGTTCAAGGCGACATTGGCACACCGGCCGAATGTGAAACCATTTGTCAGCAGGTTATCGACGAACACGGACCAATCGACATTCTGATCAATAATGTGGGCGGGCGTAGAATTGATATCCCAACGCAAGAGATGCCGTTGGAAGAATGGCAGTCAATAATTGACCTGAACCTGACCAGCACGTTTCTGTGTACGAAGATGATCGGCGGGTCGATGGTCGAGCGCGGCAGCGGAGGGCGGGTGATCAACATCGCCTCGATTTCGGGTATCGTCTGCAACCGCGATATCGGCGGTCGCAGCTACGAAACCAGCAAGGCGGCCGTCATTCAGTTCACGCGTGCCGTCGCATCGGATTGGGCCGCTGCCGGAGTGACGGTTAACGCCATCTGTCCCGGCGGTTTCATGACGGAACCGAACGTGATTTGGGCCGAGAAGAATCCCGGTATCATCGAAACCTTCAAAGATCAAATTCCCGCCGGCGACTTCGGCCGGCCGGAAGACCTCGGTCCGCTTGCCGTTTACCTGGCGAGCGACGCCTCGCGATACATGACCGGTGCCGCTTTAGTCATCGACGGCGGCTACACACTGTGGTAAACAGGGATGGACGCAATCAGCTGTCAGCCATCAGCTTTCTTTCAGCTTGGAAACACATCACGAGGTGCTCAAGAGAAGCTGACCACTTATCATCGTGTGCGGGCCACAATTCCCAACAGCTTTGGTTATCCGAGCGGTCAATCGCGTACAATGAGAGCATGAGTAACACTGCTGACAATTCTTCTGAGTCCGAGTTGGTCAACCGCGTTGTGCAGGGTGACCAACAGGCGCTGGCGCAGTTGTTCGATCAGTATCGCGAGCGATTGTGGCGGACGGTCAATTTTCGGCTCGATCAGCGGCTGCACGGACGCGTCGATGCCGATGACATTTTGCAGGAGGCGTACTTGAGCGCCGCGCAGCGGATCAGTCATTTCCAGCCCGATGCCTCGCATTCCTGTTTCGTCTGGTTGCGATTGATTGTCAGCCAGACGTTGATCGACATTCACCGCCGGCATCTCGGCGCGAAGAAGCGCGACGCCAGCCGCGACGTGGGCATTCATGGCGGTTGGAATGCGGAATCGACTTCTTATTCGCTTTCGTCGCTGTTGTTGGGACATTTGACGTCGCCCAGCCATGCCGCATTAAGGCAAGAGCTTTCTGAACAACTGGAGTCGGCACTTTCGGCCATGAGCGACATCGACCAGGAAGTTTTGGCGCTCCGCCATTTCGAAGAACTGACGAACCGCGAAACGGCACAGGTTCTCGACATCAGCGAGCAAGCGGCCAGCGTGCGATATGTCCGCGCACTCGCCCGTTTGAAGGACGTCTTGACGGCCATCGCCGGAACGACCGACGATTAGCGGGCCGCCAGAATTGAGTTTCGCGGCGGGGCAACGCCCCGCGAGTTTGCTGTTTCCTGCTCACATTGTTCTGCGATGATCGAACCGAACGACGAATTCGAATCGGAACTCGACGGCTTTTCGTACGAAGCCGCGTTGCCGGTGAACCACGGCCGTACGCCGCTCGACGTGGTACTAAGCGACTTCACCGAGCGACAACGCCGGGGCGAGAATATCTCCGTCGAAGATTTCGCCGCCAAGTATCCCGAACTCGCGGATGAGATCCGGGAACTTTTTCCGATGGTCGCAGCTATGGAGCGGCTGAAGGAGCGGAAAGAGGCTGCGATTCTCAAGCAGCGTCTCGCGCACGAAGTGGAGTTGGAGAGAATTGGCGGTTGCCGCATGGTTCGCGAATTGGGTCGTGGCGGAATGGGAATTGTTTTTGAGGCGGTGCAAGAGAAGAAAGGCAGCCGGGTTGCCGTCAAGTTGTTGCCTTGGAAACATCTTGACGCGTCCCGTTTTCGTGAGCAATTCGAGCGCGAGGCAAAACTCACCGCCAGTCTGCGACATCGCAATATCGTGCCGGTACTCGACTACGGCGAAAGCGACGGGTTTTCGTTTTACGTGATGCAGTTCATCGAAGGCGTCGGGCTGGATTGGATCATCGAGCAGTTGCGAGGACATGAGGGCATCGTCTACGCCGACGAAATCGAGCGGCTACACACGAGCCGCAACGCCGATGCAACGCAGCCTATGCGAGTTGTTTCCGACTCGGGAACGTCGGTCGTCATCGAAGCGGATGTTTCGACCGCATCGAACGGGGCATCACCCACGCAAACTCGCAGCCTCCGCCGTGAAGCGTGGCAACAAATTGCCCGCATCGGTCTGCAAGTCGCCGACGCGATGCATTATGCACACGGCGCGGGGACGGCTCATCACGACATCAAACCGGCGAATCTGTTGCTCGACAAAGATGGCAAAGTGTGGGTCACCGATTTTGGCTTGGCACAGGCCCTCGACCGCACTCCCGAAGACAGCGCCACCAACATCGCCGGGACACTGCGGTATATGGCACCCGAGCAGTTTTCTGAACAATTCGACCAACGCAGCGACATTTACAGCCTGGGAATTACGTTGTACGAACTGATTACGCTGCAGCCGGCATTTGCCGAACGAGACGACCGTGAACTGGTGAAGTTAATCATCGAGGCGGGGCCGAAGAGTCCGCGCGGACACAATCCCGCAATTCCCATCGATCTGGAAACGATTGTTCAGAAGGCGATTGCCCGCGACCCGGATGCACGTTTTCAATCAGCGGGTGAATTTGCTGGTGAACTTCGCCGGTTTATCAACGGGCAACCTCTTCACATCAAGCGACCGGGACTGCTGCGGCGAACGCTGAGTTGGTATCGCCGTGCGGTGGGTCGGGATGAATAACGCACAAATAGCTGCGATCCAACGGATCACAATTCTGCGGTGTGTTGCATCGCAGCTCTTCAACACTGACTGAAGCAGTTGACCGATGCAACAGCGGCGAGTGACGGCGTGTGCTCGATGTGTTTATAATCGAATGATTGCCTGACCCCACCAATATGCCTTCGATCCTTCTTCCACCGGAATTCGACAAAGTGTCGCAAGCTGAATTACCCCGACAGGACGACAACTGGCAACTGGCCGCCGAAACGATCACGCTCCGCGTGCGCTGGTTCGGCCTGGCCGTCGGTTATGTGCTGGTCAACTTTTTCGGCCGCGACACCAATCAAGCGGTACTCAACGGCATTTTGACGTTCGGTGCGGTTTACGCCCTCATCGACACGCTGTGGAGCGTGCGGGGGCGGGTTTTTCTCAGCAACAGTCCACTGGTGATTTCTTTGATGGAGGCAGTCTTCATCGGGCTGCTGTGTCATTTCGATAATGGAACTGCCGCCGAAACGGCTTTTAGCAGTCCGTTTCGCTTCTACTATTTCCTGTCGTTGTTGGTTTGCGCGCTGCGCTATTCGCCGCGAATCACTTACACGACCTTTGCGCTTCACGCGGTCAGTTTTGGCACGTTGACGGCGCGGCCGAGTTTGTGGAACTGGGGCAATCCGCCGGACGAACTGAAGACGTTTTTGTTGACGTTGGTTTTGATGGGCTGGGTGACCTGGGCATGCACGGCGTTGGCAACGCTGATCAAATCGGCCGGTCGGCGACTTTCACAGCTCAACGAGGAACTGAAGAAAAATCAGGCTTTCCTGGAACAGCGAATTGAAGAACGCACATCCGAACTGCAGCAGTCGCAGGCTTTGCTCGTGCAGCAGGAAAAACAAGCCGCCTTTGGATTATTGGCAGCCGGCATTGCGCACGAAGTGGGCAACCCGTTGGCCGCCATCAGTTCGCTGGTGCAGATGCTCAACCGCCGCAACAACGACGAATACACGCACGACCGCCTGCAGATGGTGGATGATCAGTTACGCCGCATTCAGCGAACGTTGCGAGAGTTGGTTGGCTTCAGTCGACCGGCGACGACAGAAAAAAGCCTTTGCGATATTCATGAAGTCATCGAAGTGGCCCTGAGCATCGCCAAGTATTACAAACGAAAAAAGGGCAAGCGGATTGTTACGCGATTTGCCGACGGACTTCCCAAACTGCGGATCGTGCGCGATCAGGTGGCGCAGGTTTTTCTCAATCTGGTGTTGAATGCGATGGACGCCACCGCCGATGGCGGCACCGTTGCCATTTCGACATCGCTCAAATCGGGCTGGTTGGAAGTTGACGTCGCCGATGACGGCGACGGCATCGCTGCGGCCGATCGAGACAAAATATTCCAACCCTACTTCACGACGAAAGCCACGGGGACCGGACTCGGGTTGTTTGTTTGTCGCAACATTCTCGAACAGAGCGGCGAGGGCCGCATCGAATTGCGAGAGTCGTCGGTCGAAGAAACGACATTTACGGTGTTTCTGTCGTGTGAAAACATACGTCGTCATCCCGATGTGTCTCAGGGGACGGTCGTATCTACTGAAGAGGTGCATGCAAGTTGAACGTTCAGACTCCACGGCAATCGACAAAGAACGCAAACGTTGCGACCCGGCATGTGCTCGTGGTCGAAGACGAAGAAATTATTCGCACGACGCTCAGCGAGTTCCTCAGTAGCGAGGGGTACGAGGTACGCGTTGCCGGCAATGTCGCCGCTGCAATTCGGCAGGCAGAGTCGAACAAGTTCGACGTTTTTATTTGCGACGTGCAACTGCCCGATGGTGATGGCGTTGAATTGATGCGGCGATTGCTGCAGATGCAAACCAATGCCTTCGGTTTGGTTATTACCGCATACGCCACGGTGGAGAATGCCGTCGAAGCGTTCACCTCGGGGGCGTTCGATTACCTCGTCAAACCGGTGATCTTCGAAGACTTGCAGCACAAATTGGAAAACCTGTTTCGTTATCGCGATCTGCATCGCGAAAATCTGGGCCTGCGTCAGGAGTTGGCCCGTCGCGACGATTTCGATCAGATTATCGGGTCGAGTAAGTCGATTCTCGATCTACAGCAGACGATTCGCAAAATCGCCGCCACCAATTCCAACGTGTTACTGGTCGGCGAAAGTGGAACGGGTAAAGAACTCTTCGCCCGCGCGGTGCATTCTTCCGGACCAACGGGTTCAGAGAAGTTTCTGGCCGTTAACTGCGGCATGCGTCCCGTCGAGTTGTTGGAAACGCAATTATTCGGTTCGCAGAATAATGGCGGAACGAATCAGCCCGGAATTTTTCGCAACGCCGGGAGAGGAACCGTTTTTTTGAATGAAGTTGCGCAGCTTCCGCCGGGAACGCAGGCGGAGTTACTGCGGGCGATGGAGTATCAGGAAATCATGCCTGTCGGCGGTTCCGAAGCGGTGCGCGTATCGGCCCGAATCATAGCATCGACGACGCGCGATCTGATTCGCGAGGTGGCCGATGGGGGATTTGAAGAAGATCTGTTCTATCGTCTCGACGGCGTCAAAATTCGCATCCCGCCGTTGCGGGAACGGTTGGACGACGTGCCCGAACTGGTCGAGTTTTTCATCGGCAAGTACTCCAAGGCGATGGGGAAACAGGTGACCGGTGCCACCGGCGAGACGGTTCGGTTGTTGATGTCGGCCCAATGGAAGGGGAATGTTCGGCAATTGGACAACGCGATCGAACGCGCCGTGATGATGTGCGACGGCCGGCAGATTTCTCCCAACGATTTGCCGCCCGATTTGCTCGGCATCGGCCAACCGCTGCCCGACACCGACGATTTGCGATCGGCGCTGCGCCACTACGAGCGGCTGCACATCACCCGCGTGCTTCGCCAATGGCCGGAAAAACGCGAAGCGGCCAAACGGCTGAAACTTGGCCTATCGAGTTTGTATCGAAAGATTGAAGACTTGGGGATTGATTTGTAATCGCTAAGTTTTCATGACTCGTTCCCAAGTTCCAGCTTGGGAACGCCGATTGCTCATGACGCAGGCGGGTTGGAAGCGTTGGGTCACGTCGTGCGAAGCAGAGCTTCGCGGGCAGTGCCCCTTTAGTAATTAAAAAAGGGCCAAGCCAGAGCTTTGGTACCAGATTCATCTGCGACTAATGAGTTTTTGCCCACAAGCCGCGGTTGTTTTCGCGGGCTTCTTTTTCTGCGGTACGGAAGCGGCGTTTCATGGCCGTGCTGTAGGGAAAGCGTGTTTCGGCGCGGCTGAATCCTGCGCGGATCAATTCTTCGTTCAGCATCCAGTCGTCGAGGTAGACGTAAGCCAGCACGCGGTGATAGCGGTCTCTACGTTCGCGATCAAACTGCAGCGTTACCGTGCGGCCTTCGATGTGTCGCCGCGTGAATTCCGATGCTTCAGCTCCCAGCGGTTCCGGTGGGATGTCGGGGTGCTTTGTTTCCGGCGTATCGACGCCCAACAGCCGCACCCGCGTTCCGTCTGCAAGGACCAGCGTATCTCCATCGACGACTCGCTGGACGCGGTAACTTTCCTCGGCGTCGAAAGAGAAGGGGGCTGAATCGTATGACCGCGTGAACAGACGCAGCAGGATGAGCGCGGCAACCAGAACTGCCACGAGGGGAAAACGTGAGCGGACTCGTCGTCGCATGGTATTGCTCCCGCGTGCCGATCAACTCACACGCGGGGCGTAGCCCCGCCGCTCAACTTGTGTCGCGTCGCGCGGGTGCCACTGGCGTGTCATCAGTGCAGCGCGGAAAACACCGGCGACACGCCAGTGGCACGCAATCCGCGCGTCGCAGTCCAACGGTTCGTTAGTTGTTGCTGAAATTCAATCGGCGGATGGCGTCTCTGCCGAGTGGATCGCGTGCATAGCGGTGTTGGCAATCCGGACACAAATCGAAACGAAATTCTTTCGGGCCACTGTTGTCGTCTTCGACTTTGCGGCAGCCGGTGGTTTCCATTTCCTGAATGATCTCGGAGACCTCCTGCAGATGATCTGCATCGAGATCCTCTTCATCGATCTCTTCCGGATCGAAGGCCGGATAAACTTCGAGTTTTACAACGTACCGTCGGTCACCTAATTGTTGTCCGCAGAGATCGCACGTGAAGTGCAACATACCAACCGAATCCTTCCCATCTCAGGGTTTGCCAGACGTGCAAGACTCACGATTCGCTTCCGCGACGGCTTTTGGAAATGACGCCCCTTCGCATCGGGCTTTCAATTGTGAATCGTCTTGAACCATTGAAAAATCCGATGACTCGATTGTACGCAGAAATCGCCAAACGAGGAAAGTCCCATTTCAAAGATTTTCGGGTTCTTCACCGATTTTAATGGGTGTTTTCAGCACGGTTTGAGTTTCAGTTTTCCACAGAAGAACAGGATGCGGGTGCGGTAGTTCGCAAAGTTGCGGAAGCCGCGGGCGTTCGACT
>Ga0115002_10009334_pt1 | contig 10736 bp, 10 predicted proteins | sample ArcticOcean_MG_C_8_FD_89576 | JGI IMG/M metagenome (GOLD analysis project Ga0115002, IMG submission 89576) | Marine microbial communities from western Arctic Ocean - ArcticOcean_MG_CB11_86 | ecosystem: Environmental > Aquatic > Marine > Oceanic | place: Arctic Ocean: Canada Basin | collected... | reverse complement strand
CCTTTTTTACATATATTATTTCTGCCTCTGATTTAACAACTCTAAAGTGAGAAATTAATTCTGACTTATCCTCAAGCGTAGCAAAATTTTTTAATGAATTGTTCAATTTAATAGCATTTCTACCCGTCAAACCATAAGCTTCATATTCCACTCCCAAGTTTGATTTTTCTAATCCTAGTTCTGCTAAAATATTTTTTAATTCATCCGATGGATTCGAATTATCTTTATCTACCCAAATCCTAATATTATTTATAATTGACGTATTTTGTGCTTGTCGTAGATCGGGGGCTCTTGTTAGCAATACCAAATCTCCTTTCGCTGTTAGAATTAAACATTGAAAGAAAACAAAACCAAAGGTGTCATACCCAGTTAGCCAATACATTGATTCTTGTTTGAACATCAATAAAGCATCTAATCCTTGTTTTTTTAACTCTTTAATAACTTTGGATTGACGTTCTTTAAATTCTTCTTTTGTGAAATGAATGGCCATTTTACTTAAAATAATTATTTAATATATTTAGATATATATTAGTTAATTTTTTTAAGTCTGACAAAGGAACAGATTCATCAACTTTGTGCATTGTTTTTCCAACCAAACCAAATTCTAAGCATGGGGCAATTTTTCTAATAAACCTAGCATCAGATGTGCCACCTGCAGTTGATAACTTCGGTTTGATTTTTGTAATTTTTTTTATAGTATTTTGTACCATGTAAGTTGTTTTATTTGGCTTTGTTAAAAAAGCTTCACCTGAAACTTCATAATTTATCTTGAATTTACACTTAGTTTTTTTAGACATTGACTTAAAAATCATATTTAACTTTCTTTTTAACGAACTTGATGAATGTTTATCATTAAATCTAATATTAAATACTGCATGTGCAGATCCTGGAATTACATTATCAGCATGGTTATCTATATTAATTTTAGTCACTTCAAGGTTGGAAGGTTGAAAATTTTTTGTTCCGCTATCTAATTTTAATTCTTTTATTTTTTTTAAAATTTTTACCATCGTATGCGAAGGGTTGTTGGCTCTATGAGGGTAAGCAACATGACCTTGCGTGCCAATAATATTTAGTCTGCCGGTCATACTTCCTCTTCTTCCAATTTTAATCATTTCACCAAGTTTATTTGGATTGGTTGGTTCACCCACTATACAGAAATTAATTTTTTCTCCCTTTTTTTTTAAATATTCAACAACTTTTTTTGTTCCATTGACAGCCATTCCTTCCTCATCTCCAGTAATTAACAAACTAATAGAACCTTTAAATTTTTTACTTTTAAATCTACTCACAGCAGCCACAAAACAGGCGATAGAAGCTTTCATATCATTAGCTCCTCTACCAATTAATTTATTATTTTTAACTGCTGGTTTAGATGGATTCACACTCCAGTCACTAATATTTCCTGGAGGAACGACATCAGTGTGGCCTGCGTAGCAAAAATTAGGAGATGAATCTCCAAGTTTTGCGTATAAATTTTTAATATTTTGAAAATTTATTAGCTCACATTTAAAACCAAGAGATCTTAAATTTTTAGCTAAAATACTTATTGCCCCTGCATCTTTTGGTGTGATGCTTGGTCTACGAATCAATTCTTTTGCTAATTTTAGTTCACTGATTTGCATGAGTTTTTTAATCTCTCAATAAATCGTTAATTGAAGTTTTGCTTCTTGTTTTTTCATCTACTTTTTTTACAATTACCACACAATACAAAGATGGCCCCTTAGGGTTGTTTTTACTCGGCATAGCTCCAGGCACCACAACCGAATAAGCAGGAACTTTTCCATAGTGTATCTCACCCGTATCTCTATCAATAATTCTAGTTGATGCTCCTATATATACTCCCATAGATAAGACTGATCCTTTTTCAACAATAACTCCTTCAGCTATTTCCGCTCTAGCTCCAACAAAACAATTGTCCTCAATTATTGTAGGGTTTGCTTGCATAGGTTCTAGTACACCACCTATTCCGGCTCCTCCTGATATGTGGCAGTTTTTTCCAATTTGTGCGCAAGATCCAACTGATGCCCAAGTATCAATCATACTACCTTCATCAACATAAGCTCCTAAATTTACAAATGAAGGCATTAAGACAACGTTCCTTGCAATAAAAGCACCTTTTCTTACTACTCCATTGGGGACATATCTAAAGCCTTCTTTAATGAATCTTTTTTCATTCCATTTATGGGTTTTACCTTCAATCTTGTCAAACCAAGCAGCATAAGGACCTTTAGTGATTTTCATTTTATTAACTCGAAAGCTTAATAAAATTGTTTTTTTTATCCATTGATTAACAAACCATTCAGCACCTTTCTTTTCTGCCACTCTAATTTTACCTGAGTCTAACAATTCTATAGTTTTGCTAATAGCATTAAGTAATTTTCTACTAGATTTGGAATTAACTTGCCCTTTGTTTTCCCAAGCATCTTCAATTATTTTCTTAAAAGAATTAGCATTCATTATGCAGCCTTACTTACGTTAATTTTTTTTAAAAATTCTGACAAATTATTTGTTTTATAATTAATAAAGCTGCTATCAGAAAATTTTTTTGCCCACGGTTCATCATTTTCTATCCAAACAGTTTTCATACCCATTTCATATGCTGGTTTTAAATTTCTTGCAATATCCTCAATAAATACACATAAATTTGGGTCAATTTTATGTTTTTTTACTAATTTTGTATAGGGTTCAGCTGCTGGCTTTGGAATAAAATCACAATCAACAATATCAAAAATATCATCAAAATACTGATCTACTCCAATTCTTTTCGTTATATTAATTGCATGTTTCCTAGGTCCATTTGTAAAAATAATTTTTTTCCCATTTAGTTTCTTTAACTCATCTCCTAGCTTGATATCTTTTTTAAGAAAATCAACATCAATATCATGAACAAAATCTAAAAATTCATCAGCGTCAATTTGGTGATTTTTTATCATTCCATTTAAAGTAGTGTTATATTCATAAAAATAACTTTTCTGTATTTTTTTTGCTTCTTCAAGACTCACATTAAGTTTTTCAGATATATATTTAGACATTCTTTTATCAACTTGTTCAAAAACTTTTGTTTTTCCTGAATACAAGGTGTTATCTAGATCAAATAACCAACAATTTATTTTTTGAAATGATTTCATTTTCTTATAAGAGTTCCTGCGCCTTTATCCGAAAATAATTCAAAGAGTATAGAATGAGGCTGTCTTCCATCTATAATAACAACACCTCGCACTCCATCTTCGATTGAATTAATACATGTTTTTATTTTGGGTATCATTCCTTCTTTAATTGTGTCGTTTTCTATTAATTTTTCTGCTTCTACTGGTCTTATTTCTGAAATTAATTTTTTATTTTTATCATACACACCCTCTACATCAGTCATTAATAATAGTCTTCTTGACCTTAAACTTACAGCTAAAGCGCCCGCAGCAGTATCAGCATTAATATTATAAATTTTTTTTTGATCATCAAGTCCCATTGGAGTAATCACTGGAATGAAATTTTCACTAACTAAATTATTTAGCAATTTTGTATCAATCTTTGTTGGAGTTCCAACGTAACCTAATTCAAAATTTTTTTGTCTAACATAAATTATATTATTTTCCTTGACCGTAATAGATTTGCTTTTACAATTTTTTTTCTCAAGAGCATCTACAATCTCTTTATTAAATTTTGTCATAACATCCTCAACAACTTTAATAACTTTATCATCAGTTACTCTCAGTCCCATAATAAATCTAGTTTTAATGTTTAATTCATTTAGTTTTTTTTTAATTCTTGGCCCTCCTCCATGCACAACAAAGGGTGAGAGTCCTAATTTTTTTAGTATCGCAATGTCTTCAACAAAATTGTCAAATAAAACAGGATCGAGAAGGACTCTTCCTCCACACTTAATTACTATTTTTTCTTTTAAATATTTTTTGATATATTTTTTTACTTCTTGAGCTGGCGGTCCATTATTAGGCCAAAATTCTTTAATTTGATCGTCTAAATTTTTGTCTTGTAACATTATAATTTAAACAGTTTTTACTCTTGTTCCTCGCATTATGACCCACTGTTGTGCAATGGTTAATATATTGTTTACTGTCCAATATACAACCAAACCCGAAGGAAATGGAGCTAATATAATTGTAAGGAAGATTGGAAAGAACATAAAAATTTTTGCTTGTATGGGGTCGGGTGGAGTAGGGTTTAATTTCTGTTGAATAAACATGCTTATCCCCATCAGTATAGGCCAAGCGCCAATCATTAAAAAAGTTGGCGGATCCCAAGGTATTAAACCAAACAAATTAAAAATAGAAGTCGGGTCTCTTTCTGATAAATCTTTTATCCAACCAAAAAAAGGCTGATGTCTCATTTCTAAAGTAACATACAACATTTTGTAAATTGCGAAGAAAAATGGAATTTGAATTAAGACTGGTAGACAGCCAGATACAGGATTAACCTTTTCTCTTTTGTATAGACCCATCATTTCTTGTTGTAGTTTTACCTTATCGTCCTTGTGTAGTTCTTTTAATCTTATCATTTCTGGCTGTAAAATTTTCATTTTGGCCATTGATTTAAAGGAATAATTTGCAAGTGGAAAAAATATTAATCTTATTAAAGCTGTAATAATAACAATAGCTATACCAAAGTTTCCTGTCAGTTTAAAAAAATAATCAATAATAAAAAATAATGGTTTAGTAAAAAAGTAGAACCATCCCCAATCAATTGCTAAATCAAATTTTTCTATATTTAGTTGTTCAGCATAACCATCAATAACAGCAACTTCTTTCGCTGCAACAAAAGTTTGTATTTCACTAGTTACAACACCGCTAGGGTTTAAAATTTGAGAATCTTTAATTATGTAATTGGCTATATATTTTTTGTTTTTAGTTAAAAATTGAGCTTTAAATTCTTTTCCTTTTTCAGGAACTATTGCAGTAAGCCAATATTTATCAGTTATACCCAGCCATCCTTTCGATACATTGGTAGTAAACTTTTCTTCTTCAATATCTCCATAATCTTTTTCTACCAACTGATCACCAAAAACACCTAAAAAACCTTCGTGCAAAATATATATTTGTCTACCTTCAGGCTTACCTTTTCTTGTAATTTGAGCATATGGATAAAATTGAAATGATTTATCAGAGTTATTTTTAATCTTTTGTGTGATTTTAAATAAAAATTTGTCATCTAATGTAATTATTTTTTTAAAAATTAAACCCTGTCCATTATCCCACTCTAATTCAACAGGATTATTTGGAGTTAAGTAGTTATTTCCTTTAATCTTCCAAAGTGTACTTACTAAAGGTAAATTAATTTGTTCATTTGCACTTGTCGACCAGCCAGATTCTATAAAATATTCATTTGAAAATTTTCTGGGGTTTAAAAAAGTAACTTTATCTTCACTATTTAAAGTTTTTTTATAGTTTTTAAAAATAACATCATCTATAATTCCTCCCTCTAAAGATATGGATCCTTTAATATTTTTATTTTCTAATAGGACTCGATCTGTATTGCCAATAACTTCACTTCTATTAATTTCACTTTTGGATTCCTGTTTATCAATTGAAGGAGTAGGAATTGATTCATTTTTCGATACTTCGTTATTAACTGTTTGTTTTTCAACAACGGGAGATCCAAAAAAAGTTGACCAAAAAATTAGGACTATTGTTGAAAGTAAAACGGCAAGTATTACATTTTTAGATTCCATTTATTTTTCCCTTTTTTCTAATTTTGGTACTGGATCAAATCCACTCTTAGCACCAAGAATTTTTATTGGATGGCATCGTGCCAACCTTTTGATTCCAAAATAAAAACCTTTAATCCCATGAAGTTTTATGCAGTCAATAAAATATTCTGAACAAGTGGGCTGATATCTACAATTAGATAAAAAAAATGGAGAGATAAAAAATTGATATAATTTAATAGCAGATATAATCGAATAATTTACTATTTTCATAATTTAATTTATAGTTTGATTGATTTTTTTAAAAGCATTGTTTACTTCATTAAAGATAAGTTTAAATTTGTCTTTATATACATTATTTCTTCCAAAAATTACATAGGTGCAGTTTAAATTAATTGGTTGTTTTTCTTTAATAACTTTAAGCACCGCAGCTTTTAATTTGCGCTTAATTTTATTTCTTTTAACAGCATTTCCTATTTTTTTTTTCATTACAAAACTAATATTAAGTGTCTTTTTATTTTTATCAAAATTATTTATATTTTTATTATAATAGATACTAAAATACTTCGTATTAACTTTCTTTTTTTTTAATATTTCTAAAAATTTTTCACTTTTGTTTAGACTTTTGAACTTAATCATCTTAAGAATTTAAGTAGATATCGTTTTTCTTCCTTTGGCTCTTCTTCTAGCAATCAGCTTTCTTCCACCCTTTTTTCGCATTCTAGATCTGAATCCGTGTCTTTTTTTTCTTACAAGCCTACTTGGTTGATATGTTCTTTTCATAAAATTTCTTTAGTTGTTTGTAAAATTTTCTGATATTTATAGGTAATAAGCTATTGTAAGTACAGACCTTTTAAAAAATAAATGGAAAAAAAATCACTAATTATTATTAATAATGAAAAAGTCTTCGAAGAAGATGGCCAGTTTTATTGTGATAATTTTGACATGAAGGCTACACCCGAGGCATTAGCTAGCTATTATTCAGTTGAATTTATAGTTAGAAATTCAAAAAAAAAGGGGGGAAATAAGCTCAACTTAAGAAATATCAAAACTGGATCTAATATATTAAGTTTTATTAGTCATATATATAAAACTTTTAAAACTCCAAATTCACAATACTTATTAATAACCATCAATCCTTATACTTTTATTTCTTCTCTAATTCTTTTTTTGTTTAGAAAAAAAACCTATGTGTACTTGATGAGCAGTGGTCACGATGAATGGAAACATATTCTGGGATCCTGGTCAGTCTGGATTTTTCACTTGATGTTCATTTTTATAACTTATACTTCAAAGGTTATTAGTTGCAATCCAAGATTATATGATACAAAAAAAAGTTTTCTTATACATCCTTCAAGACTTACTTCTGAATGGTTAACAAGCCACAAGGAAGCCCCATTAGATAAGGTTAAACTTTTATACGTAGGTAGAATAAATCCTGAAAAAGGAATTTATAACTTTATTGATTTATTTGATAAAATAAATTTCAGAGCAGAATTTTCCATCGTAGGTTACAAAAAAAATATAAACAGTAAAAATAAAAATATTAAGCTATTAGGATATTGTTCAGAGCCACAATCTTTGAGAAATATTTATGACAATCACAATATTATGATTTTACCTTCATATACAGAAGCTCATCCCTATGTTGTAGACGAATGCCTTGCGCGAAAAAGGCCAATAATTATTTTTGAGGAAATATCGTATATAGCAAATAATAGAAAAGGTATTTTTGTGACAAAAAGAAACTTGGATTCATTCACCAATACAGTAAACTACATAATGAACAATTATAAAAAAATACAAAAAGAAATGGAAGAAAACCATCTCCCAACAAAAGAAATTTTTTTCCAAGAATTTGCTAAAATTTTTAATAAATAAAATTAAAATAAATGATTTTAAAATCTTCAAAAATTAAATTTTTCTTTGGTTCTATATATTTTTTAATTATCTTATCTGTTTTGTTTTTATTATTTTCTTATATAGATTTAAGTGATTTAACTAGCTATGAGTTTTTAAAGTCCAATAAAGATATTGTTTTTAAATATAAAAATGAAAATTTTATATTATTTTCAATTTTTTTTTTTGTAGGTATTGTTTTTTGGAATCTTCTTTTAGGAGCGGGAACCCCAACTGCAATACTAGGTGGTTTTATTTTTGGTAAATGGTTCGGCACTTTAATTGTAGTTCTTGGCAATACAATTGGGGCTACTTTATTATATTTTGTAGCAAAAACTTTTTTTAGTCAATTTATTCAAGATAAGTTAAGCAAGAAATTTTCTAAATTTATAAAATTTATAAATAAAAATGAATTGTTATATTTTATGTGTTTTAGATTTATAGGAGGTGGTGGAACTCCTTTCCCCATACAAAGTATTTTGCCAGTAGTGTTTAATATGACGATTAAAAATTATATAATCTCTACCTTATTAGGTATTATTCCAACCACTTTTGTAGCCGTGGCTTTAGGTAGCGGAATTGGAAGCGTTATAGAAAAAAATACTGAACTAAGTTTTTCTTCTGTTTTTTACTCTCCCGAAATATATGTGCCAATTATAGGTTTTTTTATTATTCTTTTAACGGCATTTCTTTTAAAAAGGATTTTTTTTAAATAATTTTTATTTCATTGTTTAAATATTATGAGTATGATATTTTTTTTTTTTAACCTAGGTATATATATAAATGGCTAAAGTTTTATTAGTAAATCCACCTTTTTATCGACTTTTAGGATCGCATTATAATGCGAACTCTTTAGGCATAGCTTATATAGCATCTTATTTAAATAAAAATGGTCATGATGCCTGGCTCTATAATGCAGATTATGTGAGTGATAAAAACTACGTTAATCTAAAAAAAATATTTAATAATTTTTCTAGTTATAAAAGTTATTTTAAAGATCCAGATAACAAATTATGGAATGAAGTAAAAGATAAAATACTTTCTTTTAAACCGGATTGGATTGGATATACATCCTATACCGCAAATATAACTGCTATAAAAATTATTTCTGAAAAGATTAAATCGGTAAATCCTAACATTAGACAGGTTGTTGGCGGTGTTCATGCTACTCTTGATAAAAACTTACTTAATACATTAACATCTATAGATTACAGTATACAAAGAGAGGGTGAAGAAGCTACCCTCGCGTTAGTTGAAAATAAAGATCCTTCAAAAATTCCAGGAGTAATTTCACGAGGAAAGAGCGGTCTTATTAATACTGGAATAGCTCCTATAATTAAAGATATTGATAATCTTCCACTTCCAGAAAAAGATAAACTTTGGGGAATTTCACAATCTGACAAAAAGAATGTAGATGTTTCTTATATTTGTACTATTAGAGGATGTCCATATAAGTGCACTTATTGTGCTTCACCATTTCATTGGGATAGAAAAACTACCCGCCTTCGTAGTCCAGAATCTGTAATAGAAGAGATGAAAAATCTTAAAGAGAATTATTGGCACGCAACAAAATATGATTATAGTGCGTCAGCAAATATAAGTGAAAAAGATTCCTTAAAAATTGAAGATAACAGTATAGTTTATTTTGTAGATGATGTTTTTACTGTTAACAGAAAACGTGTAAAAAAACTCTTAAGAATGATGATTGATCAAAAATTAGGTATGCGCTGGAAATGTGAAGCTAGAGCAGATCATTTAGATGATGAAATATGTGAGTTGATGGCCGAAGCAGGATGCGAAAGAGTTAAAATAGGATTTGAGTCTGGTAGTGATAAAATTTTAAAACAAGTACAAAAATTAGAAACTAGAGATGAAATGCTTAAAGGAGCTAATATGCTAAAAAAAGCTGGCGTTCCTTTTTCTGCCTATTTTATGACAGGGTTTCCAGGGGAAACAGATGATGATGTTAGACAAACAATTGATTTTGCAAAAAAAATAGAAGCAGATTATTATTCCCTATCTGTTTTAGCGCCTTATTATGGGACAGAATTATATGACCAATTAATGAAAAATGGTCATGCTCTTGACAAACAACCATGGGAATACTTTTTCCACCAATCACCAAAACTAATGGTTAATGAAAAAATATCTACAAAAATGCTGAAAGAATATTTAGCTTTGAGTGAATTAAATAAAAAAACTAAAGCAAGACGCGGTTACATTTAAAAAAACCAAAAGTTTATTTAATGAAAAAAAAGATACCTCTTTTACGTTTATATTATTCTGAACAAGAAAAAAAATTTATTTCACTGGGAATAAAAGAAATACTAAATAGTGGATACTTAACAATGGCTAAAAAAGTTAGTCAGTTTGAAGAATTATTTGCTAAATTTGTTGGAACCAAATATGCAGTTGCTGTTAACAGTGGTACTAGCGCATTGGAAATTCCACTAAGAGCACTAAATGTAAAGAATAAATCAATAATTGTTCCGACAAACACATTTATGGCAACGCCTTTAGCTGTAATTCATGCTGGAGCTAAAGTGATATTTGTTGATACATCCAAAAATGATATGTCAATCGACCCAGAGGATTTTAAAAAAAAAATCACCAAAAGAACGGTTGGTGTTATACCTGTTCATATAGGAGGTTCAATATCATCTTCATGGAATAAAATTGAACAGATATGTAAGGAAAATAACTTATTTATTTTAGAGGATGCAGCTCATGCGCATGGATCTAAAATTAAAAATAAAAATGCAGGATCATTAGGTATTGCGGGTGCGTTCTCTTTTTATCCAACTAAAGTATTAACAACAGGGGAAGGGGGAATGATTACTACAAATAATAGATTACTTTATAAGAAATTTCTTATTTTCAGAGAGCATGGTAAAAAAAATCCTGCTGAAAATGTTCATACAGAACTAGGTTATAATTGGAGATTAAGCGAAATAAACGGTTTACTAGGAGTTCAACAGGTAAAAAAAGCTAAATATATATTAAAAGAAAGAAGAAAAATTGCGTCTCAATATGATGATCTTTTAAAAAATACACCTAATTTGAAGCTACAAAAAATACCACCAGAAATAAAAAGTTCTTACTACAAATATATAATTTTTGTAAAAAGTTCTATTAGAGATAAAATTAAAAAAACTATGTCTAAAAAATACGGAAT
>Ga0115002_10009327_pt1 | contig 10739 bp, 9 predicted proteins | sample ArcticOcean_MG_C_8_FD_89576 | JGI IMG/M metagenome (GOLD analysis project Ga0115002, IMG submission 89576) | Marine microbial communities from western Arctic Ocean - ArcticOcean_MG_CB11_86 | ecosystem: Environmental > Aquatic > Marine > Oceanic | place: Arctic Ocean: Canada Basin | collected... | reverse complement strand
TCATCCTGATTATGGAAAACCAGAATATCTAAAATATTTCAGAAATCAATTAAGTGAACTATTATCTAACTATGGTGAGATATTTGAAGTATGGTTTGATGGAGCTAACGGGGGAGATGGATATTATGGAGGAAGTAATGAAGTTAGGCATGTAGATAAAAAAACCTATTACGAATGGGAAAATACTTATAAAATCGTTAGAAAGTTACAACCAAATGCTGTAATATTTAGTGATTCTGGACCTGATATTAGATGGGTAGGGAATGAAAAAGGGTATGCAAACGAAACTTCTTGGTCAAATATATATAGAGATAGTGTATACACAGGAATGATAGATTACAATAGATTTTCTGCAGGTCAAGAATTTGGAACACATTGGATTCCAACCGAAACAGATGTTTCAATTCGTCCAGGCTGGTACTATCATCCAGATCAAGATTCAAAAGTAAAATCATTAGCTAAGTTGGTAGATATCTACTTTAATTCAGTTGGATTAAACAGTTCATTATTATTAAATATACCTGTAGACAAAAGAGGATTGATCCATGAAAATGATTCTTTAAAGCTTCATGAATTAGCTGAATTCTTAAAATCTACATTTTCTAACAATCTTGCATTAGAAGGAAATATAATTACATCGTCGAATAACTTTAAAAATTTGAAAAAACAAATTAATGACAATGACACAGATACATACTGGTACTCAGAAAGTGATGATGAAAAATGTCAAATTGAAATAAATTTTGATAAACCTATCAATGCTAATATTTTAAAAATATCGGAACATATAGCTTTAGGTCAAAGGATAAAAGAATTTCATTTTGAAATAAAATCAAAAAATCAATGGAAATCGATTAAAACAGGTACAACTATAGGCAATAAGCGATTAATTAGATTCACTACTAATGATATTAATGCTATAAGAATAACAATTCTTGAAACTAAAGATATACCAGTAATATCAGAAATTGGATTATACAAATCCCCAATATTAAAATGATTAAAGAGCTATTATATAAACATTGTGAATCTTACGTTAAGTCCAGACTAAAGAGATATAAAAAACGCAGCAATGAACTTTTTATTGCTTTAAATTCAGAAACAAAAAGTAGTGCAGGAGATAAATATGAAACTGGTAGATCTATGATACAATTAGAGAGAGAAAAAAGTGGCGAACAAATTAAAAAAATCGAAAAAGAACACCAAATATTTTCTAAAATAAACAAAAAAACAACTTTAAGTTGTGCTGGTTTAGGTTCAGTTGTAATAACTGGAAGAAATAGATATTTTATATCTGTTTCTGCTGGAAAATATAATTATAATTCAAAAATCTATTATTGTATTTCTAGTAAAAGCCCTATTGGATCTTTAATGTTAGGTAAAAAAGTTGGAGATTTAATTACTTTTAATAATATTGACGATAAGATTTTAGAAATTTTATGAAGATGATTGATAAAAAAGTTTACTAGAGTTAAATAATCGTTTTGTTAAAAAAATTTAATACTTTTTATGAGCATACAAACTAACACAGTAAAAAGCAATAGAAATCCAAATAACGTATATAAAATGAGAGTTTGGGATCCAAGAGTAAGCTAAAATTAAATTACTAACTAATAAAGTCCCTAAAACAATAAGAATTCTTTTGCGAACAATAATTATTTCTAACATTTTTCTTGAAGAAAACGAAATTAACAACACTCCTATTCCTAAAACATACAGACCCAAAAATCTATATATCTGAGTTAAATAAGCACTTAAAGTTTGATTTCCTTGTAAACTAAAAAGATCATTAAATGACATATTTAATCTTTCTTCATTTGCTAATTGATCCAAAATCCATGGTTCATCATGAATTAACCATCTTAACCCACAAATAACAAGAGTTAAAGAAATTAATATTAAAGGAATTTGTAAAAGTTTAATGTTTTTATCTGAAATCATACATACAATATAATAAAATCCTGATTAAGTGATATATTTAAAGTATTGAATATTATAATTATGAAAAAAATATTGATCATTTTATTGATTTTATCTGTTATTAAAATTTATTCTCAAACTAATTCTGAAAAAATTAATTTTGAAAGTGCTAACCCATTTTCATTTAATGACGTTATAACCAATTTAAAAAATCAAGAACCACAAAAAGTTTTTGGAACATTAATAACCCCATTTGATTCATTAAATCCTTCAAAAAAGTATCCATTAATTATAGGAGTTGCTGGAAGCTTAGGGTGGAAAAGACATCACTATGAGTATTTAGAAATGTATCAAGAATCAGGCTTTGCTACTTTTGAATTAAATAGTTTTAAAAGTAGAAGCATTAAGTCAACTGTGGGCACTCAAAATGAAATAACTATGGCTGCTATGATATTGGATGCTTATAAGGCTTTCGAAAAACTATCTAATCATCCAAATATAGATAAAAATAGAGTTTCACTTACAGGGTGGAGTTTAGGTGGTGGTGTTGCATTGTTCTCAGGATGGCTTCCCTTAAAAAATGCCATCAATAAAGATTTAAAATTTGCCTCTCACCTAGCGTTTTATCCTCCTTGTTTTATTGAGCCCGACAATTTAAGTTTTACCAAGTCTCCTATGCATATACTAATTGGTGAAAGTGATGACTGGACTCCAGCATATCCATGTGTTAAATTAGTTGAAAAGTTAGCAGATAAAGCTAATATTGATATAACAGTTTATAAAGATTCTCATCATGGATTTGATAGAGAATCTCCAGTTGAAACTAATGATAATGGTTATAGTTTTAAAAATTGCCTTTTTAAATTAACAAATGATGGAGACATACTAATGAATTACTTACATATTCCTATGTCAAATCCATTTCTTCAAAAAATAGGATTCTTATTTTGCACTACTAGAGGAGTTCATATCGGAGGAAACTCTATTGCTAGAAAAAAATCTTATGTTTTTGCAAACGATTTCATGATGAAAACATTAATCAAATAAAAAAATTGTTATAAGAATTCCTAAATTGTAAAATATCAAAAACATTTAATTATGAAGCATCATACGATTATATTATTGCTATTTATTAGCTGTAATACTTCGATAAATGAAGATAAAGCAAGTATTAAATTAAATACAACTAAAGTCACAGAAATACCTATTCTTAATATTGAAGAAGCTTTTCGATTAGTTCAATTACCTTTACAATGCAAAAAGAATGAATACCCTAATAAATTAAGTCAAACTTTAGGAAGTGAAGATGATTTATTATCGCCAAAAACCTTACACCCATCTTTTTACGGATGTTTTGATTGGCATTCCTCAGTACATGGTCATTGGAGTCTTGTTAATTTATTAAGAAAATTTCCTGAATTAAAAAATGCTGAAAATATTAAAAATGAACTTTTAGAAAGTGTTTCAAAGAATAATATTCTAACCGAAGTTGATTTTTTTAATGGTAAGCACAACAAATCATTTGAGCGTACTTATGGATGGGCCTGGTTATTAAAATTAGCAGAAGAATTGCATAAATGGAATGATCCTATTTCTATAGAATTAGAAAATAATTTACAACCATTAACAGATATAATAGTTGAAAAATACATACAATTTTTACCAAAATTAAATTATCCATTAAGAGTTGGTACGCATCCTAATACTGCATTTGGATTGTCATTTGCTTTAGATTACGCCAAGACTGTAAAAAATAATGAATTGATAGAGGCGATTGTTACTAGAGCAAAATACTTTTACTTAAAAGACAGGGATTGTCCGATGAATTGGGAACCTAGCGGAAGTGATTTTTTATCACCGTGCTTGGAGGAAGCGGCGTTAATGAAGAGATTATTATCAAAAAAAGAATTTAAACCTTGGATAGATGACTTTATTCCAGAATTAAAGAATATTAATTTTGAATTAGAAACAGGAAAAGTATCAGAAAGAACTGATGGACAGTTAGTACATTTAGATGGTGTTAATTTTTCAAGAGCATGGAATTTGAATAAAATCTCTGAAGATCTTCCAGAATACGAACATTTAAAAAAAATAGCTTATCTACATATCAATCACTCATTACCAAGCGTTATTGGGGATAGTTATGAGGGTGCGCATTGGTTAGGAACTTTTGCTATCTATGCATTAAATTCTTTTGGAAATCAGTAAACTTTAAAGACATGATAAAAACACATTTATTATTTTATTTTTTATTAATTCTAATAACATTTCAAGTTAATAGTCAGACCAATAAATTCAAGGTTATGACATGGAATATTTTGCATGGTGCAAATGATATTGTTAATGGAAAAGAAAATGCAATAAAAATCATTAAGGAAATTGATCCAGATGTTCTTTTAATGATCGAAACTTATGGTTCAGGAAAATCCATTGCTAGTTCTTTAGGATATAATTTTCATTTAATTGCAACTAAAGGAACTCCTTTAGATGACAAGAACACAAACTTATCAATCTATTCAAAATACCCTTTTGGAGAAAGAATTGACACTAAATATCCATTCTATTTAGGAGGGATAGAAATTTTTATTGATAATCAAAAAATTCGTTTTTTTTGCAATTGGTTTCACTATTTACCTTGGAATAATCAACCTGAAAAAATGGGAAAATCTACAGAAGAATTATTGTTATGGGAAAAAACAGGATACAAATACGATATGATACAAAACGTACTTCCTTATCTAAAAAAATATGTAGCTCAAACAGACTCTATTCCAATGATTTTTGCTGGAGACATGAACTCTCTTTCTCATAAAGATTGGGATAATCGAACTAAAAAAATTCATAATGGTTTAGTTGTCCCTTGGTATTCAACTAAAGTTTTAGATGAGCTTGGTTTAATTGATTCATATAGAGAAATAAATCCTAATCCTATTTCACATCCTGGGATTACATGGGATAATAAAAAAAGGGAAAATGATTCCCATAGAATTGATTATATTTTTTATAAAGGAAATTCATTAGAACCTACAAATTCAGAATCTTACATGAGTTTTTTTAATGAGCCTTTATTAATAAATGATAAAGAAATAATTTATCCTTCAGATCACGGATTTGTCGTTACATCATTCGATTTAAATAAGATGCATTTAAAATAAAATCAATAAACATAGATCACCTTACTATTTCAAAACTATGATTAATTGCAGTCTTTTGATTAATTGTTGATCCTACTGAACAATATTTTTCTAAAGACAAGGATATGTACCTTTCAGCTTCTTTTTCAGTTAAATCAGGTGAATAAATCAAATATTTAACATTTATTGACTTAAAAAATTTTGGCGGATTCTCAACTCTTAATCCTGTTGTTTCAGCCTTAATATTGATAAAATTTCTTTTTCTCTTTTTTATCATGGATACAATTTCTACAGCAGCACAAGTTGTCAAAGCAGATAAAAGCAATTCCATAGGGGATAAATGTTCCTTTTTTTCTTTAGAATACATATCAACTAATAGTTGATTTTCTGTTTGATTGGTGATTTTAAATTTTTGATCATCAACATAAGACATAGACACACGTAAGCTCATAAATATTAAATTAAATTATATATTAAAGATATTAGTTTTTAATAAAAATCTGTGTTAAAAAAAATAATATTGTTATATTCTATAAAAAAATAAATGTTATTAAAATTTGGAGAAAAATTTACAGATATTTTTAAAAGAATCATGCCTGACTCTTTTGTTTTTGCATTATTATTAACATTAGTAACAGGGCTGTCAGCTGTTATTTTTGTTAATTCAAATCTATTAGAAATATTAGATTCTTGGTATAAAGGCTTTTGGGAGCTCTTAGAATTTGGGATGCAGATTACACTGATTATTGTAACTGGATATAGCATTGCTCTGTCATCTTTTACTGATAAAATTCTAAATAAAGTATCTCAAAGAATCAGCAGTCCATTACAAGTTTATTTAACTGTTATAATATTAGGTGTTTTACTTTCTATGATTTCATGGGGAATGGTAGTAATTGTTGCTGTTTTAGCTAGAGAATTAGCATTAAGAGTAAAAGGAATAAATTACCCTTTCCTAATTGCCTGCACTTACTTGTCTTTTACAAGTTGGGTTACTGGGTTATCCAGTTCAATTCCTTTATTAATGAACACTAAGAATAACTTTTTAATAAAAGAAGGGGTTCTTAATGAAGTAATTCCTACTTCATTAACACTGGGATCTAATTTAAATTTTATAATCATTTTCATCTATGTAATAATTGTTCCTTTTATCATATTTATTCTAATTCCTAAAAGCAGTAAGAATAAAGAACTAAAAGATTTAATTGTTAACGATCAAACTAACAAGGAAATTAGTATAGAAGAAGAAGCTAATTTATACAGGTCTAAAAAGAATACTTTTTCTGATAAATTAAACCATAGCAGGCTTCTTCAAAATATAATTTTTATAATGGGAATTTGTTATTTGATATATTATTTTAATTCAAATGGTTTTGATTTAAATCTTAACATAATGATTTTCATTTTCATCATTTTAGGTTTAGTACTGCATCAAACTCCTAAAAGATATGCCATATCAATGAAACGAGCTAGCAACAATGTCTATGGTATCATCTTTCAGTTTCCTTTTTATGCAGGTATAATGGGAATAATGCTTTACACAGGACTTGGTGAATCTTTTTCAAACTGGATAGCATCAAATGCTACTATTTCTAATTTTCCATATTACTCATACTTAATCGGTGGTTTAGTAAATTTCGCTATACCATCAGGAGGAGGTGAGTTTGCTGTAATTGGGCCTAGCATTATTGAAGCTGCCAAACAATTAGCCATCTCACTTCCACCAGAACAGATGACTGAATATATAGCAAGAACAGCCTTGTCAATTGCATATGGGGAATCACTAACTAACCTTCTACAACCATTTTTTCTTTTAATAGTTCTTCCAGTAATGGGCTCTGGAACCAGAATTGAAGCTAGAGATGTGATGGGTTATTTAGCTATCCCATTTTTAATATTATTTATTCTTGAATCACTATTAATCTTGTATATGCCTATATAGTATTAAATACACAACATTCGATTTAGGATGTTTATTATATTAACAGTCTAAAAACAAAATAAAGGATAAAGGATAAAGTTAATTTAGATTCAATATAAAAAAAGGAACCATTACGTTCCCTTTTTTTATTACTTATAAATTTTCTTCATAAAATTTATCTTTGTAATAGCAGTTGCTGTTATAAAACCAGAGAACATCGCGCCTCCAACACCAGCGGATACAATATCTTGACCTGTTAAGTACAGACCTTTAATAGGCGTTTTAGGTCTTAGAAACTTTTGACTAAATCGAGTTGGTGTATGATCAATTCCATACAATTCTCCTTTATTATAATTAACAAAGTTTTTTGTGGTTAATGGACTAGATAATTCATGGCAGTCTATTTTACCTTTTAAATGAGGGAGCTGATTAAAAAGGTGATCCAAAAGTCTATTCGTTATTTTTTCTTTTAAATTATTATAATCATCTCCCCTTTTCATCCATTTTGTCCCTTCCCATTTAGAAAATCTTTCATAAGGAAGTAAAGTAATCACATCAATGGTGCTTTTATTAGGGTACCTAGATTGCCAAGAAGGATCTTTAGATGAAGCAAAGGATATGTAAACAAGTGGAAATTCGGAATCATTATCCTTTAAATAATTTGAAACTGCTGTATCATGGTCAATATCTTTAGGATAAATCCATAGATTAAATTTTGGCAATTTCAAATCTTCAGAAGTTCCGTTTAATCCTATATACAAACAACCATGTGCAACTGATGGTGTAACTTGAGTTAAATTCTTTTCAAAGCCGTGTTTTAATCTTACTTTTTCGTTGATTAATTTTTGATAAGTATGAAACACGCCCGTTCCACTAATAATAAGATCTGAATAGAATTTCTTACCATCATACATAACCACTCCTTTAGCTACATTATCTTCAATAATAATTTGATCAACCTCTGCGTGCACAAGTATAGTTCCTTTAGAAGATTCTATAACCTTGTCTATGGTACTAGCTATTTTAGAAGAACCTCCAATTGGAAAACTTCCTCCATTAAAATAATGTTTAGCTACACTAGCGTGCATAGCAAAACTACTTTGTTTAGGAGGCAAGCCATAATCTCCATATTGACCTGTTAAAACTTTGATTAATTCCTTGTTATCGGTTAAAGAACTTATAACCTGATAAGTAGTTTTACTTGAATATTTTAAATATTTTCTTTTTAAAAAAAACCCTAGAAAAGCACTAATAAAATTAGGAAGAGTTTTTTCTAAATAAAATTTTTTCATGTTCTTGTTACTATCAAAAACAAGATTTATATAGTCTTGAATCGCCTTAGATTCGTTAGGAAAATATTCAATCATTTGTGCTTTAAAATTCTCAACTCCTTTAACAAAGTCATAGGTTTTATCTCCAATGATAATTTTATCGTATACTTCCCCCATATCAGCCCATTCAAGCTGATTGTTTGAAACATAATCGAACATTTTTCTAATTGCTGTATTAGGGTTTTGAACTTCACCTATATAATGAATTCCAACATCCCACTCATAGCCCCTTCTTTTAAAGACATGAGTGAAACCACCAGCTGTATAATGCCTTTCTAATACCATGACTTTCTTTCCTTCTTTAGAAAGTAAGGCAGCGGTTGTTAAACTACCCATTCCAGAACCAATGATTATAGCATCATAATGTTCTTCTAATTCTAATTTCTGTTTATAAGATTGAATCATATTATCTATTAAATGTATAAATTTTAAAATGTATTAAAAAAGTAAACATTACAAAATTATATATTATGAATATGCTTAAATATAATTATATTTAGACCTTAAAAAAAAACAATGAATCTAGTTATTAAAAATCTAACAAAAACATATAGTAACAAAGTTAAAGCAATAGATGATTTGAGTTTAGAAATCGGACAAGGTATGTTTGGTTTACTTGGTCCAAATGGAGCAGGAAAATCTACTTTAATGAGAACTATCGCTACACTCCAATCTCCAGATTCAGGAAGTATAAAGTTCAACGAAATTGACGTAATAAACGACCAGATTTCTCTTAGAAAAATATTAGGATACTTACCCCAATCTTTTGGAGTATATCCTAAAATGTCTGCTGAAGAATTGTTGAATTATTTTGCTCTTTTAAAAGGGATTTCAAATAAAACTGAACGTGATAAACTAGTTAATGAATTACTTGACATAACTAATCTTCAAGATATAAAGAAAAAATATGTTGATGGTTATTCAGGGGGGATGAAACAAAGGTTTGGAATAGCTCAATTGCTTTTAAATAATCCCAAACTAATTATTGTTGATGAACCAACAGCAGGTTTAGACCCTGCTGAAAGACAGAGGTTTTTAAATGTTATAAGAGAAGTTGGAACAAATTGTACTGTAATTTTCTCTACTCATATTGTTGATGATGTTAAAGAATTATGTAACGATATGGCTATATTAAATGGGGGAAGAATTTTAAAACATATTAAACCCTTAGATGCTACTTTAGAAATAAAAAATCAAATATGGACTAAAGTTGTTTCAAGAAAAGAACTAGATCAAGCGGAAGTTGATTTCAATATTTTATCATCCAATTACAACGTTGATAATACCTTAACAATTAGAGTACATTCTGAAAAAAAACCATCAAAGGATTTCAAAAAAGCAGAACCTCAATTAGATGATGTTTATTTCATAGCATTAAAAGAAGACCAAATACAATCAAATAACTCATAAATTATCCTTATCAATGTTTTTTACAATATTTTTTAATGAAATAAAGTATTGGTTTGGAAAACCAGCTTTTTACATATATTCTATAATTTTTCTTTTTATTGCTTTAATGATGTCAGGTGCTTCGGCCGGACTTTTTGATTTTTTAACAGTTACCACTGGATCCTCTAAAATTGTTAATTCTCCACTTGGAATAACACAATTGTTTGGAGCTGTATCAGGACTTCTTATTTTTCTTTATCCCTCAATAATTGGCGTCTCTGTATATAGAGATTACCAGAGTGAAATGCATACTATTTTATACTCCTATCCTTTTACAAAATTAGAGTATTTATTAGCTAAGTTTTTTAGTGGAGTTTTTGTAGTTAATACTATTGTATTGATAATTGCACTTGGAATAGGAACTGGATTTATTCTTCCAGGAACTAATCCAGATATTGTTGGGAGTTTTGATCTAAAATCTTATTCAGATATCTATTTAATTTATATACTTCCAAATATGCTTTTTATTGGAGCCATTGTATTTGGAATTGTCACTTTTACTAGAAATATTTCTGCTGGCTTCATTACAGTTCTTATAATACTAATACTTCAAGGTTTACTGGTCAGTCTATTTGAAGATCCTGATAAAAGATTGTTAGCTGCTATTTTAGATCCTTTTGGAGACTCTGCTATTGGATATTATACCAGATATTGGACTGTGTCAGAGCAAAACGAATTATACCTTCCTATAAAAGAAGTTTTAATCTACAATAGATTGTTGTGGGGCGGCATTGGTATTTTAATATTTGGAACGATTTATAGATTATTTAGTTTTAGTCAAAATGCATTTACTTTCTCTTTTAACAAAAAAGAATCCAAAAGAATAACCAAATCTAATTTTGGAGGAATCATTAAAATTAATCTTCCAAAAGTAAGTTTTGATTTTTCATTTAAAAACCAACTAAAATCACTTTGGAAACTTTCTACAATTGATTTTTTCTTTATTGTAAAAAGCTGGCCATTTATTTGTATTGTCATAGTTGG
>Ga0115002_10009322_pt1 | contig 10743 bp, 8 predicted proteins | sample ArcticOcean_MG_C_8_FD_89576 | JGI IMG/M metagenome (GOLD analysis project Ga0115002, IMG submission 89576) | Marine microbial communities from western Arctic Ocean - ArcticOcean_MG_CB11_86 | ecosystem: Environmental > Aquatic > Marine > Oceanic | place: Arctic Ocean: Canada Basin | collected... | reverse complement strand
GGCTCTTCCGGCTTCGGCTCTTCCGGCTTCGGCTCTTCCGGCTTCGGCTCTTCCGGCTTCGGCTCTTCCGGCTTCGGCTCTTCCGGCTTCGGCTGCTCTGGCTTCGGTTCTTCTGGCTTCGGCTCTTCTGGTGCGGGAGGCGCTTCCTGCAAGTACATGGAATAGGCGACGGCCATGCGAGGAATAGCGGCTGGAGCTCGTGCCATGAGTGCTCCGACGGAGCGGATGGTTTTTTCTGCTCGAGTTAAGTATTCCTTTTTGCCGGTGGCTTTGGCAAGTCGCACGAGGTTTTCAGCAGAGACGGAGATACCGGATGGTTGAGCGCCATCGATTGGGTTCTTCGCTCGTGCCAAGAGCGATTCGTGATCGTCCGAGGTGAAAAAGAAGCCGCCTTCTTTATCGTCCCAAAACAATTCGATTTGTTTGTTCGTAATCTTTTCGGCTTCGTCTAGCCAGCGTTGTTCGCCGGTGGCTCGATGCAGTGCCAAGAGGCCGTCGGCCAAGAATGCGTAGTCGACCAAATAGGCGTTCAGCTTTGCCTTACCTTGGCCGTAGGTTCGCCACAGGCGGCCGTCGTCACCCCGCAGCTTGGTCAGCACGAAGTTTGCCGCCGTTTCAGCAGCCTCGACAAACCGAGGTTCCTCGAGAACCGCACCGGAATCGGCGAGTCCGCGGATCATCAGGCCATTCCAACTGGTGAGGATTTTTGTATCGGTCAGCGGGCGTTTGCGAGTGTCTCTGACTTTCATCAGCTTGGCGCGAAGCGGTTTCATTTCATCGTCTAGCTCGGCGGGAGTGGACCCCATTTTTTTGGCCAGTTCATTTAGCCGCACCGGAAACTGCGGGAAATAAAAGTGTTCCTCAAAGTTGGGAGCTTTGTCGAGTTGATAGACGGCTGCGAATCGCTTGAACTCATCAGGAGTGAGGATCTGTTCGACATCTTCTTTCTTCCAGCGATAGAACTTGCCTTCTTCACCTTCGGACTCCGCATCCAAGGCGGAGTAGAAACCGCCTTCGGGCGAGAGCATTTCTCGCAATACGAACTCATTCATCTCGATCAACACGCGACGATATTCGTCGCTCTTGGTAATCTCGTACCCTTGGCTATAGACGACGGCGAGTTGCCCGTTGTCGTAGAGCATTTTTTCAAAGTGAGGAATGTGCCAAAAGCGATCGACCGTGTAGCGATGAAAGCCACCGCCGAGGTGATCGCGGAGGCCACCTCGAGCCATGTGGTCGAGTGTCGCGGTGGCCATTGCTAGTGCTTTTTCATCCTTCACTTCTTGCTGCTGATAGTTGTGCAGCAGGAAGTAGACGTTAGACGGTTCGGGGAATTTTGGTCGGCGAGGATTTTGAGCGGAGAAGCCAAAGCCGCCGAAGGTCGGGTCGTACTGTTCCTTTAATTCGGCCAACACTTCTTTCAGAACCGTGCCGCTTGGCAATGGCGTATCGAGACCGTACTTCGCAGTCAGTTCTTGTTTGACGAAGCCAACGAGCGCTTCGGCATCTTGCTTTACTTTGTCGCCCGATTCAGTCCAAACTTCGTCGACTCGATTCAATAGAGTCAAGAAACCCGTACCAACTCCGCGATCGCCGTCGCGAGCGGGAAAGTAAGTTCCCCCGAAAAACGGTTTGGCATCGGGGGTCAAGAACATCGACAACGGCCAACCACCACCTCGACCAGATCCGGTCAATTGGTTGTAAACATGCAACGAGGTCATGTAGATGCTATCGATATCGGGCCGCTCTTCCCGATCGACTTTGATACAGACAAAATTCTTGTTCATGAACTTGGCAATTTCGTTGTCCATGAATGATTCGCGTTCCATTACGTGACACCAGTGGCAACTGGAATAACCGATGGAAAGAAAAATGACTTTGTTCTCTTTTTTGGCTTTGGCCAATGCCTCTTCACCCCACGGCAACCAATCCACCGGATTGTTTTTGTGAAGCAATAAATAGGGACTGGTCTCTTCCGCCAATTTGTTCGGTTCGGCGCGAACGTGATGCTCGGGCTCGGGTTTCTTGAGCTCAGGTTCCTTTACGCCATTCTCCTCTACTCCATTTTCGCTTGGATCCTCAGTTGGCCCAGCGACAACGTCCGGTCGTTCACTCGGATCTGGATTGGCACTGGGAACTTGAATCGGCCTGCCTACGACTGGCTGACTAACTTCCTCGGTGCCCGTCGAATCGCCCTTTGTCGTTGGCTCGGGACTTGGAACTTCCGCAGGCGGATTGTTGCTGGACGGATTGTTGCTGGACGGATTGTTGCTGGACGGATCGTTGCTAGGAGGATCGCTGTCGGGCGGATCGTTGGAACAGCCAGGTAAAGTTATCAGTAACAATGCAACAGAAGTTAGCAAGCTAGTTCGAGCTAACGTGGCCAGCGAATTTTTTAAAAGGGCGGGGAGGGTCGACCTCATGGCGTGGTCCTCGGGAAGACAGGGGTGAGCTCAATGGGGAGCCCTGAGGTTACCATATCAACCGAGTGAAGTGTGCTAATTCGCCGGTGGTAGCGCAAAAGTCGAGCGAGCCTGAGAAAGGTAGAAGTGGTTTGCCAGAACGAGTAAGTTGCCAGAACGAGTGGGTTGCAAGAACGAGGTCAGATACAACAGAAAAATCGGCCGTCGGAAGGCAGCAGTAAATTGTTATTGCAAACCCTGCAAGAAGGAATTCAGGTCGTCGTCATCGGTGTTCGACGAGGCCTGGGGCGATTCGGCCTGGGGAGATTCAGCCTGGGGAGATTCGGGAAGAGTTTCCGTTTCTTCTTCGTGGACGATTTCGATATCTTCTTCGGAGTCCATGAGGAGATCGGAGATGGAATCTTCGAGGTCATCGATGGAGTCGCCGGGGTCGACGACTTCTACATCTTCAAATTCGTCGTCGTCGACTTCTTCGACATCCATAAAGTCTGGGTCGTCTACGAAGTCATTGGCACCAGCTGCGTAGTTTGGGTCCTCAAGGGTTGCGTTAGGATCGCCACCACCTGGGGGCATGATACTTACTTGGGCCTCGTACACAGCTCGGAAAGTAACAGTACCGATCGTAAGTAACTCGCCAGAGGGGAGCCCAGCCTCGGTGACTCGTTCATTATTGACGAATGTGCCATTGAGGGAGCCGAGATCGCGGACCATGAGTTGGCCATTAGTCTCGAAGATTTCGCAATGTTGGCGACTGACGAGTGGGTGGGGGAGCGTTAAAGACGCACCGCGCCCGCGCCCAATGATAGTCGGGAGTTTGAGTTGAATCTCCGCGGCTTTGGCGTCGCCACCGACGACGACCAGTTTTGCTTCCATCGGGTTCATGCTCGGAATGCGTGTTTCTTTGGAAAAAATGACCAACTTACAGTGTATCCTGCGGCATGCCCAATGACAACGGCTTAAGAATCCCTCAGACGGGTGCCGAGGGCCTCGAAAATAGCGGACTTCGGGCAACTTGTAACGGTTGGCGGGAATTTGCGTTCAATCGGCTGGGAGCTCAACTTGAAACGGGCTGTGGACGATTCAACACCATCGAGGGCTTGCGTTGAAGCGGTCGAGATTGGTGCATTTGCACTTGCAAGCTGAAATGCTCGACATATAATCCCTAAGATCTTTTGGCTATTTCCAGTGAAATGGCTGTTGATTTAACGCTTTAAGAAGCGGGTGTAGCTCAGCTGGCAGAGCACAACGTTGCCAACGTTGTTGTCGTGGGTTCGAATCCCATCACCCGCTCTTTTTTTATTCTGCATTTTCTCACCCCCCTCACCCCATCGACGATCGATTCTATGACGTCCGACTCCCCCACAGCCGATGCATCCGAACTAGACGAACAAGCCCCAAAACTCGCCCTCGAGATCGATGTGGCCGAGAAAAGTGCTTGTGAGCGTCATATTACCGTGACCATTTCGAAGGACGACATTTCGCGATATCGCGATAAAGCCGTCGCCGAAATGCTGCCGAAGGCCGAAGTTCCCGGCTTCCGGATCGGAAAGGCGCCTCGAAAACTCGTCGAAAACCGCTTTAAAGAGCAGGTCGATAATCAGATCAAGGGTTCGCTGTTAATGGACAGTATGACCCAGGTTACCGAAGAGAACGATTTCTCGGCAATTAGCGAGCCAGATTTCGACTACGACACGATTTCGGTGCCCGATGAAGGGGATATGACATTCGAGTTCGACCTGGAAGTACGTCCAGAATTCGATATGCCACAGTGGGAAGGACTCGACCTCGAGCGTTCCTCACGAGAATACACCGACGAAGACGTCGATGAGCAAATCACGAAATTGCGTAGTCGCCAGGGCCAGTTGGTCCCTTCCGACGAAGCTGCTGGCAAAGATGATTTCGTCATTGCGAATCTCACCTTCTCCAAAGATGGCAAGCAATTGTCTGTTTTGGAAGAAGCACCAGTTCAAGTTCGTTCGCAACTCAGCTTCCGCGACGGAACGATCGAAGGATTTGACGAATTGATCGCAGGCACTAAGGTCGGCGAGAAAAAGACAACGATTGCGAAGATCAGCGACGAAGCTGAAAACGAATCACTTCGCGGCTCGGACATCGACGTCGAAGTCGAACTTCTCGAAGTTAAGACAATGGAATTGCCTGACCTAAATCAGCAATTCCTCGAAAAACTCGGCGGTTTCCGAGATGTTGATGAACTCAAAGAAGTCGTTAAGGAAGAATTGGTCCGCCAGTTCACTTACCACCAAAACAAGCAAATTCGCGACCAAATCACCGCTGAGCTGACTAAGACGGCTAAATGGGATTTGCCGCCAGATTTACTTCGTCGCCAGGCGAGCCGCGAGCTAGAGCGTTCCGTTATGGAGCTGCAAGCCGCTGGGTTTGGAAACGAAGAAATCCGTACTCACGAAAACCAAATCCGCCAAAATAGCATGGCGTCAACTGCTCGCTCACTCAAAGAGCACTTTATTCTGGAACGAATCGCCGAAGATAGAGAAATCGAAGCGTCGCCAGAAGATTACGAAAAAGAAATCCTGATGATTTCGCTCCAACGACACGAATCGCCACGACGTGTTCGTGCTCGAATGGAGAAGAAGGGGCAAATGGATGCTCTACGAAATCAAATTGTCGAGCGGAAAGTGATTGAAGCGATCACGGAAAAAGCAAATTTCACGGATGTAGAATTTGAACCCGAATCTCAGGATACTTCACCACTCAGTCATACGATTGGTGGCGTTGAAGACTCTGCGATTCCCGAGGCAAAGCACGGAGACGCCGAGGATCTCAAGCAGCCAGCAGATCACAGCTAGCGGCCGCTCGAACTTCTTTTTCTTTTGCTGAAAATTCCACATACGGGCCATGGAGGTGGAAATCCACCTAGACGTGCGCTCGTTCCTTGAGAATAATTTGGCATCCCTGTGGAGCGGATCTGCGGGATGGTACTGATGAAGCGCCCAACCTTGGAAGGATCGACTGGAATGAGTTGGAATGGGCCTGGAAAAATCTACGATTCCTACGCACAACAGAGTTATCAACGACAACGTCAGCTTACGCTTGGCGACTTGCTGTTGGAAAACCGCATTGTCTTTTTGCAGGGGCCGATTCACACCGGCAACGCAAATGACTTGGTGATGAAGCTGTTGTACTTACAGAGTGAAAACCGCCGCAAAGACATCCATTTCTACCTCAATTCACCTGGTGGAGATGTTATTGCGACTTTGGCTATCTACGACACGATGCAAATCCTGTCCTGTCCTGTGTCGACCTACTGTGTCGGCGAGGCAGCTAGTGGTGCCGCAGTTCTGCTGGCCGGTGGCGCGAAAGGCAAACGCTTTGCCCTACCGCACTCCAGAGTCATGCTGCATCAACCCTATGGTGGGGCCGGTGGACAAGCTAGTGACTTTGAAATTCACGCTAATGAGATTCTCCGCAATCGGCAAATGCTGAACGAGATCTTGGCGAGTCACACTGGCAAGGACATTGGCGACATCGAAAAAGATACCGAACGCGATTTCTTCATGAGTGCCCCGCAGGCTCAGGAATATGGCTGCGTCGACGAGATCATCAAGAAGCCTCCCGTCGAAGACGTTGTCGAAGATCTGTAATCGCGGACTTGTAATCGCCGCTGGGGAAGACCAGCAATCGCACACCACCGAACACGGAGTATTCGGAAGCCATGGCACCACTACCATTCGTAATCGATAAGGACGGACGTGAAGAGCGGTCGTACGACATTTATAGCCGGCTTTTGAAAGACCGTATTATCTTTCTCGGCGAACAAGTCAACGATCATATGGCCAACGCTATCGTTGCTCAAATGCTCTTTCTCCAGTCCGACGCGCCAAATAAAGATATCCATCTTTATGTTAACTCGCCCGGTGGCAGTGTTACTGCCGGTCTGGCAATCTACGACACGATGCAATTCGTTTCGTGCGATGTCGCCACCTACTGCATCGGGCAAGCTGCCTCGATGGGTGCCGTCCTGCTCACTGCCGGAGCACCTGGCAAACGATTCGCGCTTCCAAACGCCCGAATCATGATCCACCAACCACTCTACGGATACCAAGGTACCGCAGAAGATATTCAGATCCACGCCTACGAGCTAAGACGCATCAAGCAACGGCTCAATGAAATCCTGCTTAACCACACCGGCCATTCGATGGAAAAAATCGAAGCTGATACCGATCGCGATCGGTTCATGAACGCCGAGGAAGCAGCTGAATATAACTTGGTTGACAAAGTAATCACCCGCATGGAATCTGGCGAATCGAGCGAAGAATCCAGCGAGTAAGAAACGAACCAAGTAGTCGACTTAAAAATTTACGACTCGTGAACGCAACTCAAAATACTTTTCCCGACGACGCTCGACCCTTCTAAGTCGTCTGTTGCTGAAACGAAGAATAGAGTACTGTTCCCCCGCATGTGCTCTTACTGGAATAAAAACGACCTGTTCGGCAGCGCTTAACCCGCTCTGCCGAACAGCTATCGTTCCAGACACCACGGCCTCTCCCGCAAGCGGCTCGTGGCAATTGCATTTCAAATTTTATCGATGTATGAACTGCATTGCTTGCGTTTGCGCGAGGTACGATATGTCAAAATATGGTGTCAATCTCACTGTGGTCCTCACATGCCTCAGCCTCTCCCTGCTGAGCGGCTGTCGTGGTGCCTCCCCACAACAACAAAAATATATCGCCATGCTGGACGCCGAAAAGCGCTCGCTGGAAGACATCATCTACCGCCAAGAGGCGGAGTACGAAATGGCGATCAAGCAACTCAAAAAATGCCGCACTGAACGCGATGCCAACAAAATTGACTCCGGCGACAACGGCATGCCCGCTGTTGAAATGCCCGCTGTTGAAATTCCCGCTGTTGAAATTCCAGGTGTCGACATTCCCGGCGTTGATATTCCAGGCGTTGATATTCCAGGCGTTGATATTCCAGGCGTTGAGTCCCCCGGTGGCACTGGCATTCCAAACGTCCAACCAAATCCGATCCCCAACTTTAACCCAGCACCCAATAATCCAGCGCCCAATAACCCAGCACCAGTAAATCCATTATCCAACGACCCCGCGCCGAATCTAGGGCCCTTGCCCGCTCCAGTCGGGCCTCAAACGAACATCCCAGTGGACTCCAAAGTTTCGCATATCGTGATCAATCGTCTGCAGACTCGCGGAATCGAGACGGATCGCCTCAGCGGCGACGATGGGTTGCGAGTGGTCGTGGAGCCAAGGAATCAGGACGAGGTTTATCTTCCGCAATTTGGTCGGATGACGGTGGTCGTTCTCGACCCCCAAAAATCAGGCGCGGAAGCTCGCATAGCTCGCTGGGATTTTGACGCGGCCTCCGTTCGTAAATCTCTCATGGACTCGCGAACGGACAAAGGAATTCAGCTGGAAATGAAATGGCCCAATACTCCGCCAAGTCACAGCCACTTGCGGCTTTATGTACGACTTGAAACGGAAACGGGCGAACGATTTGAAGACGATCGAGAGCTATTTATTCAGCTTGCAGATCGGACGACCCAATGGACGCCCCGTGTTGACGACGCTCGTTATGCCGATTCGGATGCTGACGCGGCACAGTCCCCTCGAGTACGTACTGCGGACTCTTCCGAGTTCCCGCCAACTCATGCTTCACCGCGGACATCGCAACGACCTGCGTGGTCCCCAGATCGCCCGCGCCAATAGCGAGTTGGCAGGAAAATGGGGGCAGGAAGATGGTTCTCCAATTCTTGGTAAAGGAATGTACATACCAATCCACAGTCCGCTAATACAACATGTAGAATTGATTCCCTCCCGTAATTTTCCTGCCCCTATTTTCCTGCCCACATTTCCCTGCGATTACAGGTGAATAGCGACGATTCTTATTCCGCTGAATCCTGCAGAGACGACCCGCTTGCGGCAGTGGTATGTTAAAATAACGTGTTGCCTCGTGAGTCCTACGGCTAAATAGCGTCTCACTTTTACATTACAACAATTAGTCGTTTCCAATTTCGAAACGGTTGGGAGAAGCAAGCAATGACTCATTTTGCTCCGTCTACTCTGTTGCATAAGCTATTCACAACCTCCTCGCTATTCACAACCCTGACGCTAACCGTCTTATTAGCTCTAAGTCCGCTCGTTGAGGCAGGCGAGTACAATCCAGTAATCGACATTGGCGACGCTGGCCCCGCGTGGAAAGAGCTTCCCGGAGTGGACGGCAAGAAGCATGCGTTAGCGGATCTTGAGAAGTACGATGCAGTGGTCGTTGTCTTCACCTGTAACAGCTGTCCGTATGCGGTCGACTACGAAGAGCGGATCATGAAGATCGCTAAGACCTATGCCGCCAAGAACGTGGCGTTGGTGGCAATCAACGTTAACAAAGTTGCAGAAGACAGTCTCGAAAAGATGAAAGAGCGAGCTAAGGCAAAGAAGTTCAACTTTGCGTATCTATACGACGATTCTCAGCAAATTGCGAAAGACTATGGCGCGACTTATACTCCCGAATTCTTCGTGCTCAACAAAGAACGCAAAGTCGCTTACATGGGCGGGCTCGACGACAATTCGGCGGTTGCGAAAGTGAAGAAGACATATCTCGTAGATGCATTGGATGCGGTCTTGGCAGGGAAGACCCCCGAAGTAAAAGAAACAGTTGCGATTGGTTGCCGAGTTCGATTCGAACGTCGTCGTCGCCGCAAGCCTCAATAGTGCGGAGTCGGCTCTCAAAATGTCATTGGAATTAATTGCAACCGCAGCCTTCGGGCTCGAAGCGATCGTAGTACGTGAGCTCCGCGCGTTGGGTTACGAAGCGAAACCGATTCAGCCTGGTCGAATCTTATTCACCGGAGAAGAAGAGGCAATTTGCCAGGCGAATATCTGGCTGCGTTGCGCGGATCGGGTGCTGATCCGAGTCGGGAATTTTGAGGCGACGGATTTTGGTCAGCTCTTCGACCAAACTGCAGATCTTCCGTGGGAGCGCTGGCTGTCTCCTCACGATGCGTTTCCCGTCACCGGCAAGTCGGTGAGTTCGCAGCTTCACAACGTGCCTACCTGCCAGAAAATGGTGAAGAAGGCGATCGTCGAGCGCTTGCGCAAAGCGCACAACGTCGAAGTGTTGGATGAATCGGGTCCGAAGCACAGCGTCGAGGTAAGTGTCCTTAAGGACGAGGTGACGCTTTCGATCGATACGACGGGTGAAGGGCTAACACGCCGGGGCTATCGCAAACTGGTTGGCTCTGCTCCGCTGCGAGAAACGTTAGCGGCGGCGATGATTCAGTTGTCTTTTTGGAAAGAGAGCCGTCCGTTTCTCGATCCGTTTTGTGGGACGGGTACGATTCCGATCGAAGCCGCTATGATCGCGCGCAATCGAGCCCCCGGAATGCACCGAGAGTTTGCCTCGGAACATTGGTGGACGATCTCTTCAGAATTATGGGACAAGACCCGCGAACACGCCCGCGACGTCGAGAAGTCAAAGTTGGAGCGCAAGTTACTCGCTTCCGATATCGACCCTAAATGTATCGATCTCGCTCGTTATCACGCTCGCCAAGCCGGTGTCGAAAACGATATTGAATTCAAGACCCGCGACTTTTTCGAGTTCAAGTCGCGCGAACCATACGGCTGTCTCTTCGCCAACCCACCTTACGGCCATCGCATGGGTGAAGAAGCGGAAGTGCTGGAAATGTATGATCACATGCCCGATGTGTTTAGCGAATTGGAAGAATGGTCCTTTTGGATTCTAACTGCGGAATCAACCTTTGAACGCATCGTCGACCGCGCAGCCGATCGCCGACGCAAACTCTATAACGGACGCATTCAATGTACGCTCTTCCAATTCTACGGCGAGCGACCACCGCGAAAAGACGTAGACGTCGCAGAGTAGAAAGGCAGCTGCACTCCAGATTTAAGACACCCAAGACCGTGGCAGGGCCATCCATCCCATCCATCCTTGGGCATCCTGCTCACGAGGAGTTGATTGAGGTTCATGCCGTGGCATGTCCCTAAGTCAACTCGCGGAGCGAGTCACCTCACCGCTTGCGGGGAGGTCGGAGTCTCAGCTCCGGGTGGGGTTTAGGAATCACGTTTGATGTTCACCTGCACGTCCTTGCGGCCCGCGTTTGAGGGCTCGGGAAACGCGTTTTGATCCCAACCGCGTTGACGCGCCTTTTTGCGATTTGGACTTAAAACCTAGCAGCAACGCCTTTGGCGCAAAGAATCAAAATGCAGAATTCCATCGAATCATAAGGACTTACTGGAATTCGTTTGGGCGAAATACGAGGACAACGGTGCGATTGGCATTGGTCCCTTTTCATGTCGCTTCCAGCGGCTTG
>Ga0115002_10009316_pt1 | contig 10746 bp, 10 predicted proteins | sample ArcticOcean_MG_C_8_FD_89576 | JGI IMG/M metagenome (GOLD analysis project Ga0115002, IMG submission 89576) | Marine microbial communities from western Arctic Ocean - ArcticOcean_MG_CB11_86 | ecosystem: Environmental > Aquatic > Marine > Oceanic | place: Arctic Ocean: Canada Basin | collected... | reverse complement strand
GGTCGATGTCACCGACGAGGCTCGAGTCGCCGCACTGATCGCCTTCGCTCGCACCACCTACGGAGAGCCTCAGGTGCTGGTGAACTGCGCCGGCATACTCCGTCGCACCAGAGTCGAGGCCATCACCAAGTCGGAGTGGGATCTCGTCCTGGACGTCAACCTGAACGGAACTTTTTTGTGTTGTGCAGCGGTGCTGCAGGGTATGCAGCAGCAGGGCTACGGCCGCATTATCAACCTTGCCTCGTCAGCCGGGCGCAGTGTCAGCACGCTAGGTGGGGCCCATTATACCGCTTCGAAGGCGGCAGTGATCGGACTGACGCGGGCGCTGGCGAAAGAGCTTGGGTCACACGGAATAACCGTTAACGCTATCTGCCCGGGTCTCATCGACACCGAGATGGTGCAGGACAACTGCACACCCGAGCGCCAGCAGGAGTACGCGGCTAGCTTTCCTATCAAGCGCCTGGGGACGCCGGCGGAGGTCGCCGACCTGGCGCGCTTTCTCGTTACCGATGGCGCTTACATCACCGGCGCCTGCCTCGATATCAACGGTGGCGACCTGATGGTGTAGCCGCTTGGACTTCAGATCCCCATCTCATGCTTGGCCTCGGCGAATTTCTCCAGGGCGAGTTCAAGATCTTCCCGCGAGTGTGCTGCCGATATCTGGGTGCGAATACGCGCTGTGCCCTGGGGTACCACGGGAAAGAAAAATCCCACGACATAAATTCCTTTTTCCAGCATCAAGGCGGCCATTCTCTGAGCGAGTGCCGCCTCACCGAGCATGATCGGTACAATCGGGTGGGTGCCCGGCTGTATCTCCAGGCCCAGATCCGTCAGGCCCTTGCGGAAGAAGCAGGTGTTGTCCGCCAGTTTAGCGCGCAACTCGGGCGAGTTGGTAATGATCTCGAGAGCCTTAAGCGACGCTGAGACGATACTGGGGGCGAGGCTGTTGGAGAATAGATAGGGTCGCGATCGCTGCCGCAACAACTCGATGATCTCCGCGCGCCCACTGGTGTAGCCGCCACTGGCACCGCCCAGGGCCTTGCCCATGGTGCCGGTAATGATATCGATCCGGTCGGCGACATCGCACAACTCGTGGGTGCCGCGACCATGCTCGCCAACAAAGCCAACCGCATGAGAATCATCGATCATGACCAGTGCGTCATGGGCCTCGGCCAGATCGCATATCGGGCTCAATTCAGCAAAATGGCCGTCCATGGAGAACACCCCATCTGTGGCGATCAACCGAAAGCGCGCCTCCGCCGCCTGCTTCAGCTGGGTCTCCAGATCGAGCATGTCTGAGTGGGCGTAGCGCATCCGGCGAGCCTTGCACAAGCGAATACCATCGATGATGCTGGCGTGGTTAAGTGCATCGCTGATCACTGCGTCCTCGGCACCCAGCAGGGTCTCGAAGAGGCCACCGTTGGCGTCGAAGCAGGAGGTGTAGAGGATGGTGTCTTCTGTTTGCAGAAACTCGGAGATACGGCGCTCGAGTTTCCGGTGTATGTCCTGGGTGCCGCAGATGAAGCGGACGGAGGAGAGGCCGAACCGATAGTGTTGGTAGCTGTCCCTGGCTGCCGCGACGATCTCGGGGTGGTTGGCTAGGCCCAGGTAGTTATTGGCGCAGAAGTTGAGGACATCGCGGCCGTCGGCGGTGGTGATCTGCGCCTGTTGCGGCGTCGTAATGACACGTTCTTCCTTGTAGAGATCGGCTGAGCGCAGCTGTTGTAGCTCTGTATTCAAGTGAGCTCGGAGCGCTTCGTTCATGTGTCTGTCCTTGAGAATTCAGTCATGGCGCCAATTCAGGATCACTTTTCCGGATTCGCCCGAACGCATCACGTCGAACGCCTCTTGATAGTCGTCCCAGCCGAAGTGGTGGGTGATCACGGGTTGTATGTTGAGACCCCCTTGAATCATCACCGTCATCTTGTACCACGTTTCGTACATCTGGCGGCCGTAAATGCCCTTGATGGTCAAGCCGTTGAAGACAACGAGGTTCCAGTCGATGGCGGTGTCGGATTCGGGTATGCCAAGCATGGCGATTTTGCCGCCGTGACACATGGCCGACAGCATGTCATCCAGCGCCTTGGAGGATCCGGACATCTCCAGGCCCACATCAAAGCCTTCCTTCATGCCGAGCTCGCTCGCCACCTCGGCCAGCGATTCGGTGCGTACGTCTACCGTTCGCGTGGCACCCATGCGCTGAGCCAACTGCAGCCGGTAGGGGTTCTTGTCGCTGATGACTACGTGCCGGGCGCCGGCGTGGCGGGCGATGGCCACGGACATCAAACCGATCGGACCAGCTCCCGTAATCAGCACGTCTTCGCCCAGAATATCGAAGGACAGCGCCGAATGCACCGCATTGCCGAGTGGGTCGAAGCAACTGAGCACATCAAGAGGTATGGCGGGATCGCAGTGCCAGACGTTAGTCACTGGAATGCACAGGTAGTCGGCAAAGGCTCCGGGGCGGTTGACGCCTACCCCGCTTGTCTGAGCGCAAAGATGCCGCCTTCCCGCCAGGCAGTTCCTGCAACGACCACAGACCAAGTGTCCCTCTCCTGTAACTGTGTCGCCGACGGAAAAGTCGTGGACATTGCTCCCCATCGCCGTGATGCGGCCGACGAACTCATGGCCTATCACCATTGGCGTCGGGATGGTCTTTCTGGCCCACTCATCCCAGTTGTAAATGTGGACGTCGGTGCCGCAGATGGAGGTCTTGTGGATCTGGATGAGGACGTCGTTGATTCCCGGCTCCGGGATCGCAACGTCCTCTAGCCAGATGCCGGGTTCGGGGTGTTTCTTTACGAGTGCTTTCATCTAGTGAGACATAGCCGGGGGCGCAAGCGATGTCAAGGATGCGCGCCTGGTTTGGGGCACGGCCCAAGCCCTTGGACTTCGCTTGCGACGATCTCGGGTTTGGCCGCCGCTCGGCGATCCCGTACCTTTCTAGCTAACTTCCCAGCCAAGCAAGTACCCCTCCAAGCCCTTACCCATTTTGCATTGATCGATCTCCGTAAGACGGTCTTCATCGAAGAGCGCGCAAATTCTACGACGTCATTTTCGTCGTTCACCACTGAGCAGATTGATGAATTCTCCGGGCGCCTGAAACGAACGCGACCACTCGGGCGTCAACTCTTCAGCAGCAAGCAGTATGTATCGACGAGCACTGGTGTTTTTTCGTTCCATCAACGGGTCCGGGCCGGCGCTAGCCGATGACACAGACAAAAACATCTCAAGATACCCCCTGGCCGGCGCTGACGGCGAGCCCAGGGCTGAGGTCTTGGGAACAGGGACGGCCGGGAGGACGGCCACACGGCAGTTTTCGGCGTCGGCTCATTCTCAGCTTCGTGACCCTGGCGATGTTCGTTGTCGGTGGCAGTGGTTGGTTTCTTTACGAGCGCGCCATAGAGAGCCTCGAGGCTCAACTGAGCAGCCGCCTACTGGCCGAAGCTCAAATGATCGCCAAAGGCCTGCCGCCTGGAATCAACATCATTCGGCGGATATCCAAGGGGTTCCCGTACTATGGTTATTGGATTAGCTGGCTGCGTGACTCCGAGCAGATGATTGGCGCTCAAAGAATCTATGTGTTTGATAAGGAGTGCCTCAGTCTCCTGGACACGGAGGCCAATATCCCTCTCGGTAGGGAGTATTCGGTCCTCAAGTACCGCGACGTAGACGAGGTCAAGGACGTCTGGGAGGGTCGCGCCAGCCACACCATGGGGCGTGTCGACGAAGCCGGCGTCTACACGATGACCGGGTATGCCCCCCTGTTGAATAAGGGGGTGGTCGTCGCTGGAGTCGGCGTCGAGATCGGCAGTGGCTTCATGGATGCCATCCACGGTTTCAAGCGGTCGGTGTTCTTCCTCGCCGTGCTGAGCGCCTTGCTGACGCTCATCCTCGGCCTCGGCATGGCCCGCCAGGTGACGCGTCCAATCAAACGACTGGTGACCGCGGCTCAGGAAATTGGCCGCGGCAACCTGGAGCAGGCGGTCGATACCAGTGCCAGCGACGAGATCGGCTATCTCAGTGTCACCATGGAGGAGATGCGCCAGAAGCTGCTGGCTCGTGAGCGTCAGCTGCGGCAGATGCTCGCCGGAGTGGCTCACGAAATCCGCAATCCTCTCGGTGGTATCGAGATTTACGCCGGCCTCATTGCCGATGACCTACCGGACGGGGATGAGCGCAAGTGGCACATCCTCAAGGTGATCGGCGAAGTGCGCACATTGAACGAGGTCATCGCCGAGTTTCTCGAGTTTGCACGCCCCGTGCCCTCCGTCCCCTCCATGGTCCAGGTTGCTGGTTTGGTTGAGGACGCAGCCTTTCTGCTCAATCCTGAGATGGAGCTGGCCGGTGTCGAATACCGTGCGGAGATTTCGGCCGACCTACGGGTGTTCGCCGATGGCGAGCAGATCAAGCGGGCGCTGATAAACTTGATGAAGAATGCCCTGCAGGCGATGCGGGCAGGCGGTACTCTGAGCGTTACGGCCCGAGTCGTCGGCAGCGAAATCGAGATCAAGGTGACTGACACGGGTCCCGGAATGTCACGGGAAGTCATGGAACGGCTCTTCGAACCATTCTTTACCACCCGTGAGCAGGGTTCGGGGCTGGGATTAGCGATCGTACAGCAGGCGTTGGAGAAAAACAGGGGACGAGTCGAACTGGAGAGCCTGGAGGGTCAGGGGACGTCGGCAAAATTGTACCTGCCGGCCAAGGGGGAGCTGGTTGATTTTGACTCTACCGGGCAGGGGACTATGGGTGGTCAAGCATGAGTCGAATCCTGATCGTCGACGACAATGAGACCATGCGATCCGGGATCGCGTTAGTGGTCGAGCGCATGGGCCACGCGGCGGCGGCGGCGGCCAGCGGCGCTGAGGGGCTCACGCTTCTGAAAGAGCACGAGTTCGATCTCGTGGTTACCGATTATCGGATGGAGGAGATGGATGGTCTGGCCGTGCTCGAAGCGGTAAAAAAGGATCATGCTGATATAGACGTCATGCTGATCACGGCGCACGGGACCATCGAGATCGCCGTCGAGGCGATGAAACGCGGGGCAGCCGATTTTATCACCAAACCCTTCCCGCCGGATGCCTTGAGGTTGAAGATCGATCGCCTGCTCAAGCACCGCGACGATCGACGCGAGCGCCTGCGCCTCGGTGAGGAGAATAGCTACCTGAGGGAGGAGATCAGCGATCGCTATGGGGAGATAGTCGGGAAGTCGGACAAGATCAGGGAGATCCTCGAGCTCACCAAGAGGGTCGGCGGCGCCGATTCCTCCGTCCTCCTCTACGGCGAAAGTGGAACGGGCAAGGAGTTGGTCGCCCGCGCGATCCACAATACCAGTAACCGCTCTGGAGGACCGTTCGTCAAAGTGAATTGTGGAGCGTTGCCGAGAGAGCTTGTGGAGAGTGAGCTGTTCGGGCATGAAAAAGGATCGTTCAGTGGGGCGGTGCGGCTAAAAAAGGGTAAATTTGAGCTCGCCGAGGGTGGCAGCATTTTTCTTGATGAAATCGGCGATATTCCCCTCGACACCCAGGTGAAGCTGTTGCGGGTATTGCAGGAGAAAGAGTTCGATCGGGTTGGTGGCGAACGTACGCTGTCGGCGGACGTTCGGGTTGTCGCTGCCACCAACAGACCATTGAAGGAGATGGTCGCGGCCGGCACCTTCCGGGAGGACCTCTACTATCGCCTTGAAGTCATCCCGCTCTTACTGCCACCACTGCGGGAGCGCAAAGAGGACATACCGCTGTTGGCCCAGCATTTCCTCATTAAAAAATGTCGGGAAATGAATCTACCCCTCAGGCGTCTGACAGATGACGCCATCGCGCTGCTGGCCAAATATCCATGGCCCGGAAACGTCAGAGAGCTGGAAAACGTGATCGAGCGTACCGTTGTCCTGGGGGATGGGATAACGATTGGCGTAGGCGACTTGCCGCTGGGTGCCGCAGACGACGGCGGCGAAGACGAGCAGGTTCGGCTCGACGACAGCAGCGGCGAGGTACTGCTCAATGAACGACTGGAAAGGTTGGAGAAAAAGCTGATAACAGAGGCCATGGGAAAGGCCCATGGGGTCAAAACAAGAGCGGCCGAGTTCCTCGGTATCAAGACCAGTGCTCTCTACTACAAACTCGACAAATACGGAGTAGAATAGGATAGAAAAAGTGCGAACAACCCGAAGATCGAAAGTCCTGCGTACCCTGGTGTTTGCAGGAGTAACATCGTCAGCCGCATACAGTCAGATCCTCGACCTGGATTCACTCAAGTCGGTGCAACGGGGATTTCGCGAGGCCAAGGGAGACCTGATGGAGCCGCAGATCCGTAAAGAGGCTCTCGCCGACAGTCTCTCCAGAGCCATCGCCCTGCACCGGAAGAATTCGGCTTCAGGAGAGTTAAACGAAACACTCATCCGTCTGGATGCGAACTGCCGAGCGTTGGACGAAAGCAGTCAGCAACGAGAGCGGCTCGAGTTGGAGGAAGCAAAACTGCAGCCGCTGTTGCGGGCGGCTTATGATTGGGAGATCAGCAGCCTGTTTGCTGCGTTGAGAGATGCGCATGACGAGGGATTGCTGCTACAGCTGAACATATTCCAGGAAGAGCGTAAAGCACTCGGGGATGAGATCGTCGACTCGCCAATACGCTTTGCAGAGGATCTGGCCCTATCCGACGCTGACGGTCCAGATGAGATAGAACAGAAAATCGAACTGCTTGAGGGGATGGCCAATCGCCACGAACGGAAGGCACAGGAGATTGCCAAACGCTTGAGCACGCTGGAGGAAGAGAGCAGGCTTGCCCGCATCATTTCGCTGCCGACTCGGGTGTCCTCACGGCGTGAGGCCACAGTTCCTCTGGCGCACCAGTTGACCAGCCAGGGAGGCGCGACAAGCTCGCTTTTACCTGAGGTGGCCCTTCTTCAGGAGCGCCATACCCCAAATTCGGCCGCCGTGGCGCTGGCATCGATCCCGCGTATGGCACCGACCGCGCGTGTGCGGAAGGGAAGTTTCACGCAAGATCTGCAGATTGAAAGGCTGAAAGTCAAGCAGCGCGAGCTACTACAAATCCAGACGGTCGTGCAGGGGCAAATAGCAACCTTTCGCCTGCGCCTGGAGCAGCTCCTTGAAGACAGCAGCGAATGAGTCTCAGATCTTTGGCACAAGCGTTATACAGGTTACCTCCGAGGGCGCGTTAACACGCACGGGTGGTCCCCAGTACCCAGTGCCACGCGAGACGTAGATCCAGGAGGAATCGCCGACCTCATGCAAGCCGGCGAGGAATGGCTGCTGCAGCGGCACGATGAAATTCCACGGGATGAGCTGACCGCCGTGGGTATGACCGCACAACATCAGGTCGAATCCCGCTTTTAGCGCCGCAGTGAGGCTGCGAGGTTGGTGAGCCAGCAGAATCCGCGGGGCATCTGCTGGCGTTTCACTGACGGCTGCCTCTGGGTCATGCCAGTGTTTGGCAAGTGACCCTGGCAGCGCCTCCTTCACCGCTGTGTAGTCGGTGACCCCGGCAACGACAAGCCTCCCATCACCATGCTCGATGAGGCGATTTTCATTGAGTAGAACATCCATGCCCAAGCGCCGAGCTTCCGCGACCCACTCCGTGACCCCTGAATAGTAATCGTGGTTGCCGGTCACGAAGAAGCTCCCATGTCTCGAGCGCAACTCCCCTAACGGCGCGACGTGAGGCCGCAACTGCTCGACCGGTCCGTCGGCGAGATCACCGACAACGGCGACCAGGTCCGGCTGCAGTTCATTCACGGTTTCGACGACCGCCGCTACAAACTTCTCCTTGATCGTCGGACCGACGTGGATGTCGCAGATCTGCACAATTCGGAAGCCGTGCAACGCAGGATCCAAATTGCGGATAGGGACCGTAACCTCGACAACTCGCGGCCGGCGCCGCGCCTGGTACATTCCCAATCCAGTGGTAATAGTAGAAATGATAACAATTCCCAGATTCGTCGCCTGTAGTACAAAGACTACTTTCTCGGAGTCGAGGTTCGCCGTCAGTGGGTGAGCGAATAGCTTGGAGGCGCCCAGGAACAGCAGCCAGCCAAGGTCACGCAAGACGAGCAAGGGGAAGGTCAAGGCTACCCACGCCAAACTTGTGTAGGCCACCCAGGCGACGAGGTCTGCGAGACCCGGCTTTAGCTTGGAGTCGCGCAGTACCATGTGGTAGATGTGAGTCATGGAAGCCAGGACGAACAGCGCAGCCCAGGCAGCGATCGCCGCCAAATCGGTTAGTTGCGCCGGTCCAATTAGCCGCCATCCGCAGTACCCGAATACGGTTCCGAAAATGACAACGGAAATCAGCAGGAACAGCAAGGAGTTTGTTGGGTGTTAAAGAGGGTAAGGAAGCACTTATAGCTTGACGGTCACAACGCCCAGTCCATATAGCTCAGACAGTTTAGACTGATCAAGCTGATCGGGCAAAAAGGCTCCGATCGCAAGAAAGCTCGGATCGAGCAACGACATTTCTGTTCAGAGGAGGTTTGACGATGAAGTATTTGAGGTGCCTGACAGTGTTGGCTGGACTCGGCCTGAGCGCAGGGGCAAACGATGTTGCTGCTGACGAGGATGAACAGCTGCGTCGGATAGAGGTTTTCGGCACCGGCTCGGTAGCCAGTAAGCCGGATCTGGCCCTGGCAAGTCTGGGGGTGCAGACATTTGCCAAGACAGTGCAACAGGCAGTGGCCGCCAATAACACTGCCGCCGAGGCGGTCCTCGCCGCATTGGGCCATGCTGGAATTGATCCACATCGAATTTCGACGTCGTCGTTCAATGTCTCTGAGCAGAGGGATCACAGCCGCGAGAACCGGGACCTCATCGTCGGTTACCGAGCGAGCAACATGGTGACCGTTGCCATCGTCGACCTCGATCGCGTCGGTGTTATCCTGCAGGAGGCGATCGACGCCGGAGCCAACAACATATCCAATCTGCGTTTCACGCTGGAAGACCCGGGACCGGTGAAGCGGCAGGCGCGCATCAATGCGGTGACCGACGCCCGCCAACGGGCGCAGACGCTGGCCACTGCGGCCAACGTCGAGCTGGGAAAGGTCGCCATCATACGTGAGACCTCCGGGCATACACCCGTTTACAAAGATCGGCGTATGAGGCTCGAATCAGTGAGTGCTCAGTCGGTGCCCATACAGGTTGATGAGCTCGAAGTGACCGTACAGATCGAGATGGTCTTCTACATTGAATGAGGCCTACACTTCTCGCCGAGGTTGCAGGAAGTAACCTGTCGGTGGGGAGGGGCGGTGTCGTGATCGCTTTACCAGCTTGGACAAGTGCCCATCTGCTGGTGCTTCTGTTGACGGCTGATATCGTTGATGCGGATTCCTTTTTCGCCAAAGTTAATGCAGGCGAAATTCTGCCGGCCGACGTTCGTGCTGGTCAGATCCACCGTCTCTTTGAGGAGGTTTTCTTTGGTGACCGTGTTGACGATGACGACGTCGTAAAGGGCGTCGATGAGCTTACGCCGCTGAATGCGCCGTTCGTTGGTTTGGTACTTCTGCGCGTAGGTCTTGATCACTGACCTGCCCCCCTATAATGTTCCCAGTCCTAAAGTTAGGATATGGGACGTAGAAAGGGGGCCTTATGGCCAGGAAACGGTACACGGCTGAACAGATTATCGGCCATCTCCGACAGGCGGAGATCCTGATATCTGAGGGCAAGACGATCATCGAGGCTGCCCGTCATCTCGGTGTTAGCGAACAGACCTACTATCGCTGGCGTAAGGAATACGGCGGCATGGAAGTTGCCCAAGTCCATCGTTTGAAAGCGCTGGAACAGGAGAATGGCCGCCTGAAGCGTCTGGTGGCTGACCAGGCCCTGGACAACTTGATATTGAAGGAAGCCGCCCAGGGAAACTTCTAAGCCCGACGCGGCGCAGGGAGGCGATCGGGCATGTGCGTGAGACCCTGGCAGTCTCGGAGCGTCGGGCGTGTCGTGTGCTGGGACAGGTCAGGCGCACGCAGCGATACACGCCCAGGATGGCAGATGATGAGGTCCTCCTGACCACTAGCATCGTCTCTCTGGCAAGGCATTATGGGTGGTATGGTTACCGCAGGATCACGGCGATGCTCAGAGCTGACGGCTGGGGGGTGAATCACAAGCGTGTGGAGCGGATTTGGCGTCAGGAGGGGCTAAAGGTGCCCACCAAGCAGCCGAAGCGTGGGAGATTGTGGCTCAACGATGGTTCCTGTATCAGGCTGCGGCCTGAGCACCGCAACCACGTCTGGGCCGATGATTTCGTGTTCGACCGAACGCGTGAGGGGCGGCCTCTAAAGCTTCTGAATGTAGTCGATGAGTTCACTCGCGAGTGTCTGACGATCGAAGTCGCTCTAAAGCAAAACTCAAGAGACGTTTTACGAACGTTGGCCGGGCTGATGCTGAGGCACGGCATCCCGAAACACATCAGATCGGATAACGGGCCCGAGTTCGTGGCCAAAGCCGTTCGGGACTGGCTCTCGAGGCTCGATGTCGGAACCTTATTTATCGAACTGGGCAGTCCTTGGGAGAACGGTTACGTCGAAAGCTTCAATGGTAAGCTCAGAGATGAACTACTTAACGGGGAGATTTTCACGACGTTGGAGGAGGCAAAGGTGTTGACGGAGGTCTGGCGCCGGGAATATAATCAGGTCCGACCACACAGTTCGCTCGGCTATAAACCACCGGCGCCTGAAGCGGCGCCAGGACCGCTCATCGAAGCCACATCCTAACTCTGGATGTGGACACATAGGTGGGG
>Ga0115002_10009314_pt1 | contig 10748 bp, 10 predicted proteins | sample ArcticOcean_MG_C_8_FD_89576 | JGI IMG/M metagenome (GOLD analysis project Ga0115002, IMG submission 89576) | Marine microbial communities from western Arctic Ocean - ArcticOcean_MG_CB11_86 | ecosystem: Environmental > Aquatic > Marine > Oceanic | place: Arctic Ocean: Canada Basin | collected... | reverse complement strand
TCACTTTCACTTTCACTTTCACTTTCACTTTCAATTTTTTCTTCAGTTTGGGATTTATATTTACAAATGAATTCAATTATAAATTTACTACCTACATTTTGTTCACTTTCACAATATACTTTACCATTATGACCATCTTCTATAAATCTTTTAACAAGACTTAATCCTAAACCACTTCCACCAGAATCTAGTGATTTACCACTTCTTAATTGTGTAAATGGTTTAAATAATGTTTTTAGTTCTTCTTTATTCAATCCAATTCCAGTATCTTTAACCATTATTTTATTAAAAATTTTATTTTCTGATCTTTTTTCTTGAAATATATTAATTTTAATATTACCATTATTTGGTGTAAATTTCGCAGCATTACTCAGAAAATTTACAATAGATTGTGTTATACGAATTTTATCTAAATATAACATTTTTTCAATACATTTTATATTTGATTCTAATTTAATATTTTTTTTTTTACATTTATGTTTAATTTGTGATAAACATCTTTTAACTATTTCTTCAATATTATTAAAATCATATGTATATTCAAATTTACTATTTTCTATTTTATTTAAATTTAGTGTATCATTTAAAATTTGTAAAATATTGTTATTAGCATGAGTAATATCTTTAAGTAATTCAAGTTTATGTTTTACTGAATCTTCTCTTGTAGTTATAATTTTATTTAAGACTGGGTAGTCTTTTTTTAAATTTGATTTTTGAATTAATGATTTTAATTTTATTGGTATTTTTGTAATAATATGTTCTAAATTTTCAGTTCCAAGAATAGATGCTTGTAACCATCCTCTTACTTCATGAAATATATATCTAAGAAATTCAGTTTTATGCTGATTAAACTTTTTTTCTATTTCTACTTTTATTTTTTCATCTTTATAATTTTTATAATATTTTTCAAGTTGTGTAATATCTTGTCCAACACCTAATATACCAGTAATTTTATTACTTAAATTTCTCCTTGGATTAGCATTCAATAAAATATTTAAAATAATTCCTTTTTTAGTTTTTAATTTACATTTATAAGAATCAGTTGATTTTCCTTTTAATAATGTATTGTTTAGAATTTTTTTAATATTTTCTTTTTCTTCTTCTAAAATATATTCTTGAATAATATGTTTTCCTAAGACTTCTTTTTTAGAATATCCAGATAATTCAGCAATTTTATTATTCCAAACATTAATATTTAGATTTACATCAGTTCCAATAATAGGAGCATTTGCTGTTTCAATTAATTGTTCATATTCTAATTTAGAAGTATAAGCTTCTGTATTATCAGTAATACAACCATACCATTTTACAATTTTATGAATTCCATTATAACCTATCAAATAAGGTTTTGAATGACAATTTATAAATTTTATACTATCTTCTACTTTTATCAAACCCTCCCAATTCAAAATTTCAAGTGTTTTATAAGAATGAGTAATACTATCAATAAAAGATTGAACATATTCTTTTTTAATTTTAGATATACTTAATTGAGACATTTTTGTCATTTGGTCATAATTTAAATTATAAATAGAATTAGAAGCTTCAGATACATATTCAAAACAACAATCATTTATATTTTCACTGTATTTAGTAAATATATAAGCCATAGAATTCATATTTTTTAAGATTTTATCTTTTTCTATATTTAGAAAATCAATATCTAAATTTTGTGTTGTTAATTTTTTAAATTCGTGTTCTAATCTGTTATATTTATGAATTAATATAATGTGGTCTTTATTATCAATATGTAATTTATTTGGCAACTGATCTTTTAATTTATTATATTTATCTAATAAAAGAGCATAATTTTTATTATAAAAGAGATTTTGTGTTGTTAATTTATTATATTTATCTAATAACAAAGTATATTCATTTTTATAGTTAATTGTTTCAGGTTGTATTTTTTGTGTTTTTTTTAAAAAATTCATTAAACTTTATTTAAATAAATGATAAATTTTAAATCAAATTTTTTTGAATTACACTTTTTTAATATTAAATTTTAAAACATTTACTTTAAGTATGCATATTTTTTGCATAATTAATATGCAAAAAATTATTTAAGAAATAAATATTTAAAAACATTTTTAATTTTAAAACATATTTATTTTAATTATGCATATTTTTGCATAATTAATATGTCAAAAATTATTTAAAGAAATAAATATTAATAAATATAAATGAAAAAAAAAGAATACATATGTAATATTTGTGGTTATAAAACAAATAGAAAGAGTAGTTATGATAATCATAAAAAAAGAAAATATTCTTGTAAAGTTGTAAATAATAATGAAAGTGTGAATAATAATTTAGTAAATAATAGAGAAAAAGAATTAGAGAAATTACTTGAAGAATATAAGCATAAATTAAAATTGTGTGAATTAAAATTAGAACATAATGAAACTAAATTAGAAAAAAAAACACAAATAATAGAAGGTAATATTGAATCTATGAAAGAATTAATTACAACAAATAAAAATTTATCAGTTGAAAGTAAAAATTTAAGAGAATCAATAAAAATAAATATGACAATGCATAATTATTTTATTGTTAATTCATTTGGTAAAGAAGATTTTACTTATATAGATATGACAAAATTACTAAATGATTATAAATCTTTAGCTCATATGGTTGCTAAACAGATTCAATTAAAACATTTTTCAAAACATAAAAAAAATCATAATTTAGTGTTAATGAGAACTATTGCTAAAACATATAATGAAGATGGAATTTGGGAACCAAAAGATAATGTAAAATTATTTATTGTTAATGAATTAATTAAAAAAGGAATTGTAAATATTGATGATTATAAGAAACAAAAAAATATTATTTTTGAAAAAAATAAAGAGAAAAAATATAAAAAAGATAAAAAATACCTTTCTAAAAATATACCTTTACCTTGTATGTTTAATCCTAAAGAAGCAACAAAACGTTTAAAAGAAATACAAGAACAAAGAACAATAGATACTGACCCAAAAGATGTTATGTGGGATAGTATAGAACAAAAATATAAAAAAGAAATTAAAACAGCAACAAAACAATTAGATATTAAAAATAATTTAAAACAAGCAGTATTAAAAAAAGAAATAAAAGCAAGTATGGTAACTTATAAAAATTATGCAACTTAAAAATAAAATATCAAGATTTTTAGATGAATTCTCAATTTTAAAGTTTATTAAAACGTTAGCATAAATTACATAATCGCATAATCGCATAATCGCATTAATTTATTATGCATCTTAAAGTAAAATGTCAAGATTTTTATAAAGATTTAATTTATATTGATTTACTTTTAAATAAGTTTATTAAAAAGTTTATTTAAGTTGCATAAATTACATAATCGCATAATTTATTATGCATCTTAAAGTAAAATGTCAAGATTTTTATAAAGATTTAATTTATATTGATTTACTTTTAAATAAGTTTATTAAAAATTTAATATTTCTTAAATAAATATATATATAATGGCTTCATTACAATTAAAAAAGTTTAATATGGATATGTTAAGTGATGATAGTGTTGTTGTAGCTATTGGTAAAAGAAGAACTGGTAAATCTGTATTAGTTAAAGATATTTTATATCATAAAAAATCAATACCAATTGGTAATGTTATATCAGCAACAGAACAAGCAAATAGTTTTTTTTCTTATATGATACCAAGTATTTTTATTCATGATGATTGGGACCCATCAATAGTTGAAAATCTGTTAAAAAGACAAAAATTAGTAATTAGAAAAATGAAACGTGAATTATCTCATAAAGGTTCAACTAATATTGACCCAAGAGCTTTTTTAATATTGGATGATTGTTTATATGATAAAACTTGGTCAAAAGCAAAATGTATTAGAGCTTGTTTTATGAATGGTCGTCATTATAAATTATTATTCATTATAACTATGCAGTATGCTCTTGGAGTTCCACCTCATTTAAGAACTAATATTGATTTTATATTTATTTTCCGTGAAACATATATAAGTAATAGAAAAAGACTTTATGACCATTATTGTGGAATGTTTCCTAATTTAGATACATTTTGTCAAGTAATGGACCAATGTACTGAAAATTTTGAATGTTTAGTAATAAATAATAATGCTAATTCAAATAAATTAACAGACCAAGTTTTTTGGTATAAAGCCAAATTACATAAAAATAGTTTTAAAGTAGGTGCTCCTTGTTTTTGGAAACACCATAAACAAAATTTTCTACATTCAGATGATGAAGAAGAAGAAGATAAAGAGCAATTTACAAAAGTTACAAGAAAAAAACATCCAATTATTCATGTAAAAAAAAGTTATTAAAAATCAGGTGTTCCAGTTCTTATTAGTTCATTCATTGCATTTTTTACACCTCCAAAATAATCATTTGCTATTAATACAAATAATATAATAAGTAAAATTGAAGTACAATTTATTATAGTTTCTTTATTATCTAAATTTCTTTTTTTAATTACTGATTTTATATATTGAATTAAATAAAAACCTACTGCGCCTAAAATAGACAAAGTTATAAAAAAATTTATATTCATTTTATATCTTTATCAAAGAAAATAAATTATAAAAAATAACATTAAAATTATTAAATAATTAAATAATTAAATTTAAATTTTCATATATTTTTTTATGTTCATCTTTTTCTAAAAGCACATCTTTTACATTTTCTTCCACAATTGTATCAATATTTTGCTCTTCATCACTATTTAAATCATAAGTTTCATTTTTATTTTTATATGTAATTTTTATTATTTTTTTATCTTCCAGTTGTTCATTTTCTAATTTTTCCTTTTCTAACTTATCTTTTTCTAACTTATCTTTTTCTAACTTATCTTTTTCTAATTTTTCCTTTTCTAACTTTTCTTTTTCTAATTTTTCAATTTCTAATTTTTCACTTTCTAACCTTTCTAATCTATATCTATCTCTTCTTTCTTTTTCTTTTTCTAATTTTTCCTTTTCTAACTTATCTTTTTCTAATTTTTCACTTTCTAACTTTTCACTTTCTAACCTTTCTAATCTTTTTCTATCTCTTCTTTCATTTTCTAATTTTTCCTTTTCTAACTTATCTTTTTCTAATTTTTCCTTTTCTAACTTATCTTTTTCTAATTTTTCACTTTCTAACTTATCTTTTTCTATTTTATATTCTTCTTCATTTAGACTAAAATGAGAATAATTATCATCATCTATATTTTTTATTTCATTTTTAACTACATTTCTTAAAATATTTTTTTGTTCACTATTCATATTTAATTTGTTAATTGTTTTAGAACCAGCATTTATATATTCTTTTAAAATATTATTAACAGGCATCATTTTTCGGATAGCCTCATATATTGATTTACCAATAAGTTCTTCACTATCTCTTAAATTTCTTTGAATATTAAATAAATCAATATCAACATCATAATATAGGAATGGATTTTTCCAAAAAGCTCTAGCACATTCAATAAAACATTTATGTAAAAATAAATTACCAGATGGTATTTTTAAATTAATTTTTCGCCCTTTTTTATTATCTAATTTAATAGATGATAATATTTTAGTTTGTGCTATAAAAACAGCACTAATTAATTCTTCCAAAAAATCACAATCTGATATTTTTTTCAAATTTTTATATTCTTGTTCAATAAACACTTTATTCCATTTAGGAATATTACTTAGAAGATTTTGAAATATAAATAATATTCCCCTACTGTTGTTATTTTCATCATTTATATTTTTAGCTTTTTCATACATATTTTTAATTTTCATATATATAGTTGGAGTAAAAATTGAAATTAACTGTTTAGTATATTCTTTTTTAGCATCTACCAATACATTTATATTATTCATTTATAAATTATTAAAAATATTTTAAAAAAATAAAACGCAATATAAAAATATATTTAAGAAAATAAATAAAGAAATACTTTATGAATATTAATTCTATACAAAACTTGTTAAATAATAATCAAATACAAATTAAAAATTTAATAAAACATATTAATATTTTAAACAACAAAGTAAATTTACTAGAAAATAATATTATTAAAATTAATAAAACTTTAAATAAAGAATTAAGTAAAAAATGTGAAAAATGTGAAAAATGTGAAAATGATATAAATACAAAAGATGAAAAGGACAACAAAAATGAAAAAGATGATAATTTAAATAAATTATTAAATTTAAAAGAGAAAAAAGTTAATATTTGTTTAAACATTATGAAAACTAAATTGTCAAAAAGATTAAGTAAAGACCTACTTAGTAATTGAATCTTTTCAATCTTTTCAATCTTTTAATATATTATATAATATATTTATATTTAAATGTTCTTTATTTAAATATACTTTTCTGGAAAGTTCCTGTACTTTATTTTGTAGAATAATTTTGTTATTAATAAGAAAACAAATATTTATTATACTATCAATTAATTGAACTATATTTTTATGAATATATTCATTAATTGATTTTTTAATATTTTTAGTATTATTAATAAAATTTTTAAAATTAATATTAATTTTTTTTTTATAAAAAATATTTAGTATATTTATTTTTAATTCATTATTTGATTTTAAAATTGTTTTGTTTAATTTAGAATTTAAAATAATACTAGTAGCTTCTGTTAAAATAGAAAATGATACTAAATAAGAAATAGTTTCACCAAATATATTATGAATACAAAAAGTATTATTATCATTCTTAAATTTGTTTAATAATTTTGGAAAATTAAAACTTGTTTTAATAGCAATAATAAAAAATAAGATAGAAATGGATAAATCAATTCTTTCAAATGTTTCATCTAAAAGTATAAATGGTATGTAAGAACATAAATAATCAAAATCATTTAATACATTTATAGAATATTTTATAGCTGTAATTAGTCTTTTACACTTATTTAAATTATCATATTTCGTAAGGTATTTATTTATGTTTAAATTAATTAAATTTTTAAAATTTTCTAAATTTTCTAATTTTTCTAATTTTTTCATTAATAAATATTAATATTTTAATAGTTTGATTGAACCCTATTTGTTAAATAATGAATTATTTCATTAAACGTAGAATTCCAAATTTTTAACTCTAAACAAATATTTTTAAAAATTAAAATACTTTTTTTAAAAATTCGTAAAGTTTCTTTTTTACCATGTTGAATTACCATATTTGTTGAAACCTCTGTGTTTTTTTTTGAATCTTGTTGAATATCATCAAAATCATCACTTATTTGAAAAGCTAGTCCAAACATACGAACACATTTTTTTAATTTTTCAACATCTTTAATATTTCCACCTGATAATAAAAAAGAACTTAAAAAAGCAATTTCATAAAATGTAGTAGTTTTTAAAAAAATAAGTTCTTTAAAATTTTTTTTGCTTTTTAATGAATCTTTTGATTTTTGAACAAAAGAATTAATATTACATGTATCTAAAAATTGACCTGAAGCTGCTCCTAATATTCCTAAATTTTTATTAATATTTTTTTAAATAAGAATGGTAATATTATCAATATATTCTTCAGGATAAACCTTATTTTTTTTTATTATATTTATATTTTCAATTAATAAACGAATAGTTTCTTTTAATAAAAAATCTACTATAATATGACAAATAGGAACACCATATTTATGATGCAATGTTTTTTGTCCTCTTCTAAACAAATCATTATCCATGTAAGGTAAATCATCAATAATTAAACTACAAGTATGATAAATTTCAATTATTAAATATAAATTATCAAGAATTATATTTTTGTTAAAATTTTTATTATTATTATCAACAATTAATTTAGCAATTACAGGTCTTAATCTTTTACCATTATTGAAAGCATGATTCAGTAATTCTTTTAAAGTTTTATCTTCAAATTTTAATATAAAGTTTTTTAAACAGTTATTTATATAATCTTTTTCTTTATTATAATTATCCATTTCTTTCTTTTTCTTAATTTAATTTATTTTTAATAAATAAATTGAACATAACAAATAAAAATTTGATTTTAATTTAATTATTTTTTTTTGATTTTGTAATTATGTCAACAACAACAACAACAACACCAACAAAAATCAAAATTATAAAATACCCACATGTAAATTCAGATAAATTTCAAGAATTTTTAAATGATGAGAAAAAATTATTATTAGAACATATAATAAAAAATTTATCTGAGACTTATTGGATTGATAAAGATAAATTAGAAAGTATAAAAAGAAAATTGGGAATGAATAATAAAAAGATAGAAATAAAAGATTATCAATTACCAGAATTAAAAAAATTAATGACACAACATAATTTAAGCAAAATGGGTAAAAAAAAAGTATTATTAAAAAGATATGATAGATTTCTAAATAAAAATTTATTAGATACAGATTTAAAAAAAAAAAGAGGAAGAAAAAGAACTAAAAATATAAAAAAAAATTTATAAATATTTATACAAAATCATAATTAAAATACCAATTGGTAAAAAAAATGGATCAATATAATTTAAATATATCCAAATACTTACAATAACAATAGAACTTATTTTTTTCCTTGGTAAAAGTGAATAGCAATCAAAGGTTCTAAAATATATCCAAATACTTCCAACAAGAATAGACAAAATTATTTTGTTTTTTCTTGAAATATAATTATCTAAAATCATTTGTTATTATATTAGATTTTTTTTATTTAATTATTAAAATGGGTAAAAAATCAAAAAATCAAAAAATAAAAAAAATAAAAGAATACAAAACACGATTAGATAGAAGCCAAGAAATAGCAATGATTATAAAAAAAATAGCAGATTTAGGTTTATCAGTTGAATATGAAGGAATAAAAGATTTTTATAAAATTTGCCAAAAATTTGTAAATAATGATGAACAACTATCTGGAAAAATAAAATTAACTGGATTAAAAAGACTTTTATGTTATAATTTAGTAAGGACAAAATCCATCGAATCAACTATTAATTTAAAATATAATGAAAATATTTAATTATTTTCTTCAAAATATATTAATTATTTTCTTCAAAATTATTTTCTTTATATAGTTTAAATAAAAAATAAAAAAAAACTAAAAATTATTTAAAAATAATTAATGTTGAAAGACTAGAGCAGTAAATCCTACTGTATCTGCGTTTGTAAAAAAAAAATAAAAAAATAATATTTATTAATTGAATATAAGTTTCCTAACAGCAAAATTCATAAAAAAATGGGAAACTGAAATGAATATTCAAATTACATAGTAGATAGAAGTTTAGGTGTTTGTTTGACAAGAGTAGTTAATTAGTAATTAGTTTTGGCAAATGACGAATGTGATAATGTTTTTTTTCAACAGGTAAGTATAATATCTTTTATAGATAACTAGAAAATTCCAGAAGAAGCAGAAGCAAGAAGAAAAAGACTAAAGTCAAGAGAAGCAGTTTGTTGGTGTCTGGCTAAAATCTCCACAGACATAAAGTAAAAATTACTTTAAATGGAGTAAAAATCCATGGAACAAAAAAATTTCCATACATACATATCCATAAAAATTTAATATAAAAATTTAAATAAAATTTAAAATTTAAATAAAATTTAAATAAAATTATATAAATTTATGATTTCTTAAAACCTATTTACATAAATATATAATAAAATAAACAGGCACGTTTGAAATGGGTTTTAATTAGTTTTAAAAATATTAACACTTTGAGGCATATGGTGCATCAGTTTAGTTTTTTGAAATTAATTTTGGTTATTAAAGAAGATAAGTCTTCTTTATTCTATTGTTTAAAATCTACATACTTAATTCCCCAATAATCAATTGATTATTTTATTTTTTATTAAGTAAAGTTAGAGTTTAAACAAAAAAAAAAATTTTAATAAATTTAAAATTTAAATAAATTTTAATTAGTTTTAAAAATATTCTTTGAGGCATATGGTGCATCAGTTTAGTTTTTTGAAATTAATTTTGGTTATTAAAGAAGATAAGATAGGTCTTCTTTTATTCTATTGTTTAAAATCTACATATAAATTACTTAATTCCCCAATAATCAATTGATTATTTTATTTTTTATTAAGTAAAAGTTAGAGTTTAAACAACAAAAAAAAATTTAAATAAATTTAAATTATTAAATTAAATTTAAAATTATGGTTAAAGCTGGCCAGCGTTAAAATATGGTATGGATTATTTTTTTTAAAAAAAACAAGAAAAAAAAAAGAACAAGAACAAGAACGAGAAGATAATTACAACGAGTACAGCAACTAGAAGAACGGTAAGCAAGCAGCAGCAAGGAGTCTACATTTATGAATTTGGTGAGTATGAATGATCAGGCAGGTATAGTAGTGAGTTAGTGAGTTAGTTAGTGGTAGTTGTGGTGGTGGTGTTGGGTGTGGGTTTAATAGTGTTTAGTCATTATATTTCATTTACATACATTTCATTTCCTTTCCCTGTCTTATATTATTATTAGATATTATAAGACAATTTCATATTTCATATTTCACACATTTCACATTTTTGATGTTTGTTGTTTTTGTTTGTTGTGAGTGTTAAATAAACTTTTAAACAAAAAAAATTCTTAAAAATTCTTAAAAAAATCTTAAAAATCTTTAAATACATTTAAATTAGACTTAGAAAAAACTAAAAAGTATTTAAATATTAACTAATGTATAATTACTGTGAGTGATTGTATAAATTTTGGAAGGTGTGGTTTAAACCTTAATTAAACTAAAAAAGTATTCTAACTGCAATTTTTACTCTTTCATAGATTAAAATGAATACTGATACTTGATTTTTTGCTAGGAATGTAACTAGTAAAATTTGAGCATAAATT